>Ga0224496_10001959_pt1 | contig 12500 bp, 14 predicted proteins | sample SF_Jul11_sed_USG_2_FD_168127 | JGI IMG/M metagenome (GOLD analysis project Ga0224496, IMG submission 168127) | Sediment microbial communities from San Francisco Bay, California, United States - SF_Jul11_sed_USGS_8_1 | ecosystem: Environmental > Aquatic > Marine > Sediment | place: USA... | reverse complement strand
AATACCGAGCTGTCCCAGGCGTATTCTTCCACTTTGGAAGGGTGGTCGAAAGCTTTGGACCTGCGCGACCGCGAGACCGAGGGCCATACCCAGCGGGTGACCAATTTGACCGTGCGCCTGGCCAAATACATTGGCGTGCCCGCCGAGCAGATTGAGCACATCCGCCGCGGCGCACTGCTGCACGATATCGGCAAAATGGGCATCCCCGACAGCATTCTTTTCAAGGAGGGCCCGCTGAGCAGTGAAGAATGGGAGGTCATGCGCCGCCACCCGGAATTTGCCTATGAAATGCTGGCGCCCATCGATTTTTTGCAGCCTTCTTTGGATATCCCCTACTGCCACCACGAGCGCTGGGACGGCAGCGGCTACCCGCGCGGCCTGGTGGGAGAGCAGATCCCGCTGGCGGCGCGCATCTTCGCCATCGCCGACGTGTGGGACGCGCTCAGTTCGGACCGCCCCTACCGCCGCGCCTGGGCAGCGCAGGACATTCTGCCGCACATCAAAGCGCAATCCGGCAGCTATTTCGACCCGCATTTGGTAGAGGCCTTCATGGAGATGCTCGCGTCATCTCACGAACGATAGAGACTATATTTATTTTATTGAAATAACAGATTCGCTTTTGCATGATCAAAGAAATAGTGAATTACTAGGCAAGTAAAGAAAAAAGACTATAATTATTTAAGTAAAAAATACTCATGCACGAAATATGATTTTTGAGGATGGGATTAGAATTGTTTGCTTTTTATCCACTTTGAGTTGATGATGAATATTCGAGAGCTAGTTGAACTCTGCCAAAAAGGAAGCCTAAAATATCAAGATCTCTTATGTGATGTACCTGGAATGTATGTTTCTACCCCTAGCCAATTAGCAAGTTTGATCTATGCCAGCGAACAAATAACCCGCCCATCAATAATACCAGAAACGATTGAAAGAAAATCATTATCCCAAATAATCGAGAGTTTTCACCGCAAAGCAGGAACATTAACTAATGCAGTTGGTAAAAATATAAAATATTTTTCCGATGAAAAACCTATTCTGAGGATTGCTCATCAACCCAACACTTTTCCTTATCTTGGATTTTTCTCACAGTTTATTTTCCTGAATTGTGTGACAAAAACCTTATTGTCAGATTACAACCGCGAATATTGCCAAATCTATTTGGTGATAGATTTTGATGTAGCCGGAGAGAAACGATTTAGAGAAAGCAGATTTCCCAAAATATTGGGAAAGAAAAGTGTATTGAATTTGCGCCCTAACATTAAACCCGAAGCTTACAATAAATATATGTTCGCAATTGAAAAGCCAACCGAAGAATTAGTTTTTAGGTGGATATCTGCCTTAAGGAAAGTGGTTTTTGATGATTTGGAAGTTCTCCAAATAGCAGGCGTAAAAGAAATTTCTTCCGGGGAAACCAAAGAATCAATGAATCTAATAGAGGCCGAGATATGGGAATCATTTAGAAGATCCTCAAGTCTTTCCGAATTTAATTCTATTCTTATTAGTCGAATCATCAATTTACATTGGGATATTCCAATTTTGTTTATCTCTTCCGAAAATACATTGCCATTGCTTAAAGAGTATTATGAATTTCTTCTAAAAATATTTCCTTCTCTAATATCAATTTCGAATTCGGTCGTTGATTCCTTCCAAAACAAAGGCTTCGAAATTTCTAATAACATGAGGTTGAATAACCATGATTTCCCATTTTGGTATATTTGCCAAATTTGTTTTTCAAGAGTTGCACTAAAGTCAAACTCTAAGAGACAATATTTCATTTCGGGTGATTGTGATACGTGCAAAAAAAAATATATTCTCGATTTTGGAGACCAATCATCCCCAAATATAGGTGATTCTAATGGTAAATTGGTTCCCAAAGTGTTATTTGATGACTTTGTGGATATTTTAGGGTGGGGTGTTGCAGGGGGGGTCAGTTACATTGGTGGAGCGGAGCATTCTATGGTTTCAAAAATTTGTGCATCACGAATGGGCTGGCCTGTGCCTCCGGAAACTTACTGGAACCCAAGAGGAATTTACTACAGTGCGACAGAAATATGGGCTGCATTGAATATCGAAGGAAAAGGTGATAAGTTTACGGGAAATACACATCAATCTCTGAAGTTAATTTTATCTGGGAAAGCTAGCATTTTATATTACATTATTAATCAAGGAATGAATGAGTTGCTAACAATGTGGGAGCAACATTTTTATAATGGTAAGAGGACATATGATTTAAACCTAGGAAAGAAAAGATTTGACACAACAAGGAATTTAGATTATATAATAAAAAATAAATTGTCTTCGTTATGAAACAATTTTGGGAATGGCTAACTTTAAAGGGCTTTATAGCAATTTTGTCTTAAAATTTGAATATGAGCCCCCAATTTACGCACCTCCACAAATTGCTATTGGTTATTTAAGGCGCCTTCGAATATATAATTATAGCTGATTTCTTTTCCAGCACATCTAAAAGGAAACATGGTTCATGGTAAACTTGGCAATATTTTTCAAAATTATGTAATGCATTTATGAATCGTATGTCCTGTATAGGAGAGGAAAAATGGAGGGTTCTCAAAATATTAATTGGGACGATCATATTCTTCGAGTTTTTACCGTTCTTGCTGGAATTACGATATCAGCAGCGTTTAATGTAATAGCCACAAAAAATTTAGTGACCGAAGACATTTTATTTTCTGTTCTAGTCCTTTATATTGTATTGGATAATTGGTATGGTCTTACCAAGGATTTATCCTATTTTGATGTAGTTGACCCATCAGAAGTTATATTTTATCTTTTATCATTATTTACCTATGCTTGTTTACCCTATTTATTTGGAATAAGAAGTGATTTGATATCGGATTTCAAACAACCTGAATGGATGTTGGTTAATCTCGCAATGCTTTGCTTGTTTGATGCTGTTAGGAAATCATTAACCGTTCGGAGGTTAAAGAAATCCCCTAATTTTGCGAATAACTTACCTGAAAAAGTATTACTGGGTTCATACGTATTCTATGCATTATCTGGTTATTTCTATTTCTTATTGTTATTTTTAGGTACGCTAGTTCTTAGTAAATCAAGTGCCACAATAATTACGAAAGTTTCAATTGTATTTGGAATATGGTTATTAATAAAAACAATTGATGTCGTAGCGATTCCTAGAACATCAGAAATAATGGCTAGCATTTTCCTTAAGGGGGAACCAGATAGTGGGTAGGTAATGTGTAACGAAATATCTTTGTATATTTGTTCATGTACCGTTTGATAAATCCCAAAAAATACCTCAGACATTACCCCATGCCCTCTCCCGCCCCCTCCATCAGCCCGGTCACCCGCTCCAAGCAGGCCGCCCGCGCCAGCTATAACCGCCTGAGCCGCGGGTACGACCTACTCGCCGGAGCCAGCGAAAAGCGCTATCGCAATGCCGGCTTGGCCATGCTGGCCGCCCAGCCCGGCGAGACCATCCTCGAGATCGGCTTCGGCACCGGGCAAGCCCTGCTGAGATTGGCCGCGGCGATTGGCCCCGGCGGCCAGGTCTACGGCATCGATATCTCCGACGGCATGCTCGCCCTGGCCCAGGCACGCCTGCAGCGCGCCGGCCTAACAGGGCGCGCCAGCCTGCACTGCGGCGACGCCGCCAACCTGCCCTATGAGGATCATTTCTTCGACGCCATCTTCATCAGCTTCACCCTCGAGCTCTTCGACACCCCCGAGATCCCCGCCCTGCTGGCCGAATGCCGGCGCGTGCTGCGTCCCGGCGGCCGCCTCGCCGTGGTCTCCCTGGCCAAGCCCGCCCAGCCCACATTGGCCGTCTCCATCTACGAGTGGTTCCACCACAATGCCCCCGCGTTGGTGGACTGCCGCCCGATCTACACTCGCCGCTCGCTTGAGCAAGCCGGCTTCCACATCATGCAGGCGGCGCGCATGTCCATGTGGCGCCTGCCGGTGGATATCATCCTGGCCCAAACTTGACCGCCAATCCGCACCGCCTTACCCCCATCCACATCTAACCACGCCATATATTTTCCCCACTATCCTCAATAGCCCCATTTAACCGGTCAGAAACTCCTCAAAAGGGATAAATTCACGCAATTGATGTAAGAATTACTTGACATTCAGTAAGAGTTAGTGTACTATTCGTCCGAATTTTATTACTATTTGTAAAAATTGACAGACAAAGTGAGGCCAAAATGACCTATCAAGAAAAAAATATCACCGTATTTCTAATGAACAATATCCTCATCTTTGGATATTACTTGACCAATGTGGTTCGCATGGTTCAAGAGAACAGCTTTAATTCATTAAATATTTTCAGCCTTTGGGGGGCGGTCATCGTGCTCATGATCATTATCACGATTATTTCGGTGATCGTCACCCAAATCGTTTTCGCCATCATTCACCAAATCAAGACCAATGAAGAGCCGACCTTTATCGAGGACGAACGCGACAAGCTGATCGAATTACGAGGCACCAGAAATGCCTATGGGGTGTTTTCACTCGGGGTGTTCGCGGCCATGCTATCCCTGGTTTTGGGCCAGCCGTCGTTGGTGATGTTCAACCTGCTAATTGCCTCCTCTTTTGCTTCAGAGATCTTTGGCAATATCTCCCGGCTGTATTTCTACCGGAGGGGGTTCTAACATGGGCAAGAGTGGCAAAGGTCGCATCACCAACAATATCCGCAAGCTGCGCTTCTTCCAAGATGAAATGACCCAGCAGGAATTGGCCAAGCGGGCCGGGGTGACCCGCCAAACCATCATTGCCATGGAACAAGCCCGCTACTCCCCCTCGCTCGAATTGGCTTTCCGCATCGCCCATGTATTTGACGTACCGCTAGACGAAGTATTCTCATATGAACCCGTGGATGAATCTAACCAATCGTCCAATAAATAACTCACCCGAGGACAAAATGAGTTCAAATCAAAAGACTGCAAGAATTGTTGGCGCATTGTTTCTAATTTCCAATATCACCTTTATTCTGGGCGCTGGTGTATTCATCGAATCCATTCTAAGCGCACCAAATTATCTCATTCTGGTTTCTGCAAACAGCGCTCAGGTGATCGGTGGAGTGCTGTTGGAGCTAATAAATGGCATTGCATATGTTGGTATTGCTGTGCTGCTGTTCCCTATCTTTAAACAGCGCTTTGAAAGCATGGCTCTGGGGTACCTTGGATTCAGACTTGTTGAGTTCGTAATGCAAATTGCTAGCGGTTTCAGCCCGTTATTACTATTAACATTGAGTCAGGAATATGTGGCAGCAGGCTCTCCAGAAATATCCTCTTTTCAATCCTTGGGCACTTTATTGCTAGCAGAACGCTATTGGGCCTTTCAGATGGTCTCGATCACTTTTAGCTTAGGTGCACTGATTTTCTATTTCATGTTGTATCAGTTGAACCTAATTCCACGATTCATATCAATTTGGGGACTCATTGGCGCTGTTGTGGTGCTGGCCAATTCTATTTTAGATATGTTCGGACTCAACCTAGGAAATCTAGGTGTTCTGATGTTTTTAAACGAACTGTTTCTTGGTGTATGGCTGATCGTTAAGGGATTCAATTCATCTGCAATCACAGCCAGGTCGGCGTAACCAATTAACCATTTAGTTGAGTGGTTGAGAATAGCACTACCAAGCCCAATAAATATTAAGGAGAAAAATCATGATCACCAAAGAAAAAATGCTTTCAAATAAAAAGACCGCCAGGATAGCCGGCGCACTGTACTTACTGCTCATCATCCTTGGCATCTACGCTGAATTATTTGTGCGCCTGGAATTGATCATCCCCGGGGACGCAGCCGCCACAGATCAGAACATTTCTACCTCCTTGCTGCTATTCCGCATCGCCGCGGCCAGCGAGCTAATCATACCTATCCTGTGGATATTCTTGGGCATCGCTTTTTACCGGTTATTCAAATCCGTCAACCAATACTTGGCCTCCCTCAGCTTAGTTTTCACTTTGGTCGGCGCCGCCATCCAGTTTGCCAACGTATCCAATCATATGGCCGCCTTGCTGCTGTTTAGCGGCGAGACCTATCGAGCCGTATTTGAAGCCAGCCAATTGCCCCCTATGGCATTATTCTTCCTCAAAATACACAATTACGTTTATATCAGCGCGCAGATATTCCACGGCCTGTGGTTGCTTTCCATTGGGCTATTGGTTTTACAGTCAAACATGATGCCAAAAATTCTTGGGACTTTATTGGTTATTGCCTGCGTCAGCTTCAATATAGATGTCTTGGGGCTGTTTCTCATCCCCGCGTACACGTACACAGCTTCCACCATTGTCTTGCTGCCGACGGTGATTGCAGAATTCTCGCTCTGCGGCTATCTGCTGCTCAAGGGTGTCAAGACCACCAGCGCGACTGTGAACCAGGCGATCTGATCACAAGACCATGGCAGGTGAGGAAATGAATTATGTGATCCTGGGTAAAGCATTCAAGGTATGGGGCCAAATGGCCCGTCATCACGATCAACGCTTGAGTGAAAATGCTCTGCCGTACCCCGCCGTGGGCGCAAGTACCAATAAGCATCTCTCCTGCAACGATGTGGTTTCCAAACCTCACTCGCCACCAGGTAGAAATAGACAATCACGGTGTCTAAATTAATGCAATCAACAGGAGGTAACTAATGATGAAAGCCGCTGTTTATGAAAGATACGGCGCCGCCGATGTAATTGAAATCAAAGAGATAGAAAAACCACTCCCGAAGGACGATCAGATCCTGATAAAGGTACATGCCGCTTCGGTAAACCCGCTGGATTGGCACGGCCTGCGCGGCAAGCCCGCCATTGCGCGCCTGATGACCGGGGTACGCAAACCAAAGAACACCCTTCTCGGCCCAGATCAGCGCGTCATAGGCGTTGTTATAAAAGGGGGGCAGGCTGGCAAGATAATCTTGATAGCCAGGGTCAGAGGGCGACGGGCCATCGATGTATTCAAAATACCCCTGGGTTAAGCTGAGCAGGCCCAAAATAAGCGCAAATAAAAACGAACGGTTCCAAAAAGCACGGATTAACTCTGAACGAAACATGGTTCCCCTAAACCGCCCCCGCCCGGGCCGCATACTGCGCCCGCATCCAGCCCACCAGGTTTTGCCCATCCTCACTGCGGATGTCCTCCACATCACCCGTCGCCAGCAAGCGCCCTGTGTTCAGCAGCGCCACCCGCTCCAGCAGCAGCTCAACATCCGCCACCTGGTTGGTCGCCATCACCACCGTCTGCTGGGCCATATCCACGAACGAGATCACGCCCTTGATCAAGGTCTCCTTCAACAGCGGGTCCAGGTTGGCCAACGGCTCATCCATCAAGATCAGCGCCGCGTTGCGCGACAGCGTGAGCACCAGCTTGAGCCGCTCGCGGTTGCCGCGCGACAGTTCCCCCACCAAACTGGCCGGGTTCAGCCGCATATAATCCAGCATCTCGGCAGACTTGTGCAAGTCCACATCGCCAAAATGCTGGCTGTGGAACTGAATGCTCTCATCTACCGTGAAAAACGGGTAGAGGCTGTCCGCCTCCGAGAGATAGGCCACGGCTTTGCTCATGCACCGATCGGCCGGTGCGCCGTTCACGCAAACGCTGCCGCGCGTCGGGCGCAGCAGGCCCGCCGCCAATTTCAACAGCGTGGACTTGCCGCTGCCGTTGGCCCCAATGATGCCGGTGATCTTGCCGCGCGGGACGGCCAGGTCTACGTTGTACAATCCCCAATTCGTTGTGTAGCGTTTGGCGACACCTTCAAAGGTCGCCGCCATATTCGTGTCTTTGTTCATCGCCCGCTCCCTTTGTTTAAGGTCTTGATGTAGGTCTGCACTCCTGCAATGATCTCATCGGCCGTAAAGCCCATTTCGCCCATATCGGCGACAAAACCGGCGATATGCTCATCCTTCAACTGCTCGTGCAGCTGTGCCACCCGCCCAGCATCTTCGGTGACAAAGCTGCCCTCCCCGCGGCGCACGCTGACGATGCCCTCCTGTTCCAGACCGGCATACACCCGCTGCATGGTATTGGGGTTGACGCCGACCTGCGCCGCCATTTGGCGCACGGCCGGCAGCTTATCGCCCGGCTTGAGTTCGCCGCGTACGATCTGGCGGCAAATGCGCTGCTGCAGCTGTAAATAGATCGGCTGGCTGGTATCGAATTCGCTGTTCACGATCATCCCTCCGCCCATTTATCCAAGATATAACTGGTCAGGGTGAACACCCCCACCACCAATACCAAGTAAACCAAGCTGCTGCCCAGGTAAACATGCTGGAATGGAGTCAGTCCAGGCACATCATATTGGATGTCTGGCAGCGGCAGCCGCAGGCCTACCCAGCGCAAGTTAAACAGCAGTTCGGTGCCCACAAACGCGGCCAGCAGCAGCCCCAACAGCGCCCAGCGGCGCGCCTTCCGGAGGCTGTAGCGCAGGGTCTCCCTCACCATCCATAACGCCGCTACCCACACCGCGCCGTAGAGGGCCAGCAAACACACCTTCACCACCACGGCAAAACCATACAGCAGCAGCGCCCCCCAGGGTTCGTCCAACAGCTCAAGCTCCACGCTCGATGTCCACAGTCCGGTCAACGAGAGCAGCCCCAACGAAACCAGCATGGTCGCCAGCCCGGCGCCCAACTTGGCCGAAAGCAGCGCCGCCCCGCTTTGCGGTGAATGCAGCCACAAGTGCGCCGTCTGCCGCCAGTCTTTGTTCAGGCTTGCCAGCACATATAATGGCAGATACGCCCCATGCAGCACAATGATGAAGAACAGCAACCCGGACCCGGCCCTAAAACTGTAGGCCAAGATCACGGCCCACACGGCAACTGCCCCCGAGAACATCAGCCAACCGCTGCTAAAGCGCGCATTCAAGCGCAATTCCTTATTATATAATCCCTTCCAAGTTTCCAGCATCTCTTTGCTCCTGGCAGACAAGCCATTGCATTTGTGTACTATTGTGATAGTACACTAAATCACCGGCTTTGTCAAGCCCCAACCGTACCTTCCCGCCGGGTGATTAAAAAACAAAACGCTCCCCGCGATGACCAGCAGGGAGCGCCACAATACGGATCGTGTGGTTTATTGGGTGGAATTGGCTTCCACCTCGGCCATATAGTGCCCCAGCACAAAGTCCCAGCCGGTGTTGTAACCCTGCTGGCTTTTCGCGGCGTTCTCGCCTAAAACCTCCCAATTGCGGTGCGTCAGGCTGAGGCGCGTGCCCCCGCCAGCGGCCTCAAAAAGCACCTCCAGTTCGGTGGCCAACGCAGCATCTTTGCCAGGATGCCAAGTCGTCATGAAGCGCCGCGGCGGCTCCCAAGCCAGCACAGTGCCCCAAATGGCTTCGCCGCCATCGGCGTCGACCTCATACACACGCCCGCCCACGCGCCGCTCCACATGGCAGGAAACCGCGTTTCCCTCGCTGACGGAGTGGCTCTCCAGCGGCCACCAAGTGGCCAGCCCGCCGGTGAACAGCTCGAAGGCCTGCTCCGGGGGCAGAGCAACTTGCAGGGTTTTTTCCACCGGGGGAAGCATGCCCGGGTTTTGTTTTGCAGTTGACATTACTGATCTCCTTTATTCTGAATTTCTGCCGCCTGCTGAAAGGCAGCCAAGACATCATCCCAAAGATTTTCAATATAGCGCCGCAGCTCAACCAAGCCCTCCGGCGCCAGGCTGTATATGCGCTTTGCGCCCGCTTTCCTCACCGTGACCAAGTTGGCCGCTTTGAGCACCGCCAAATGCTGCGATACGGCCGGTTGGCTGATCGCCACCACCTGGTTGAGTTCGCCGACCGAACACGGGCCTTGCTGCAGACGCTCGATGAGCGCCCGGCGGGTGGGGTCGGCAAGCGCTTCAATGCAATGTATATAAGTCATATCTTATATAAGTGTACACGTATATTTAGTCTTTTGTCAAGGGGAAATACAGCAATAATGATGGCAGCAGCATGATTAAGAAACTACGCATCAAGCCCATTTTTCTGTATAATCAACATGAGGAGAATTCCCCAACCAGCGGGGCGCGGCGCTTACCAGTTTTCCGCGAGGCGCTTGCCCGGTGGTTGGCCTGTACCAATCGAAAACTCACCATTCTCCCAAAGGACGGGAAACGATGTCAACTGCCCGCATAACACTGGCCATCGGCTTGGTTGCCGCCGCCGTGTTGATCTCCCTCACCCTGGCTGCGCCAGGCGCCGGCCTAGGCGGCGCGGCAGTGGCCATGCCGGCCGCGCTGGGCGCCCTGATGCTCATTCTGGGACTGTTTGCCGGCGTTTTGGAACGCGCCCTGGGTCTACCTTCCCCGCGCAGTGATTTGTTCACCGATCCCAAACTGCGCCGCGCCGCCCGCTTCACCGAACGCATCGGCCACGCGACCCTGGCTTTTGGGGGCGCCGGTCTGCTGCTTTCCGCTCTTGGCGGCCAGCTGGGTTTGCCCGCCGAGCAAACCACGCAAGCCGCCATGGTGCTCATTGGGCTGGCGGTGTTGGGTATCCCTGCCATCGTGCTTGTCAACCTGGTGCACTGGCCGCGTTAATCGCCGGCCCGGGCACTGGGTGACCATACAGCAACGCGCCCAATTGCCTCAAATTGGAAAACCAAGGGATGCCCCAACCGGGTGGCTGTTTAATTTATCAATGGGTGGAACCATTGAGACCGTATGCTAATTAAGCAATTGTTATAGAATAAGGCAAGTTAAAATGAACCTGCCAGTAGGTTCATGCGTAAACTAGGTAATCGATGTAGGGATACTCTCAATGAAAAAAATTTCTTTGCCTGCCCATAAACTCTGCATACTATTATGTTTGGTGGTGCTCACTCCATTCCTGGGGAGTTTGGGGTGCAGCCAGATACGCACCGAAATCGCCCCAACGCCTTCGCCAACCGAAACCCCTTTATACGAACCCTTTGCGGAAAAATTCCGCCTGGGCAACGGTCACCTCGCCGATATTGCCCTCAGCCCAGACGGGCAGGTTTTGGCATTGGCCGGATCGTTGGGGGTCTGGTTGTATGATTTTGAAACCCTGACATTGCTTGGCCGGTTAGATGATGGGATTCAGAACGTCAAATCCTTGGCCTGGTCTCCGGATGGGGCCAGGCTGGCCGCCGGCAGCACGCATGGAGTAATAAACATCTGGGACGTGCGCGCCCGCAAAGTGCTGTTTGATTTTAAGGCCCACTCGCAGGCCGTGTCCAGTTTGGATTGGTCTCCCGATGGGATACGGTTGGCCAGCGGCAGCGTCGGGGAATTGCACATTTGGGATACAAACCACCAAAAAATGCTGCAAAACCTGGATAAATTTACCTATAACAATGTGACCGGCTTGGCTTGGTCGCCTGATGGCACAAAGCTGGCTGCTGGAGATGGACTAATAAGGTATTCTGAATTTCCAGTGAACTATGCTTTACATATCTGGAAAACAGATAGCTGGGAGCTGGAAAAAAAATTCCCAAATATGGCAGGGTGGGTCTATTCTTTAAGTTGGTCTCCGGATGGGAAAGAACTGGCTGCGGTTGGTGCTGAAATTGTATATTTTTGGGATACGCTCACATGGTCCCAAACGCGATTAATTAGCCAATCTGGGTTTGCCTTCAGCGTCGCCTGGTCTCCAAATGGCCAATGGATTGCCTCTACAGGCGAGGAAACTCGCATATATCCCGCGGATGCATCTTCAGAGAGCTTGCGATTGGCGGTCAACAACTCTGAAAGTACTTACGAAAAAAAAGCGGTTTGGACGCCGGACGGAAAGAAATTGGTGTCTCTAAATAACCATAACCTCATCCGCGTGTGGGATGCAGAATCCGGCAGCCTACTGAACAGCATGCAAGAATTTACGGCGATTGATTGGATGTCGGTAAATCCTTCGGTCACCCAGGTGGCCTCCATCTCTCCCCTCGATCAAGGTTTGATCCAGATATACGAACTCCCCGGCGGGCAGCTCTTACATAATTTGGAAATGCCCGGCCTGGAGGTGTATCAAGTCCTCTGGGCGGCAGATGGGCAAAGCTTGGCAGCCCTCACCTTAAATGGCCAGGCATGGGTTTGGGACATTCCACGCGGGGAAGTTCAAGCCATACTGCAGTTTGAACTCAGCTACACGGAAGCAGGGGATAGTTATTGGTCAACCCGTTTTCACTGGTCCCCGTCTGGCGTCAGGCTGGCTTTCGGAGGCAAAAATTCTGAATTGGCGATCTGGGACCGTGATGAAAAGGATAGATTAATCAGCCTGGAAGGCCACACCCGAAATGCAGAAAACCTGCAATGGTCACCGGATGGACGCTATTTGTCGGCCGAGGTTGAGGGTGTCTTTTCAATATGGGCAAGCGAAACCGGAAAGCGGGTGCTGCACACACTGCCTGATTTCAATCCCGAAAAAATCGGCTGGTCGCCCGATTCAAGATACTTAACCTTCGCAAACTTCGAGGAGAATATCATCATTTGGGAATCTGAGGTTTGGGAAAATGTCCAAACTGTTGACGTGGACCAAGGATTAAGACACAGAGGCAAAATAGCATGGTCTCCTCAGGGTGATTTATTGGCCGCAATAA
>Ga0224496_10001958_pt1 | contig 12500 bp, 10 predicted proteins | sample SF_Jul11_sed_USG_2_FD_168127 | JGI IMG/M metagenome (GOLD analysis project Ga0224496, IMG submission 168127) | Sediment microbial communities from San Francisco Bay, California, United States - SF_Jul11_sed_USGS_8_1 | ecosystem: Environmental > Aquatic > Marine > Sediment | place: USA... | reverse complement strand
TGCAGCGACTTTTAAATACTATTCAGAAATTGTCTTTATTAAATAATGTTAAATATTTAACAGAGTCAACGGCTTTAAGTGAGTTAAGCGCATGGAAAATATAATAAGTGCTGCCCTGGTTGGGGTATTAAATTGATGTCGATCACATGAAATACGTAAGGCGCTAATACTTACGCAGTACAGAGGTGATGCTGGTAATGACGCCTGTCCTTTAAAATTTATGTTGTGAGTCCTGCTGTCAGGCTTTTATCCAGGGGCGATGGTTGTTACATAGGTTGTGTAATGGTGAATGCGCCACGAATATCCCCGAGTTTAAAGTTCGTTGCCTTGTCATCAGGGTAAAGAACCTGGAGTTTTGCTTTAACTTCGGGTGCTATTTTATCGCCATGGCACTTGAGACAGACTTCACCAGTGGGTATGGCTTTCATGAAACGAAAGCTGGTTTTGCCATTGTTGTTCACGACTTCAAAATAAGCCATGGGCTTAACGTCTTCACCATTGGCTTTTCGTGTTTCAAAGTCGTTTAGTACTTTAGTTTCCCATGTGTCAGGAGTATTGGATGGGTTGCGGTTTTTCAGGCTGACCCTGGCAATATCCCATCCGTATTTTCCAGACAAGTTTCTGGCAATAATGGGTGCTGTCTTGTGGCATACATCGATTGCATTCAAGGGGCCACCGGCTTTCATTGCTGTTTCGAGTTCGCCTTTGAGCTGGCCCATAAATTCTTTAACCACAGCTTTACTTTTTTGTGCGCGCTGTTGTATAGCATTGTCAGCATTGGCTGTGCTTATAACTAGTGAAGATATTATTAAGATACTAATAAGCTTTAACATTAGTATATCCTGTCGCTGTAGTTGTTAATTTCAGGCCAGATAATATAAAGCAACCAGGATGAAACATCTTTGCTTTTTATCAAGAAGTAAGCGCAGTAAATAGCATGGGCAGTTTTTCAGGTAGTTTTTCTACATGATCTATTACGGTGTAACCACCATTGCCAAATATGTCCTCGATATAATCATCCGCTTTTTTGTCCAGGCTTATGCAGTGCGTGTATATGCCCTTGGCCGATAATTCGTCCACGGCCTTATGTGTATCTTCTATTAACAGCTTATCATCCGTTACATCAATATCAGCGGGCTCACCATCGGTTAAAATCAGCAGTAACTTTTTATCTGCCTTCTGCCCTTCGAGGTAATGCGATGCGTGGCGTACAGCGGCTCCCATGCGTGTTGAAAATCCTGGCTCGAGTGCGGCCAGGCGTGCTTTAACGCCATCATCCCAGTGCTCACTAAATCCCTTGATATGATGATAACGAACATTATGTCGGGTGTCAGAATGGAAGCCCGCAATGGCAAATTTGTCACCGAGTTGTTCAATCGACCAGCCGAGCAAGGTGACTGCTTCACGGCTAAGTTCGAGAATGCTTTGTGTGCAACCCTCGGGTACGTCATTGAGTGAGGCGGATAGATCCATTAATAATAAAACAGCAAAATCACGACCAGAATGTTCGTGGCGCATGTTGATACGTGGATCAGGTTGTGAACCGCTCTTGAAGTCAATTAATGATCGAATCGCAATATCCAGATCCAGTTCACTGCCATCTTCCTGGTAACGTACGCGTGTATATTGCTGTGGTTTCAGCATATCTAGAATACGTTTTAAGTAATTGGCCAGTGCCGAATGTTTTTCCAGAATCTTGTCTATCACGGAGGCATTGCCGGGTGCGTGTAGTGATTCGTATAGCGTAACCCAGTCTGGTTTGTAACTGGTGGTGTTGTAGTCCCACTCGTGGTAATGACGTGGTGGCAAACCTTCTGGCTCTATGGTTTCAGAGCTTTGCGGTTCACTGGTATCGTCTTCCGGTTCATCACTTTCTTCAATGAATATCCACATGTGCCGATTGTCATCGCGGTAATCGATCTCGGTATTTTCAAAGCGAACTCTTGGCAAGAGGTCGGTCTGGCGACGTGTTTTTGCAGTAAATGAAATCGCCAGGTTGAGCATATCCCTGGTGCTGGACTCACTGTTATTTAAAGCGTCCTTGAATTTCTCAAGATACTCCAGTATGTCCGGGTTCTGGTAACCGTGATTTTCATCAAGTACGGCGCGTGAAAACATCGCCAGTCGGTGACGTACACAGGATTCCTTTTCAGTTTTGCAATCACCTTCGACAGGCACAGGGTGCAGTGCCATAAAATATTTTTTTAGACCAGGGTATTCACGCAGTATCAATTGTTCAATACGCGAGTCCTCAAAGGTTTCAACAGCAATACGTTGAAATGGTGAAAGGTTGTCTGCAACCTGACGTTCGGTCCAGCGTTTATGTCCAGCCATATGCGCGAGGGTAATGCGATAACGATTGATGCCGCGAACAATACCAACATCATCATAAACATCAGGTACTCGCATACCGAGTTCATCATAATAAGGTTGAGGTTTGCGTAGTTCATCGAAGCCTAAAGAATAGGGTACGAAATATTCTTCTACCTGCCACATGCTGCGCATGTACATGTCCAGCTTGCGTTCATTATCTACGTACAATGTGCCGTGACGTTCGCGTTGCAGCATGGCTTTGGCGTCGGCGGATTGTAAACTGAAGTAGTCTTTCTGACGCTCAGGGTGGTTGTGATAATTACGTACACCGTATTCGATCCAGTTTTTTAAGCCTTCCAGTGATAGCTGACTCAACAAAAAAGGAATTTGATCTAATAGTACAAGAAAGCCCTGGCTGGAATGCGTTTTGTGGTGACCGTGAACTGAAGTGGTTGTGCTGTCTAGCATTGAAAAAAGAATATCGAAAAAATGCTGCATTTGTTCGAGCGTACCAAGGCGGCGAGAGGCCTCAGGTAAACACTGCATAAACGGTGGAATGGCTTTTCCGTTGGGTGAACGTGACATCTCCCAAACATGCTTGGATACAATTTCGAGTATGGATTCACCGACACGCTGTGCCATCTGCGGCATTTCTTCGAGATAAATAGAAACTGGCTCCCAGCCACGACCGATCATGCATACGAGTGAAGCACCCGAGAGATAATCATCAACCCCCTGGTTGCTTAAGTTGCGTAAAGCATCCTTCATGTAGTCATCGAAGCAATCTTCAATTTGCTCAAAACTACATTTTAGTTTGTCGCGGTAAGCCGCGTATTCTAATTCAGTCGTCATTATTTTTTACCACCACAGACGCAGAAGGATTTCAGCCAAAAATAGTATCGATTGAATGAATCAATGTGCTGCGAATATCCTTGTCGTCGGTGAGTGGGTTGACCAGTGCCATACGACAGGCTTCTTTGACTTCAATATTCTTGTTTATCAGTGTTGCTGCGTAAACCAGCAGGCGTGTTGAAATACCTTCATCCAGGCCGTGACCTTTCAGGTTGCGCGCAGTGTGTGCAATCTTAACCAGCTTGCCTGCGATTTCTTCATCCAGGCCGGCTTCTTTGGCGACAATAGCAGCTTCTACTTTGGTATCAGGGTAGTCAAAGTCCAGGCCGGTGAAACGTTGTTTGGTTGACTGTTTCAGGTCCTTCATTAAGCTCTGGTAGCCAGGGTTGTATGAAATAACCAGCTGAAAATCAGGATGTGCTTCGATCAGCTCACCTTTTTTATCCAGCGGCAAAGTGCGGCGGTGGTCAGTTAATGGATGAATAACCACGGTGGTATCCTGACGGGCTTCAACGATCTCATCCAGGTAACAGATTGCACCGATACGTGCTGCGGTAGTTAATGGGCCATCTAACCAGCGTGTGCCATTAGCATCGAGTAAATAACGACCCACCAGGTCAGAAGCGGTCATGTCTTCGTTACAGGCAACCGTAATTAACGGCTTGCCCAGTTTGTAAGCCATGTGCTCAATGAAACGTGATTTGCCACAACCCGTTGGGCCTTTGATCATTACCGGTAAACGGGCGTCATAAGCGGCTTCGTATAAAGCAACTTCATTTTCCTGTGCAGCGTAAAAAGGTTCTTCGGTTATTTTGTATTGTTCGATATCTATATCAGTCATCTTTGTTTACCTGAATATATTTCCGCAAATAAACGCAAATACACACGAATTAAAAGTTATTATTCAAATGCACTTGCGTTTATTGGCGTTCATTAGCGGACTAATGCTTTTATGTTTTAGAAAAAAAAGCCCCTGTAACAGGGGCTTTTCCTAACTGAAACGTTCGTCTTACTTGTGAACGCCCAGTTTGTCTCTCCAGCCTGGGAACAATGCGTCAGCATCGTGCTCAAACGACTCGAATGCACGCGCAAATTCTTTATGCTCTTTCGCGTATTCGATTGGGTCTGCACCCTGTTTCCAGCAATCATAAGCCTGACGAAGAGAAGTCGCGCCCGCTGCAGGAGAATCGATGTGACCGTAAGAACCGCCACCAGAGGTGTTGATTACGTTACCGTGGCCCAGGTTCTCGAAGAAGCCAGGCAGACGCAGTGCGTTCATGCCGCCAGAGATAATTGGAGTAGTTGGTTTCATGCCGTACCATTTCTGGTGGTAGAAAGGTCCCTGACACTCATCACGCTCAATCATGTAAGCGATGATCTTATCAGTAGCATCACCTTCCATCTTACCGTAACCCATAGTACCTACATGGATACCAGAAGCACCCTGCAGACGTGACATCTTAGCCAGTACAAATGCAGTGTAACCACGCTTAGAAGATGGTGAAGTAACCGCACCGTGACCTGCACGATGGTAATGTAAGTACTGACCAGGGTACTGGCGACGTGCCGTTGTAACCATACCTGGGCCACCAACATAACCGTCAACCAGGAAAGCAACTTTGTCAGCATCAGGGCCGAAAGTTTCCAGGATGTAGTCCGCACGAGCACACATTTCATAGTGATCGTCAGCAGTGATGTTTGCAGAAAATAACTTAGCTTCGCCAGTTTCGTCCTGTGCGCGTTTCATCGCATCATAAACTAATGGTAAAACTTTCTTCATTGGACAGAAAACCTGGTTGCCCTGAGGCTCGTCATTCTTAATGAAGTCGCCACCCAGCCAGAACTGGTAAGCAGCATCAGCAAATGGCTCAGGACGCAGACCAAGCTTAGGCTTGATGATAGTACCCGCGATGTAACCACCGTTCTCAATAGGACGGCCAAGGATACGCCACATGTCAGAAATGTCTTTTGCAGGACCGTCAAACAGCTGCAGCATGCGAGGTGGAACGTAGAAATCCTGCATCTGAGCGTTCTTGATGTCGCCCATGCCCTGGTTGTTACCGATAGCCAGAGTCAGGAAAGAAACCAGCATGGTGCGGCCGTCTGTTACGTTACGGTCGAACAGTTCGATTGGGTAAGCAATCTTCATGATGCCTTTTGCTTCATCGATGAAGTAAACCAGCGCGTCAACACCCTTGGTGAAGTCGTCAGTTGTAGAAACTTCTACGTTAGTACCGGTAGATGATTCAGCGGCAAAGTGAGCAGCCGCTTCCAGGTAACCGTAGCCTTCAGCAGGCTCCATAGTGTAAGCAACCAGGATGTGTTTGCCATCAGCAAGAAGATTGTCTTCGTTCAGGCTTAGGTCGGAATAACGACCTGTTTGATCTAATAATGCCATGTTATATCTCTCTCTGGATTAAAAGTAATTCTGTTAATTGCCTGGATGCACTCTATTACCGCATTCCGAGTCAGGCATTTAAATTGTGTGGGTACTATAGGGAAGGGCAGGTATAAATAATATTAAGAATTTGTGATGGTCAGGATAAGTAAATACTTATGAGTTACAATTCTTTATAAAACAAAGTGTTGGCGCTGCATATCGGGCACGATGAATTAAGTGAGATTCATTTTGTTGATGAATATCAATAACAAAGGGCTTAATTGGGTTCTACAAAGGCATGAAATAGCGGTGTATTCGTTGTTTTTAGGCTTTATACCTGTGCCATATATTAATAGTGTGTAGACAGGATATCCAGGTAATAAATAACAGGCTATCCCTGCCTGTTATTTATGGTCGTACGGTTTAGTGCTCCGCTTTGCCATGGGCATCGATCAGGGTCTTGGTCATGATGCGGTCGGTATAGGCCATAGCCAGAGCAGAAACGATAAAGGTCAGGTGTATTACGACCTGCCACATAATGGTTTTCTCATCCATTTGTGCGGCATTGATAAAGGTTTTCAGCAGGTGGATGGATGAGATGCCGATCAGTGCCATGGCCAGTTTGATTTTCATCGTGGCAGCATTAACGTGGGATAACCATTCCGGCTGGTCAGGATGCTCCTTGATGTTGAGTCGTGAGACGAATGTTTCGTAACCACCAATAATGACCATAATCAGCAGGTTGGCGATCATCACTACATCGATCAGTCCCAGTACCATCAGCATGATGCCGGTCTCGCCCAGGGTGTTGGCGCTGGTTACCAGGTGAGAGAGCTCAATCATGAAGTGATAGACATAGACGCCCTGGGCGACGATGAGGCCCAGATATAAAGGGGCCTGTAGCCAGCGGCTCCAGAAAATCAGTTGCGACATAATACTAAGTGACGCGACGCGCGTCATATTTTCGTTCACGTTAAACTCTCCAATATAAAAAGGCCATGGTTAGATGGGGTTAATAATTGTTTGTTCAATGGTTCGTTGAGCTTATTTGTCGTTAAATAATACAGGCGTGTGATTAAAAAGCGGCTGATTGCGCCTTAAACAGGCAGTCAGATTCAAAAGAAATAGCCCGCAAATGAACGCAGATTATGATGGGTGTCGGTTTTATTTACATACCAGGATGCTTATTGCCTTATGATGGGTGTCTGGTTTTCCCCTGTCCTGGTTTTCCCGCTTGGTTTTCCGCTTTTTTGTCTCGCTTACAATGGGTGTCTGGTTATCCATCTGGTTATCCATGGTTTTCCCGCAGTCTTGTCAGTTTTGTTGTCGGTTTTTTTTACAGTCAAATTTCAAGGGGCGTGTTAATAACTAATTGATAAATATATAATTAATTGATTCTCTCATTCAGAAAGGTGAGACGGATAGTTTTACAGTACATAGCTATTAACTAATGTGTTTAGTGAGCATATCAAGTAACTCATTGTTTTTTATGGTTAAAAGATAATGGCATGATTAGTGCTCTAGATGGCTTATTGAGGAACCGCTATTGCGGTGTCTTGATAACAAAGCATGTCGCGTTTCTGGGGTTTAGGCCATGTAGGGGCGGTGATGATGTCTAACACCATTAAATGAATGAGGATAAAAATGAAAAAACAACTTGCTGTGTTATTAATGTTGGTTTCATCAAGTGCCAGCGCGATAACGACTAATTATTTTGGAAACTTCAGTAATGACGATAACGTACTGCTGACGACGTTCGATGTGGACGTAACATCAATAGTGCATTTTGAGTCGTTTGCCTATGCGGGCGGTACTATGTCCGATGGCACTGTTGTTGCTGACGGTGGTTTTGATTCGCAGTTGCACCTGTTTGATTTAAATATGAACCTGATTAGGTCTGATGATGATGGCGCAAGCCGGGTCAGTGCCAGTTCTGGTAATAGCTGGGATTCAATGTTTGACTACACATTAGATGCGGGTAGCTACATCATCGCCTTGACCCAGTATAACAATGACTGGATGGGTGGCTCATGGAGCGGCGCCGGTGTGACTGGCTTTATGGACGTTTCTGGAAGTCAGAGAAACAGTAGCTATGCCTTTGAAATTTCAGGTACAGCACTAGTCAATGTGGATGGCAATGTAATTGAGCCGCCCATTTCAGCTGTCCCTGTGCCTGCTGCTGTCTGGTTATTTGGTTCTGGCCTGATTGGTCTGGCTGGTGTTGCTCGACGTAAAAAATAAGATAAAACACGGGTAACTAGCCGCCCCTGTCGCCTCATTATCATTAGGGCTACAGGGGTTTTTTTATGGCAGATAATTATGTGGCCGTGAAAAGTGTTGAAGGTAGTCGCTGTAAATTCAATAGTAAAACTCAATTCAAGATCATCTCCATCAATTAAGTTAAATCCAGATAGTCCTGGTTATCCATAAATCAAACATGTGGCATGTTTGGTTATGGTCTGGATGCTATTAAGTATTGGTTTGTGTGTTCAATGCTTATAAGTAGCTGGTGTACTGTCATAAATAAATACTTATGGTTAAGAGTTCGATCTGTTATATTGCTTATATGCATGTCACCCTGAGACAACTCGAAGTATTCGCGGCAGTGGCCCGCAATGAAAGCTTTACCAAGGCCGCCGAGGTGCTGCACCTGAGCCAGCCCGGTGTCTCCATGCAGATTAAGCAGCTGGAAAATAATATAGGCCTGCCCCTGTTTGAGCACGTGGGCAAGAAGATCTACCTGACCAGTGCGGGCCGGGAGATGTACAGCTACAGCCAGGCGATAAGCAATTTATTGGGCGAGGCCGAGGATGTGCTCGAGGAACTCAAGGGGGTTCACAGCGGTAAGCTGGCGATTTCTGTCGCCACCACGGCGAGTCACTTTGCCACCCGCCTGCTGGCCGACTTTTCCAAGCGCTATGAAGGCGTGACCATCAGCCTGGATATCACTAATCGTAAAAGCCTGCAACAACAGCTGGAAAATAATGAGCCTGACCTGGTAATCATGGGGCAGCCACCCGAGGGTGTCGATGTGGAGTCGGTGGCCTTTATGGAAAATCCTCTGGTGATTATTGCGCCGACCAATCATGCGCTGAGTAAAGAGGCGAATATTCCCCTGCGGCATTTTGAGGATGAGCATTTCGTGGTGCGTGAATCTGGCTCAGGTACCCGTGGCGCAATCCAGCGTTTCTTTGATGACCATGAGGTGAGCTTTCGTACCGGCATAGAAATGAGTAGTAATGAGGCTATTAAGCAGGCGGTAGAGGCAGGATTGGGTCTTGGTATCGTTTCGATTCATACCATAGAGCTGGAACTTGAGACCGGTCGGTTATGTATACTGGATGTAAGGGATTTTCCTATCGTTCGGCATTGGCATATCGTTTTTCGCAAGGGCAAACGCCTGTCGCCGGTGGCGCAGACGTTTAAACAGTTCGTGCTGGATGAGGCGGCGCAATTTATACGTTTGCCGCGTGTCGTCTAGCTATTACCAGTTTTCACCAAGCAGTTCGAAGTGTGCCTTGGGATGCAGGCAGGCTGGGCACATTTCAGGTGCATCTTCCGCCTCATGTAAATAGCCACAATTTCGGCAGCGCCAGACCACCTTGCCGTCACGCTTGAAGACCCGTCCCGCCTCCAGGTTGTCAGCAAGATCTTTATAGCGCTTACCATGCTGTTTTTCTGCAATGGCTATAGCCTCAAAGGCTATAGCAACCTGCTTGAAGCCTTCATCACGGGCAATTTTAGCGAAGCGGGGATACATGTCGGTCCATTCATGTTCTTCACCGGCGGCAGCCGCACGTAAATTTTCTAGTGTGGAGCCAAGAAGGCCGGCAGGGAAGGTCTCGGTAATTTCAATATCGCCACCTTCAAGGAATTTGAAAAAACGCTTGGCATGTTCTTTTTCCTGTTCGGCCGTTTCCTCAAAAATATGGGCGATTTGTGCCAGGCCTTCCTTTTTGGCTATGCCGGCAAAGTAGGTGTAACGATTCCTGGCCTGGGACTCACCGGCAAAGGCGATGAGCAAATTCTTTTCGGTCTGTGAACCCTTGATACTGTTAGTCATGGCAATTCCTGTCCCTTGATTGATTGAGAACGATTATGCCACCAGCTAGCCAGGAAAAGGTTGACTGATATCAGTTCAGCTGTAATTAGCTATCAGGCATCACCGCGCATAGCATAATCGAGTTTCAGCAGGGGCCTGGATGTGCCGATCAGCCAGCTCCCGTTATCGTCAGGGATGCCGAGTGTAACCATGATATGAATACCATCGATATCCGCATATTCGAGCAGGTTTTTTTTAAGCTCATTGAATACGCGGGTTTCAAGCGGGAGTTCGCAAACTAGTGCCTGGTCATGACGAGTAATCTGGCCAAGGATTAGTTGCTGGTCAGGTGCTCGTGTATAGGTAGGTGGGCTGTAAGTTTGGTTGAACTGGATGCTTATGTTTGTATCCCGGTTGTCTAGGAAATCCTGGTTACGAAGCTGGCCCTGGATGCTAAGTTGATTGGCCGATAATTGTTCAGTATTTTTAATTGCAAGTTCGAGTGAATAAAGATGGCTCCAGTTATTAACCGGGAATGTTATAAGTTTCATGATGACCCTGGTTGAGTGATGTCACTGCCTATGTGCATAAAATTTATTATATGTTTATTATACATGGGATAGGAGATTATGTTGCTTGTCGGTTTTGTATGGTGAGGGTTACCGGCGATGGAAGACGGCACAATGGGTATGTGAGTAATGTAACTGGAATGCGCTAATTTCGTAAATGTGAAAACATAAATTCTGCGGGTAAACTAACAAGCAGTGCTATCGAGATAATCATCGGGTATGCGTTGCGTGCTGGTGTTGTGTCTAAGATGTGATGTGGAAGAGAATATAAAGTCTAATTATGATTCAGGCGAACCTGACAGGTTTGGTTACGGCTTATTATTTATTACTTGTCGTGTGAGCTTATATATTTCAACAAAGTATGAATAGCGGCTGAAATCAATTTGATGATTTACATTGGCCTGCAGTGCTGGAATATGATTCTTTTTAACGGCCCAGCAATGATATAGTTTGTTCCAGAAGGGGGCTTCGAACAGGTTGAGTACGTCATCAACCGTTAGATTCAGAATGGGTTCTTCATCGATAAGGTTCATGCCCTCTTTTTCGTACCAGTTAAGTACGATTGCTATGTCAGTGTTATCTGGCACAAAGGACCTCCTTAGGGTGTGTGATACGGTGGTTGCCTGATGTTTATTTATTTGAGAGCGTGCTTTTGCAAAATCATGTCAGGGCAGGCCACGTGGAGAAAAATAGTACGAAATAAGTGGATACTACGTGTTGATAATGATCAATTAGATTGATGACTGTGTAATTTGTGGCTATATTTGCGAATTAAATCAATAAATGCCTATATTATAATTTGGTTGACCAAATAATGGTCCTGTTATTAAAGGCCGGGTTCGAGTAGGGTTTTTCGTATATATATATGTGTATTATCAATATGTTATATTACTAACTTGCGACAAATGGGAAATAAAAGTCTTGTACAATCATGCTGAGCGTCGTTTAAAGCGACTACTGGATAGTACCGAGCTAAATGTTCTTGAAGGCCGCCAGATCGGGGTCGAAAAAGAAAGTCTGCGAGTAACACCAGATGGGAGCATTTCCCAAAAAGCACATCCCATTTCACTGGGCTCTGCATTAACGCATCCCCATATCACAACAGATTACTCAGAATCACTGATCGAGTTTATAACGCCGCCCTTTGATCATATTGAAAATGTACTTGAGTTTTTGAGGGATACGCAAACCTTTGTCTACAGCAAACTGGAAGACGAAATTCTATGGGCGACAAGTATGCCCTGTGTTGTCGCTGGTGATGAGAGTATTCCCCTGGCTCAGTATGGGTATTCTAATGCCGGCATGATGAAAACGGCTTACCGGAGGGGTTTGGGTCATAGATACGGTCGGGTCATGCAGGTGATAGCGGGTGTGCATTTTAATTATTCATTTCCCGATCGTTTCTGGCGTTTGTACCAGGACATAGAAGAAAATAAACAGCCCCTGCAGGAGTTTATTTCTGATAGCTATTTTGCAATGATTCGAAACTTGCAGCGTTATGGCTGGATGGTGCCTTATCTTTTTGGGGCCTCACCAGCAGTGTGTAAATCTTTCCTCGGTGGCAGGGAGTCGAGCCTGCATGAGTTTGACCAATATACCTATTATGAGCCCTACGCTACATCCCTGAGAATGGGTGATATTGGATATCAAAATAATAAAGAAAATGAGATCGGTGTAAAGGCCTGTTATAGAAACCTGGATGCCTATGTAAAAACACTAACACAGGCTATAGAAACGCCCTATGCCGGCTATGAGAAATTTGGTCTCAAAGTAGGTGATGAATACCAGCAATTGAACACCAATATTTTACAGATAGAGAATGAGTACTACAGTACGGTAAGGCCAAAACAGATATTGCAGGGTAACGAAAAGCCTGCCCTGGCCCTTAAGCGTCGTGGTGTCCGTTACGTAGAGCTGAGGTCGCTTGATGTTAATGCCTACGAGCCCCTGGGTATTAACGAGACACAACTGCGGTTCCTCGAGGCCTTTATGGTCTTTTGTTTGATCCAGGATAGTCCACAGATCTGTTCTATGGAGCGTGACGAAATTGATAGTAATGAGATAGAGGTTGCTCACCGTGGCCGTGATCCATCGCTTAGATTACATCGTGATGGCAATGAATGTAAATTAAAGGACTGGGCGCTGGATGTTTGTGAGGTGATGCAGGGTATTTGTGAATTGCTGGACAAGTCACACGAAGGCACGCCCTACATGCAGGCATTGCGTGACCAGGTAGAGAAAATAAAAGAACCGGAGTTGACGCCTTCTGCGACTATGCTCAGGGAAATGCGTGAGCAGGGTGAAGGCTTTTATCACTTTGCCCGACGCATGTCGCAGCAGCATT
>Ga0224496_10001957_pt1 | contig 12500 bp, 9 predicted proteins | sample SF_Jul11_sed_USG_2_FD_168127 | JGI IMG/M metagenome (GOLD analysis project Ga0224496, IMG submission 168127) | Sediment microbial communities from San Francisco Bay, California, United States - SF_Jul11_sed_USGS_8_1 | ecosystem: Environmental > Aquatic > Marine > Sediment | place: USA... | reverse complement strand
TTTCAGCTGGTATGTCGATAATAATATTAAAATCTGGCTGGTGTAGTTTTGAAATTTTTGTTTTTTCAAATATATTTTTCATTTCATCAATTGTCAGGTCAAAGTTTATTGACTGATCAACAAAAAAATCAAATACATAACGATCCATAATTATTACATCTGAATCCCATTTCTTTATGGCATTGTTGTAAGATCTAAAGTAGTCATTGGCTGCATATCGTAACCATATCTTCCTGAATATTGTAGATTTCATTAGTCGTTGTTTTAGGTCATCCCATTTGCTTTCTGCTCTTTCATTGCTTTCAACTGCTTTTTTGGATGACTTTGTGTTTTTGCCCATTAGTTTCTTTAGGAGCTTTAATGCGTTTACGACAGAAGGTTCCCATCTGAGCCATTGATATTCAACAGAGACGTTTTTGTCACTAAGCTGTTTGACAAGCTGTGTTGCCTGCGTGGTTTTACCACAGCCATCTATTCCAGAAATGTAAATAATAATCATATTTTTATATTAGTTGAGTATCGTTTCGATTGTTTTTTGCCATGTGAATGGTTCGGTCTTAGTTCGATTAGTACAGTTTTTTCCAAAATCACTTTTAAGTGTATTGATTATCTCTTCACTACTATTTATGTAGCGGAAGCAATCGTCCTCAGTAAATAAATCAACAAGGCAGCCGAAAGGTGTGGTGATTATTGGTAAGTTGGTTGCCATACCTTCAAGCACTGATAGCGGGGTTTCCATTGCGCCTTCTTCATGCTGTACCGGAAAGCAGTACCAGTTAGAGAGCTGATATAGTTCTTGAATATCAGAAAAATAATCACGAAGTACTAACACGCCACCGCTAGATAATTTGGAAAACACTTCATTTTCCTGCTGTGTGGACGTGCTTCCAATAATCACAACCTGTATCTCAGGTAATGCCTGTTGTACTTCAAGTAACCAAAGGATATTGCGTGATATTCGAATATGGCCTACATGGAGTAAGACTGGCTTGTCATTAGGTATATTGTACTTATCTCGTAACTGGGCGATGTCTTTTGCAGGAGTATAGCGCTCCCTATCAATTCCAACTTTGATCGGTCGAGCTGTTTTACCCAGTTTCTCTATTTCATTTGCCATAGAGTTCGAGAGTACGAAAATATTGTTAAGTTTTATTTTACGAATAAACTCATATTGCCATTCTTTTAGTGTTTTTTTCTGAACACCGATTACTGACATTTTATTCTTGTATATTTTTTCAAGTAACCAGGCTTTTATAAGAGCTGGAAATGTTAATGCACCCTGTGGGATAAAAACGATTTTTTCGGGTCTTTTAATAAGGCTTAGTAATATAATGCGTGGTATAAATATTAGATTATTTATAATATTTGGTAAATTCGTATAGTTTCTAATCAAAGTTACTTGATGCGTTTTGCTTAGTTCTTTATGTGACATATATGAGAATTTCTTTACGCCTTCATCGAATGGAGGAAAGAAATGCTCGTAGATAAACATTATTTTCATGAATCAATAATCTCTTGAGAGCTTTATGTAAGGCCGATTCTTAATTAAAGCTAGAGATGTTTATCTCGTTGCACATAATATTACACTCAGCTGTTCCATATGGCTTTCTTTGTTGCTGAATTTCTTGGTCAACCCACTTTCAGATTGTTCAACATATTCTGAACTCAGGCAGATTCTTGGGATAATCTTTACATTATTCCAGCCTAGATCCTCCAGAATAGTTTTATATTCATTTGGTCGTAATCTATTCGGTGAGCCACGGAATTTGCACACATTATAGAACCACTCTGGATAACGGTAAATATTGTTTGGATCTCTGTCTCTTATCCAGCGTGTATGTGTTGAAAGGTCAATTTCCGCAATTAGGACGGCATCAGGTTGTACAATTTTTGTAAGTTGCGAGAAAGTTTCTGGGATGTTATCAAAGTGTTCGAAAGCAGCCTGGCTGAATACCAGGTCAATACCTTCTTTATCAAAATGGTTAAAATTAAAGCTCTCATCACATATATAATTTATTTTATCGTTATTTCCATTCTTGGTCGCCTCGAGCTGAGATTTGAGCTCTTCGATAGGCATCGAGGGGGTATCAATGGTTGTTGATATGCGATCAAATAAGGTGTCGTAAAATTCATTGGGTACAGATTTCACCAGGTTATTAACATCCAATGAGTTGTATCTTTTAGCACCCTTTGCGGTTAGGATTAGGCCTATTCCCAGATCAGCGCCAGGGCCTAATTCAAGGATTGATCTGCCTTCCAGGCTGGTGGTTTTTCCAAGGTAATAGTCAAGGTATAGTTGCCATGACTTAACAACTGAAAAGTCATAATCAACGGCCCTGTCATACTCGCTCATACCAAAAGTTCGTGGGGTGGTATAGCCTTCCATTACATGTCTAATCTTATTTATTGGCAGGATGAGAGCGCCGGCTAACCAATAAAGCATATTATTTACTTTTTGAGGCGATGTGATTTCAATCGCTGGATTATTGTCCATCTTAGTCATTGATTCTCTTATAATTATTTGATAATAGCTGTATTTCTACAGAATGAATTTATCATATTTTATTGATTGGTATCCACTTTTATATGGTTAATGTTATCAGAAAAATAATAATAAAATTGTAATACTTGGTGTATTTCACATAAAATAGCTATAAAAATATAATGAGGTTGGATTTAACTTATGATGGACATTATTTTTGCACCAATTGAAGAAGAAGACTCAGACCTGGAGTATATTGTTTTTAATGCGACACAAGGTGGAGTAGTGATCGAGTGCGCTATTTCATACCAGGCTTTAAATGAGCATTATGAGGCTGAATATAGTGATCCATTGTTTGCTTTTATGATGGCCCGTTCTGAAATAGAAAAGATTGCTGAAAAAATGATTTCAAGTGGACAGGTTAAGGATAATAAATTACTTATTATGTCAGAGCATATTGTCCAATAGCGGTGACTAATACCCTTATTAGCATTATTTATTATGCCAATCCCCCGTTTGGGTGATGCTTGAATATAGCTTGGCTACTTCCATGTAAGTTTTGAGGTTTTATATCCAGTTGATTTGTTAGTCTACATGGATAGAAGGAGTATGAAATGACTGAATATAATCAGGCTTTAATGCCAACTGATGTTTCCATTATCACAACATATAGATGTCAAATGCGCTGTAAAATGTGTGATATCTGGGAAAATCCGAGTGATAGAAAGACTGAAATAACACCTAAAGAGCTGGAGATATTACCCAATCTAAAATTTGTTAATGTGACTGGTGGTGAGCCCTTCATCCGCAGAGATTTGCAGGATATTGTAGAAGTGGCATTTAGCAAAGCTCCCAGAGTCGTTATTTCAACTTCTGGTTGGCACGTTGAACGTATTCTTGAAATGGCAGAGCGTTTTCCAAATATTGGAATTCGTGTAAGTATCGAAGGCCTTTCACAAAAAAATGATGATCTCCGAGGTCGCAAAGGTGGATTTGATCGGGCGCTTAATGTTCTTCAGGGGCTTAAGCAAATGGGGATCAAGGATATCGGTTTTGGAATAACGGTTTCAAACCAGAATTCACCTGATATGTTGTCGCTTTATGAGCTATCAAAAAATATGGGGCTGGAATTTGCGACCGCAAGTTTTCATAATTCTTACTATTTCCATAAAAGTGATAATGCCGTTACTAATAAAGATGTAGTTATTGGACATTTTCATGAATTAATTGAAAAATTAATGAAAGAAAATACACCAAAAAGCTGGTTTAGGGCATTTTTTAACCTGGGTCTTATTAATTATATTCGTGAGGGTAAACGTATGCTGCCTTGTGAGGCAGGTACGGCTAATTTCTTTATAGAGCCTAATGGTGATGTTTATCCATGTAATGGACTTGAGGAAAGATACTGGAAGGAGTCCATGGGGAATATTCGTGAAACAAGCTCTTTTGAAGAGCTCTGGTTTAGTGATAAGGCAACCCAGGTTAGGGAGAAGGTCAGGAATTGCCCCAAGAATTGCTGGATGGTTGGTACAGCTGCGCCTGTTATGAAAAAATATATTAAACATCCTGCCACCTGGGTTGCTAAAAATAAAATAAAAAGTCTCCTTGGTCGCCCAATATGTATTGATCAGATACCTTCATTCGATGTGGGTCAGGATCCTATGCAGGGCGATCTACGTGGCGGAACTATAGCCGAGTCTAAGATATCCTTTGTGCCTGAGTTAGAAACTAAGTAAATATATATGAAAATACTTGTTTTGGGTACGAGGGGGATACCTGATGTTCTTGGTGGTGTTGAAACTCACTGTCAGGAACTTTATCCCCGTCTAGTTGATTTAGGTTGTGATATAAGACTTATTACTCGTACACCTTATGTGGCTATAGAGAATAGGGCGAAGAGTTATAACGGTGTTCAGTTAAAGCATATTTTCGCACCAAAAAAGAAATCTATAGAAGCAATTGTTCATACCTTTCTTGGTGTGCTCTACGCCAGGTTTTACTGTCCTGATATTCTGCATGTTCATGCGATAGGTCCTTCCTTAATGGTGCCGTTAGCAAGATTGCTAGGGTTGCGAGTTGTAGTCACGCATCATGGTCCAGATTATGATCGACAGAAATGGGGTGTGTGGGCTAAGCGTATTCTTAAGCTAGGTGAATACGGTGCTGCAAAATTTTCAAATCAAATAATTGTTATTTCTAATGTGATTGGAAAGATATTAGAAACAAAATATAATCGAGCGGGCACAATACTTATTCATAATGGTGTTAATTTAGCAGTAAAAGATAATAATTGCGACTATATACATAGTCTTGGGCTGGTTCCCGGTAATTTTATGATTGCAGTGGGGCGTTTCGTAGAAGAAAAAGGCTTTCATGACCTTATAAATGCATATAAAAGACTCAATTCTCAAGATTTAAAACTTGTTCTTGTAGGTGATGCTGATCATGAGACCGTTTATAGTAGCTCATTAAAAAAAATGGCACATGAAAATGGCGTCATTCTTACGGGATTTATAAAAGGTAGCAAGCTTCAGCAGATTTTCACATCAGCAAAACTCTTTGTGATGCCTTCATATCATGAGGGTTTGCCAATTGCATTGCTTGAGGCTATGAGTTATGACTTGCCTGTTTTAGTTAGTGATATACCTGCAAATTTAGAAGTAGAACTAAATAATAGTGATTACTTCAAATTAGGTGATGATGATGATTTCGTTAATAAATTAAAGATGAAGTCAGAGCAGTCTGATTTGCCAGATTATTCTAAAAAACTCAATAAAGAATATAATTGGGATATAGTTGCGAAAGAAACTTATAAAGTTTACAAAGAGCTATTGTAAATCATAGTATATAAGCGTTTTATTTAAGTTGGTATTATAAAGGTAAAATTAATTGAATATATTGCTGATTAATAAATTTTTCTGGAAGAAAGGTGGGAGTGAAACAGTATTCTTTGGTGAAAAAGAATTACTAGAGGGCAATGGCCATAATGTTGTTCCTTTTTCGATGCATAGTGATCAGAATATTGACAGTGAGTATTCAAAATATTTTGTCAGTGAGGTAAGTTATGATGGCCAGGGTTTGGCTGGTAAATTAAAGGCTGCGAGTAAAATAATATATTCTTTTGAGGCAAAAAAGAATATTGAAAACTTGCTTGGTGATATCCCTGTTGATATTGCCCATTTTCACATTTTCCAACATCAAATTTCGCCTTCTGTTTTCGGACCTCTCAGAAAAAGAAAAATTCCTCTTGTATTAACATTACATGACCTAAAGCCAATATGTCCTAATTATCAAATGTATACACAGGGTGATGTGTGTGAAAAGTGTAAAGGAGGTAAGTTCTATAATTGCTTCCTGAATAAGTGCACAAAAAATTCATCTGTTAAGAGTTTTATTAATGTTGTTGAAATGTATTTTCATTACTTCATGAAATATTATCAAAATGTAGATAAGTTTATTGCGGTTAGTAATTTTCATCGTAATAAAATGATTGAATTTGGCTTTCCGGCAGAACAAATAGCATATATACCTAATTTCATAGATATAGAAAATTTTCCATACTCAACAGTTGATAAAGGTTATGCAATTTATTTTGGGAGATTATCTGAGGAAAAAGGATTGGAGACATTACTTAGTGCAGCTCAATTGTGTCCTGATATTCCTCTGGTCATTGTGGGTTCAGGGCCTCTTGAAAAAGAGCTTCATGATTATACCATCACTAATAATATTTCAAATGTAGAATTTGTTGGGTATAAATCAGGAAAAGATTTAACTGACTTATTATCTAATGCAAGTTTTAGTATTTTACCTTCCAGGGTTTATGAGAATTGCCCAATGGCTGTACTTGAGTCCCTGGCTATAGGGAAGCCGGTTATTGGCGCAGATATTGGCGGTATACCTGAGCTTATCAGTGAGGATAAGGATGGCTATATCTATAAAAATGATGATGTACAGGCGCTGGTTGAAAAAATGAACCTTCTCTGGAATAGTCCTGAAAAAAGGCTAGAGATGGGGAAGTTCGGCAGGGAAAAAATTGCCCGGGATTTTACTAAAGAAAAACATTATGAAGCGCTTATGTCTGTATATGATGACCTGACAACTGCAGGCGCGTAGAAGGTTACTATATTCTAATATATAGATGTGCGTTATTTATTAGAAATATTAAAATTAATGAAGTATAAAAAGATGATATGATATTTGGCTGGTTCAGTAGGTAATTATCTAAATATGATATTAAAATCAGCCAATTAATAATTTCTAGCTCAGGTTATTATTAGGCAGTATTTAGTAAATTAGTCTCAATGATTAATTCAGTATTAATATTATTACAATAATAAGTCGCTAAGACATAAATACTGAAAGAACTTTATTAATGAATTTATTTGGTTTGATGGGGTAGTTGTACATGGTATCAATGGAAAATAATAACTCTGTTCTATGGAAGGAGTCTTCAGTTTTTTGGGCCGTAATTATAGTGGCCTTACTGATGTTGGTCTTTACTGCATATGATGGTTTATCATCGATGGTACGGATTTGGGAAACTCGAGAAGAGTATAGTCACGGTTATTTAATTCCGTTTATAACACTGTTCTTAATTTGGCAAAAGTATGATGACTTATGTAAGCAGCCTTTCATAGGTAGCTGGTATGGTGTTGTCGCGCTATTTATTAGTGTTGTAGTCATTGTGTTGGGTATATTTGGTGCTGTTTCAACCATTATACAATACGGTTTTCTACTGGCGATATTAAGTATAGCGCTATCAATGATGGGCTGGCTTAGTTTTAAGAAGATTTTTGTTCCATTAATAATACTATCTTTTATGATCCCATTGCCGGGGTTTATCTTACAAGGTCTATCTTCGCAGCTTCAATTAATATCATCACAGATTGGCGTGGCTGTCATTCGTCTTTTTGATATTAGTGTTTATCTTGAAGGTAATGTAATTGATCTTGGGAATTATAAATTACAGGTTGTTGAAGCATGTAGTGGCTTGAATTACCTCTTTCCTCTTATGAGTCTTTCATTTATGGCTGCATATTTCTATCAGGCCGAGTTATGGAAGAGAAGTATAATATTTATTTCGAGTATTCCCGTTACTATTTTGATGAATAGTTTTCGAATTGGAGTTATCGGTGTTCTTGTTGAGCATTGGGGGCAGTCACAGGCCGAAGGTTTCTTGCATGATTTTGAAGGCTGGGTGATATTTATGGCCTGTATGGTCATACTCGTTGTTGAAATGTGGGCTTTAAACAAGATTGGTTCGAATAATAGGCCTTTAAAGGAAGTATTTGGATTGGAGTTTCCGGAGCCTCAGGATAAAAATGCAAGTTTCGTTTACCGGACGTTACCAAAACAGTTTATTGCTGCGCTAGGTATTCTGTCGTTGTCATCTATATCAATCATAGCACTTAATAAGAATGAAATTATTATTGCTCCACGCGCTCAATTCGCGGAATTCCCAATGGAGATAGATGGATGGAAAGGTAAACAGGCTAGTCTAGAACAAATATATCTGGACTCATTAAAGCTTGATGATTATATCCTTAGTGATTTTGTAAATGATGATAATAAGGTCGTTAACTTTTATGTTGCATATTATGAGTCACAAGAAGCAGGTGAGGCTGCTCACTCACCAAGAACCTGTATACCTGGTGGTGGTTGGCAAATAAAGTCTCTGGACGCTAAAAAACTGGAAGATATTAAAGATGGAAACAATTCCCTAATTGTTAACCGTTTGTTAATACAGAAAGGTGATTATACTCAGGTTGTATATTACTGGTTCAAGCTTAGAGAGAGAAATATTACTAGCGAATATATGGTTAAGCTATATTTGATGTGGGATGCAATCACAAAAAACAGGAGTGACCTTGCTCTAGTTCGCTTTACATCCCTGGCAAAGCCAGGGGAAGATATTGGTGAAGTGGATGAGCGGATGCAGTCTCTAGTAAAAGTGGTTTACCCAAAATTAGATAAATATATACCCGAATAATCCATGATTATTTGATTCGCTTTATGAATAAAGTCCTGTGGCTATAGATTCAGATAGTGTAAAACCAGGGGATTGTCTTTTAAGCTAAATTAAGAATGCTATTTAATATAATAAAGTTGTGGTACTAAATTGGAAAGTTTAATTCTATTTGTAACAGCAATGGTTGTTAGTATGGCTATTGTGCCACTAATGATGCGTATTGCGCCTCGTGTTGGTATGGTCGATATGCCTGATCCCAGGAAGGTTCATACCATACCTATCGCTAGAGTTGGTGGTATTGGTATTGTTATAGGAGCCCTGGTACCAATTGTCTTTTGGTTGCCCTATGAGCCGCTTGTCATTTCATATTTGTTTGGCTCATTGGTTCTGCTTGTATTTGGCGTATGGGATGACTCGTGTGAGCTTGGGCATTATGTAAAATTTATTGGTCAATTTGCTGCTGTATTACCGATTATTTTTTATGGTGACTTATATGTAAGCGAAATTCCTGTTATAGGTGAGCTGTCTGAAGTAACCGGTAAAATATTTACGGTTGTTGCACTGGTTGGTGTGATTAATGCAATTAATCATTCTGATGGTCTCGATGGTCTGGCTGGTGGATTGTCACTACTAAGTTTGGCATGTTTGGCATACCTGTTTTATCTTGTTAATGATTTTGAGATGGTATTTCTATCAGTATCTGTAATGGGCGGTGTCTTTGGATTTTTGAGGTTCAATAGTCATCCTGCTAAGGTATTTATGGGAGATGGTGGAAGCCAGTTTTTAGGTTTTTCATTAGGTTTTCTTGTAATTGTGCTAACTCAAAAATCCCATCCGGCTTTAAGTTCTGCGTTGCCTGCTTTAATTCTTGGGCTGCCAGTAATTGATATTATCGCTGTTTTTTATCTTAGGATAAGTGGTGGTATGAACTGGTTTAGGGCGACAAGGAATCATATTCACCATAGGCTTCTTGATCTCGGGTTTACGCATTATGAGTCCGTTATATTAATATATTTAGTTCAGTTGTTTATGATCCTTTCATCTATTTTCCTGATGTACGATTACGATTTATTGATACTGGGATTGTATTTTTCTATATGTATTTTTATCTTCTCTGCATTGACTATTCTTGAAAATAAAAATTATGAAGTCTCACGTAAAGGGCGTGAATCAGCAGTCGATGTATTTATAAATGACTACCTGAAAACAGGTAGAATCCTTTATCTTCTTGGTAATTATATAGTATCAGCTGTCGCATTGCTTTTTTTGTTTATTGTTATTAATGTCGAATCGATACCCCAGGATGTGGGCTTCTTATCATTTGTATTATTGGTTTTGGGTGTTGTTAGTTATTTTCTTGTAAAAAAATATTTTACAAGTGTTAATAAGTTAATATTGTATATAGTTGCTGCATTAGTAATATACCTTGATTTTCGTTATTTGGTTTCAGGGCATGAGGTAGTGGCCACTATAGAAATGTTGTTGTTTATCTCGTTGGCAATATCATGTGTGCTTATTATTAAATTTGATACTAATGTAGAGTTTATGTTGTCTCCAATGGACTATCTGGTGGCAACAATAATGATCCTGACTTTCACGGCTTTTAGTTTCTTGCCAGAAAAAATGATTTATGGGTTTTCTGTAATTAAGCTGATTTTACTATTTTATGCATGCGAGCTTATAGAGAAAAAATCGGTAAGTGGATTGAGAGTAGTCAGTTCTTCAGCGGTTGTGGCGCTATTTATAGTTCTTTATAGGTCGTTAATGTAAGACTTTTATAAGCAAGTATATGTTATTCGATATTTACTATGGGACTTCAGAGAAGCAATGGATACTTTAATTAAGCCTTATGGCGGCAATCTCATTAATCTTGTGTGTGACTCTGAGGTTGGGGCGCAGTTAAAATCTGAGTCACAAGATTATGTTTCAATTACATTGACTCAAAGACAATTGTGCGACCTGGAACTATTGATGAATGGTGCATTGAGCCCATTAACTGGTTTTATGTCATCCGCAGAATATGATTCGGTAGTGCGCGATTTACGCCTACCTGGAGGCCTCTTATGGTCTTTACCTGTTACACTCGATGTTAATAAAGATATTATTAAAAAAATCCAGGTTGAGAGTAAATTGGCATTGCTTGATCCAGAAGGATTTATGCTGGCCGTTTTACATGTAGAGGATATCTGGAAGCCTGATAAATTACTTGAGGCTGAAAATGTCTATGGGACAACATCATTAGTGCATCCTGGTGTTTCATATTTGCTAGAGCAGTCGAACGATTATTATGTTGGTGGTCGTGTTGAGGGGGTGCAGTTACCCATTCATTATGATTTTGAAACATTGCGTGATACGCCTGAGGAACTAAGACGTTTATTTGAAAAATCAGGATGGCGTAAGGTGGTTGCTTTTGGTACTAGCAGGCCTATGCATCGTATTCATAGAGAGATAACTCTTAGTGCAGCCAAAGATGTTGGTGCGCATATATTAATTCATCCGGTCGTGGGTTTAAGTAAGCCCGGGGATTTGAAATACTTTACTAGGGTACAGTGCTATAAGGAGATTCTAAAGTACTATCCGAAACATATGGTGCTGCTTTCATTGCTGCCGTCTGCGATGCGTATGGCTGGCCCAAGAGAGGCTATACATAACGCTATCATCAGACAGAATTATGGTTGTTCACATATTATTATTGGTCCCGAACATGCTGCTCCGCCCAATGTAAGGCAGGGTGGTGAGCGCTTTTATGAGCAATTTTCATCACAGAAAATTATTGATAAATACCAGGATGAGCTCGAAATTAAAATGGTTTCAGTGCCTGAGCAGCGATACGTTAAAAGCAAGAATAAATTTTTGTCTCTTGATGCCATTAAAGAAAATAAATTGTCTGGCTGTCTGTTTAAAGATGAAGAGTTGTACTCGTCCCTGGAGAGTGGGTTACCTGTCCCCGATTGGTTTACTTTTCCAGAGGTTGTCGATCGTCTAAAGACAATATGTAAGCCCAGATCAATGGCAGGATTAACATTGTTTTTTACTGGCTTGTCAGGCTCAGGAAAGTCTACGCTGGCAAAAATTTTATATGCCAGATTTATAGAAGATAGTATGCGGCCTGTAACCTTGTTAGATGGGGATGTTGTAAGGCTTCACTTATCGAGTGAACTTGGTTTTAGTAAAGAGCATAGAGATATTAACGTAAAAAGAATAGGTTATGTCGCAAGTGTAATTAATCAAAATTGTGGGATAGCTATTTGTGCCCCGATTGCTCCGTATGAGGCCGTGAGAAAGTATGTGCGTGAATTAAATGATCAATATGGTTCCTTTATTGAAGTCCACGTGTCAACGCCTTTAGAGGTATGTGAGCAACGTGACAGAAAGGGTTTATATGCAAAGGCTCGAAGAGGTGAGCTAAAGCAATTCACTGGTATTAGTGATCCTTATGAGGAGCCTAAAGACCCGGAGATCAGAATAGACACTAGTTTAATGACGCCGATTGCAGCTGCTGAAGAAATAATGCTTTATTTGTTCAGGGAAGGGTTTATTGGGAGTTGTGATACTACGTTGACGGGTGATAATTTATGCGGATAACGATGATTTTTTGCGACTTATTCCCGGTTTCTATGTGATCATAAATTTGTATATTATAACTATAACGGCAAGCCTGGCTTGAAATGTGGAGAATGTGAGATGAATGCTTTTATGATGTTGTTTAAAAGTTTTATATTGTCAATAATAGTTTTGGCGCTTGCCTCGTGCGGTGGCGCGGATGAAAGGAAGTTGAAGTACCTTGAGAAAGGAAAAGTGTATCTTGAAAAAAATGATCTCGATAAAGCTAAGGTTGAGTTTAAGAATGTTGTTCAGATAGATCCCAAGTTTGCAGAAGCTTACTATTATTTCGGCAGGCTTGAAGAGCGAAAAAAAGAATTGGGTAAGGCGATTTCCTACTATAGGAAAGCTGTCGAGTTAGATATCAATTACGTTGCTGCTAAGGTGCGTCTTGCAAAGATGTATCTCGTTGTAAATACACCTGAGTATAATGCAAAATCAAATGAA
>Ga0224496_10001956_pt1 | contig 12502 bp, 8 predicted proteins | sample SF_Jul11_sed_USG_2_FD_168127 | JGI IMG/M metagenome (GOLD analysis project Ga0224496, IMG submission 168127) | Sediment microbial communities from San Francisco Bay, California, United States - SF_Jul11_sed_USGS_8_1 | ecosystem: Environmental > Aquatic > Marine > Sediment | place: USA... | reverse complement strand
AAGAGCCGACAGGGCCGAAACCGATTTCGATATCATGAGCGGCACGGCGTAACTCCTGTTCTTTCTCGGGTTTCGCTGGACAAAATAACAAAGGGCCGTAATAGTCATCATCATCGAGAAAGTAAGCGAAAGCCAGAAATTCCCGACCGGCTTCCCATCCTGCACATGTGTGGGATAAGGCAGGCCCCCAACCGCATCGGCAATAATATTAATTTCTTCCAATATCAAGATCGGTGCAAAGGCGAATGCGAAACCGACCAGAAAGTAAGTCCATCCCGACACCTGCATAAAAATCTTGAACTGTTTTTCCTCTTTCGTTATTGAATCCATTTTTACCACCCCTCTTTCACTTTAAAATGTACCTTTATTCAAATCTTCGGCCGCGATGTAGGATGATATCGAGTACTGCGCCATAATCTCCAGCGGCCAACACGATACAAGCAAAAAAAGAGGCGGATAATCAGGGTTATGGGTAAACGTCCAGATGCCGCTCCCCATAGAGCCTGCATATTCGGCGGGAAAACCGCCTATCAGTGCAGCTACCAAAATACCGGCAAATACTGGAAACTCCATTTTTAAAGACGCAAATAGGCAAACGGCAAACAGAAAGAGGTATAGAGCATAGAAAAGAAATCCCGCACCGGCCGCGTATTTTCCTAGCAAAAGTGGAATGAGTGCAAAAAGCAGTATGATAATCAGGGGGTGCACGTATCGAGGAGGGGAGAAATCAAGTTTCCTCAACCATGGTATGATTAACTTCGTTGCAACTGTATACACTGCTATTCCACCCATAACCCACATAAGCACTCCGAAGTTGATTAGCGCCTCGTTAGAATCGGGAGAAGTCCATATGTTACGACCGTGATACGTCCATAGGTTTGAGATTGTCCCTATACCTTCTTTTATGTATTCAATTATGAATATCGTTAGCATTAAGGAAGCATAGCGAAATGTTGAAATACTCAATGTCAGCCACGCCATCAGGCAAAACCCAATAGCCAGTGTCACAAAGAACATGATGGATATCATCGAAATAAATCCTTCGTAGTATGCCGTAAAAATCGATAGTGTCAAAAACAGGCAATACAATGTTAAGTTGCGACTCTTATCCCCCAAAAGATCCTCCTTTACTTTTTTCCACACTCCTTGCGGGTAAATTGGATAGGATGCAAAATGTTACAAGACGGTCATCCGAATGACCATCAAGCAACCAAGTTCACTCAAAATATGCAGTTTGTCACTCATCGAAAATACGGTGACACTCCCGCTTTCCCCCTTCTCAGTCTTTACTCGACGCCCAAATATTATCAAATGCGGTAACAATATACAATACGGTTCTGCATATTCTATCTTTTTCAACTTTTCTCGTTATGTAAATGTTCATCAATAGATTTGAGATTCGATTTTTTGAAAATTCCACTGTGATAGAAATTTTGGCAAGAAATAGAATTAATAGATTCATTGGAATTAATGGAATGGCTTTAATAGATTGAAAATCAAATAAGTATGGGAAAACAGCCATTATTCAGATCCTTATAGATTGTCTGAAAGAAAATTGCCAGGGTTGACGTCGGGAGTTCGAACCTCCTCTCCCGCTCCATTTTTTCATGTGATTGAACGGATGTGGATAGCGCGGCGGTACTGCCAGATCATTTCTGTGAAACCATCTCAATATTGAAATCTGAGGTTTTAATGATTTCTCGTCGAATCGCGGAAATAAAAGCGTATTGAGCGTCAATCCTTTAAAAAATCGCGGTGCTAATAGCAGAAATATTATAATTACTTACATTTTTTTATTTGAATTAGCCAATGAAAATGGTAGATTGTAACATATGAAGTGAATAGCCGAACTGCGTTGTAGCGATACGTTACAAACGGTGGCTTTGATATAGTGTTGACCGGTACGTAGATTTGTATTACTTTTTTATAGGCAGGGAAATTCTTTTGTTAACTTTTATGGGGCGCATATTCAATAGTTTCATTACGTTACTTCTGGTGTTTAGCTTTTTATTGATTCCAAATTTCGCGTGGAGCGAGGATGATGGCGGGATGTATGGAAAGCTGGAAATGGAATCGGAGTCTGCAACTAAAGGCGACAAGAGTGAAATTGCTGTCGTAAAAGAGAGTAACCAGGGAGTTCAAAAAAGAGAAGCAGGAAAAGAGAACCTCTCTGGGGAAAAAGTAAAAAAGAGTGATTCACTTCTAGGGGGCCTGATACAGCTTACCACCGCAATATTGGTCACAGTCGGCGGAGATTCCACCTCTACTAAAGCAAATACAGATACTTCCAGCAGCATGGAATATTAACTGTATCTCTTTTCCCCAAATCCATTTGGACGATATTCAGCGCTCATATCAAGAACAGAGCGCTTTTTGAAAACGACGGTTATCACCAATCGAATAGTGTCAGGCAGGGTTTACAGAAAAGATCCCTTTTCAAAATATAATTCTACGCAGACTGCTTAGAGGGTGGAATTTGCTGGATCAAATAAGATGAGGATGAGGTGTTGACACTTTTCCCGCAAGACTATAGATTGTCCATCTTATTATGAGTAACGGAAAAATAGCATTCGTATTTCCCGGCCAGGGGGCCCAGAAAATCGGTATGGGGAAGAACCTTGCCGAAACCTCCGCAGGCGCGGCGAATCTTATGAAGCGTGCCGATAATGCCCTGGGATTCAGTCTTTCCAGCCTCTGCTATAACGGGCCGGAAGAGGAGCTTTCCAAAACGGAGATTACCCAGCCTGCGCTATTTACCGCAGGCGCAATGGCGCTGGAGGCGTTCAGGGAGAAATGCGGGATAAAGCCCGATTTTGTTGCCGGACATTCCCTGGGGGAGTTTTCCGCGATTTATGCCGCAGGGGGCTATTCATTTGAGGATGGTCTCAGGATAGTCCGAAACAGGGGGCTATACATGTCCGACGCCTCTGGCGGGGTAATGGCGGCGGTATTGGGGCTAGATGTGGATTCAATAAAGACAGCGTGCGCTTCGGTTGCCAGTGGCGATGAGTTCATTCAGCCCGCCAATTATAATGGAGAGGGGCAGACCGTAATTGCAGGAACCCCTTCCGCACTTGAAGCGGTTACACCTCTGCTGAAGGAGAAGGGGGCCAAAAGGATCATACCTCTCAAGGTATCCGCCGCTTTTCATACTCCTTTCATGGCAGACGCTGAAAAAAGGCTCACTTCAGATCTGGCCGGAATAACTTTTCACGACCTCAATTCCTCACTCGTAAACAATGTTGACGCAAAGATAGTTTCAACTGCACGGGAAGCGCGAGACGGCTCAGGCAGGCAGGTCACGGGAGCGGTGAGATGGACCGAAATAATGCAGGTTTTGATAAATGAAGGGGTAAAAACCGTGGTAGAATTCGGGATTGGAAAAACCCTTGTCGGGATGTTGAAGAGGGAGGATAAAAGCCTCGTTCTTTGCAGCGTTGAGGATGCTGAAAGTCTTAAGGAAACTCTGGAGATTCTAGGTAGATGATAACAGGAAAGACCGCTTTGATAACTGGTGCCTCAAGAGGCATAGGGAGAGAGATAGCCGCGACTTTTGCCGAAGCGGGGGCGAACCTCTTCCTTGCGTACCAGTCGACGCCGATGGATGAGACTCTGAAACTTGTCGCAGAGAGAAAAAACGGATGCAAAGTTGAGACCTTCAAAGGGGATGTTTCCGATTCAGGAGTAGCTGATGCCGCTGTAAAGGAGTGTGTGGAGAAATTCGGAACCATCGACATACTTGTAAATAACGCGGGTGTTACGCGCGACGGACTTCTTATCAGGATGAAAGATTCCGACTGGGATGACGTGATCAACATCAACCTGAAAGGGGCCTTCAATCTGGTCAGGGCGGTATCGAAGATAATGTTGAAGAAACGAACGGGGAAAATAATCAATATAGGCTCCGTAGTAGGATCAATGGGAAACGCCGGGCAGGTAAACTATTCGGCTTCCAAAGCCGGCCTGGAAGGTTTGACAAAATCGGTAGCGCGGGAACTTGCCTCCCGCAATATACAGGCGAACCTTATAGCTCCCGGCTATATCAGCACGGACATGACGGACAAGCTGGATGACAAGGCAAGGGATGCGATACTTGGGGGGATCCCCGCGGGAAAGCTTGGGAAACCTGAAGATGTGGCGAAGGCAGCTCTGTTCCTCGCATCAGAAGCTTCTGATTATATAACTGGTAATGTACTGCATGTTAACGGCGGTATGTATATGTAGGCGTCCCCCCATCAGGGAATTTTTGGAGTAGATAGATGCAAAATAGGATATTGGTTGGAGTTCTCGCGGCACTGTTGCTGGTAGGTATGATATCGCTGGCTGTATATGATTATAAGCCTGCCGATGGGCAGAACGCTTCCTCGTCGCCCCACGGCGGCATGGGCGATGATGTCGACCCGCTAAAAGGGATGAAGTTCCCCGAAGTTATAGCCGTGGTGAACGGAACTGAAATACAGCGGAACAAGTTCATCGGCGCCTTGAGGGGCAATATTGAAATGATGAAGATGCAGGGCCAGCAATTGACCCCGGAAGCACTGGAGAAGGTTAAAAAAGACATCATAGAACACCTTGTAGGGAGCGAGATATTTTATCAGGAGGCTGTCGCCCAGAATATCGAGATAAGCAATGAAAAGCTAAACTCCGAATACGAGAGAATAGTGAAAAGGTATGAAGGTGACGAGGAATTCAAGAAAAGACTGAACGAGCAGGAGATCACGCTTGATAACCTGAAACATGAGTTGGAAAAAGGGTATATGATCACGCTTTTACTTGAAAAGGAGATATCCCCGAAGGTAAAGGTGGAAGAGATGGAAGCGATGAAGTATTACCAGCAGAATGTCGCTATGTTCAAATCTCCAGAAACCATCAGGGCAAGGCACATACTCCTGAAGCTTGAGCCGGACGCGCCGAAGGAAGCGGTTGAAAAGGCTGAAAAGGAGATGCAGGAGATAGTGGCAGAGGTAAAGAAGACAAAGAACTTTACTGAGGTGGCGAAAAAACGTTCACAGGGACCATCCGCGCCGGAAGGGGGCGACCTGGGATTCTTTCCAAGGGGGGCGATGGTAAAGGAGTTTGAGGACGCCGCGTTTTCACTAAGGCCGGGCCAGCCAGGGAAAGTGGTGCGAACCAGGTTCGGACTCCACTACATAGAGACAGTCGAAATGAAGCCGGCAAGCGTTGTTCCCTTTGCCGAGATGAAGAGCAAAATAATGTCGCAGTTGCAGATGATTGAAAGAGGAAAGAAGGTTCAGGAGTTCCTCACAGAGCTTAAGGACAAGGCAGAAATCAAAATGTTCCAATAGGGCGTCTTGCGACTCAGTATTGTAATCGTAAACTACAATGCCGGCGATTTGCTGGAAGCTTGCCTTGCGTCAATAGAGCAGAGGCTTGGGGAGGGCTCTTCCGCTATCGAGTACGAAACTATTGTTGTCGATAACGCTTCCAGCGACGGCTCCGAAAGGGCCGCAAGGATACGAAAAAATGTTCTCCTTGTAAGCAGTCAGACAAATGCAGGATTCGCCGCAGGATGTAACCTGGGGGCCGAAGTCTCCAAAGGGCGCTTTATCCTCTTCCTGAACCCGGATACAAAGATACTTTCGGAAGGCATGGAACGGCTGATTGATCGCTTTGAGTCTGGCAAGAATGAAGGGGCGCTTGGATGCCAGAATCTTCTCCCTGACGGAACTGTGCAGTCCACCGCGTATACATATCCGAATCTTGTAACTATGTTCTTTTTTGTTTTCAGAATGGGTGAATTGGCGAAGCGGCCCGCTGTAAAAAAAATATTTTCATTTTTCCTTGGAAATATCTTTGGGCAATTCAGTCAGCATGATAAAAGAACGGCGGTCGACTGGGTCACGGGCGCTTTCCTTATGATAAAGAGAGAGGCCTGGATGAAAACAGGCGCGTTTGACGAGCGCTTTTTCCTTTTTTGCGAAGAGATCGACCTCTGTAGAAGAGTAAAGAATGCCGGATACGAAGTGATTTTCGATCCTTCCTATGAGATAGAGCATTTTGTCGGCTTCAGTTCGCGGAAGGTGAAGCCGTTCGTTCTCAAGGAGAAGTTCAAGAGCTATCTTGCTTATTTCGAGAAACATCATTCAACATTTGACAACGTAATGCTCAAGCTTATGTTTTTTTTCGGAATCCGGTTCTGGATAATCATTTTCAAAATTGCGGGAAATGCGGAATCAGCATCCGCATATCGTGAATTGCGGGACGGTCTGGACATATAGATGGACAAGTACGAAAAACTTGAGGAGATACTTGACGGGATAGGGGACGCAGTTATTGCTTATTCCGGAGGGGTGGACAGCACACTCCTTCTCAAGGCCGCCTACGACAGGAGCCGAGAGAACGGAGCGAAGATCCTCGCGATTACGGCACGGTCGAGCACATATCCGGAATCGGAGTTCAATGCCGCGATAGATATTGCGCGGACGATAGGGGCTCCGTACCGTGTGATTGAATCGGGAGAACTTCAGATAGAAGGATTTGCGACAAATCCTCCGGACAGATGTTTTTACTGCAAGGGGGAGCTATTCGGCATTCTTGGAAAGATAGCGGAAGAAGATGGGTACAGCGTGGTGTGCGACGGTTCCAACGCCGACGACAACAGCGATTACCGTCCGGGGAGAAAAGCGGCAACGGAGAGAGGGGTTCGGTCGCCGCTGATGGAAGCTGGCATGACGAAGGACGATATAAGGTTCCACGCGAAGAGGCTCTCACTTCCGAACTGGGACAAGCCTGCCGCCGCCTGCCTTGCGTCGCGCTTTCCGTATGGAACATCAATTACAGATGAAAAACTGAAGCGGATAGAAAAGGCGGAAGAGACATTGAAGAGAGAAGGGTTCGGTCAGGTGCGTGTGCGCTATCACGAAGGGATTGCACGAATAGAAGTATCACCTGTCCGCATTACGGAACTGGCGTCGCATCCGGGCCTAAAGGATCTTGTCAGGGAGATAAAGTCGTTTGGGTTCGATTTCGTGGTGCTTGATTTGGAAGGGTATCGAACCGGCAGTTTCAATGAATTATTGAAGCGCTAAGCGGGGTATTGCTTCTATCATCGGGATCATCCTGAAAATCGGTCCGCTCTGGCAAAAGGTTAGAGCATGTCGGAGAGCTGGCGGACGAGTACGGCGATAGCAAGGAGGTTCCCTGGTGTTTCAGACTGTATCTTCGTCAAGGTAGTACGGTAGTTCGCGACCTGTTTTTCCCTCTCCATGATGTAGTTGCTGAATGCTTTTTCCATTGTTTCATCCTTCCGTTTGAACTCGAGGATTTTCAGGACAAGAGCCCCTTGGTATGACTCAAGCTCCCTCGCCAGATTTTCCACCGTTTTTTTCTCCCATACCGTTTCGGCGCGGTAGTTCTCGATAGCTTCGTATAGCCAGTCAAGCTGTAAATGGGAAGTAGCTAGGATGAAAAGATTTCCCGTTTCGATGAAATCGGCGTGTCGCTCTTCTTTTATGGATATGATCGATATTATGTCTTTCATGTATGGGAGTATGACGATTGTTTTTGCCAGGTCGGCAGGGATGTTCCTGGCTGAAAGCTCCTGCACTTTTTTATCGATGCACCCTTCTTCGAGAGAACATATGCTTTCGAGCTTGATAAAGAGGTTATCCCTGAATTTGTTAATGACGTCCTTGTACTGCCCGATAAAATCGAAATTCACCCTGTCGTATGCCATGTGCTTCAGCATCCATGAAACCGTTTTGGCGATAAGGTCCTCCATATCGAGATGGAGTTCCATCTGCAGGGAAGCCTCAACCTTGTTGTCGAGTTCGTGGACCTGTTTCCTGTATATGTCGGCTTCCAGAAGATTTTCCGCGATAAGGTAGGCTCTTAATATCTCCCACGGCTTGGCGTTTGTCGTCTCCTCAAGGTTATGAAGGAAAGTTATTCCGGCCTGGTTTACTATCCTGTTGCATATCATGGTGGCGATTATCTCTTTTCTCAGGCGATGCTGGGCGATATGCGGCTCATAATCGTGCCTTATTTGCGCCGGGAAATAGCCGAAAAGGTATCTTGCGGCAAACGCGGTATCAACTATAGGCGATTCGATTATCAGCTTTTTTATCCTTATCTTTTCATATCCGAATAGAACGGAAAGCACAGGCCTCGGCATATATCCCGGTTTTTTGGGATACCCGCGAAGAACATCTGTATCGGGGATCTTTTCATCTTCGCGGTCTATCAGCCCTTCCGAGGAAGTCTTGTCTATGTATTCGCAGAACAGATCGAACTTCTTTTCGCTCCGCTTTTTATCCAATGATATTCCATGGCTCTGGAGATAATTATCCTGAAGCACCATCTCTGCTACCTCCGGGCCGAGCTTAGTGAAAAGTGCGTCTCTTTCGATCCTGTCCTTCAGGTCCCCTTTCTCAAGGAGCTGTTCCAGAAGTATTTTCAGATTTACCTCATGGTCGCTCATGTCCACGCCGGCGGAGTTGTCCACCGAATCGGTATTTAAAATCCCGCCATTTTCAGCGTATTCAATGCGGGCTTTCTGGGTAAGGGAGAGATTCGCCCCCTCGCCTATAACGCGCGCCCTGATCTTTTGCGCGTTTATTCGTACGGAATCGTTTGCCTTGTCTCCTACGTCGGAAGACGATTCCGTGGTTGCGCGGAAGTATGTTCCTATTCCGCCGCTGTAAATAAGGTCGACAGGCATGGTTAGTATGGTGCGTATCAATTCCAGTCCGCTCATCTGATTTTTGCTCGTCCCGAGTTTTTCTTTCATCTCATCGGATATCGGAATAGATTTCGCTGTGCGGTCATAAACTCCGCCCCCTTTTGAGATTTTGCTTCTGTCGTAGTCTCCCCATGTGGTGCGCGGAGTTTCAAAAAGCCTCTGGCGCTCCTTGTAGGAGGTTTCCGGATCGGGATTGGGATCGATGAAAATGTGTATGTGGCTGAAAGCGGCGACAAGCTTGATCTTTTTTGACAGCAACATGCCGTTGCCGAAGACGTCGCCATCCATGCTCCCTATACCTACAACGGTTATGGATTCGTTCTGAATATCCGTTCCAAGTTCCCTGAAATGCCTTTTTATGCATTCCCACGCCCCTTTGGCGGTGATCCCGAATTTCTTGTGGTCGTATCCAATGGAACCTCCGGAAGCGAACGCATCCTTCAACCAGAACGAGAAATTTTCCGAAACCTCATTGGCGGCGTCGGACATCATGGCTGTCCCTTTATCGGCTGCCACAACCAGGTATGGATCCTCCGCATCGTGGCATTTTACATGGTCAGGCGGTACGGTTTTCCCCTCGACTATGTTGTCCGTAAGGTCAAGCAGACCCCTTATAAATGTCTGGTAATGTTTTTTAAATACAATTTCCTTCTCTTCGCGGGTTTCAAACTTGAATTTCTTGATTACGAATCCCCCCTTGGAGCCGGAAGGGACGATGATGGCGTTTTTGACCATTTGGGTTTTCATCAGTCCAAGCACTTCAGTTCGGAAATCATCCGGCCTGTCGCTCCATCTCAAACCTCCTCTCGCGACCTTTCCTCCGCGAAGGTGTACCCCTTCTACGAAAGGGGTATGTACATATATTTCCGCCATTGGCACAGGTTTCGGCATAATCGATATTCCTGAAGATTTTATCTTCATCGAAATGAAATGTTCTTCTTTCGGCTTGAAGAAGTTGGTACGGGTCGTATTTTCCATCACGTTCAGCAACAGCCTGAGAATGCTGTCTTCGCTCAGGTCGGTGACTTTTTCAAGCTCACCCATGTACTGGCCTTTCAGTCTTTCAAGTTTCGAAATGTCCCCTTTTTTAAGATCAAACCTCTCTTCAAAGTAGTTCACAGCAAGTTTAGTGATGTGAGAGTATTTGACGATGACCTGCGTGACGGAGTGAGGATTTACCAGCGGGTTGATCTGGAGGATGAAATTCTGGTATGCACGAACTATGTCGACCTGCATCCAGGAAAGTCCCGCGGAAAGCACAAGCTTGTTCAGCGGACAGTCTTCCACTTTTTTGGCGATAACATGCTGTATCGTTTCTATGAGCTCCGGTTTGAGAGAGATTATTTTCTTAATTTCCTCCTCGGAATCCTCGATCATAAGAAGCTGCGCGTAAAGCCTGTTCTCCTCTGTGGCGACAAGAGGTATGGCTATCTCCTCTTTTACGTTAATCCCCAGATTCGAGAATGTGGGGATAAGTTTCATGAGGTTCAGCTCCTTGTTCCAGAACAGCCGAAGAATGGCCGATGTTTTGCTGTTCATGGTGATGTCCATCTGTAAAGTCTCTGTCTTTTCCAATTCCTTGAGGAGGTAGAGGTCGTTAACCGCCTCCAGCGGTTTTACTGCCTGCTTGTAGATTTCCGGCAGTCGGGCAATAAATTTATTGTAGAGCTTGAACGCGTCGGGATCGCCGAACCTTTCCACCAGCCTGTGCAGAAGAAGATCTTCCCAACTGGTGATCAGGTCGCTTAATTCCGCTATCGCGTTTTTCAGGTCGATTTGGGGAACGCCGTTGGATCCGAGTGAAAAATAAAAGTAAAGAGAGCTTACAATGTCGGACTGTGAGGTCAGGCGATAGAGTATCTTCTGGTTGAACAGCGCGGAGAGGTATTCGCCGACCTTTTTGATGTTTCTAACGCTGTACTTTTTGGAAGAGAATACCAGTGTGGTGACGAAATATCCATAATCCCGGCTTTGACGCAGGATCATATGTATCTCGTTCTCGCTTCGGAGCCGTGTTGCCACGCTCATTAGAAGTCCGAGGCTTTCCCTGTCGATGTAGAAAAGCTCCTTTTTGGGGAGCTGCTGGAAAAACGAATAAAGTTCCCGGTGCAGATGGGATTTCGGGCGCACCTTTTCGGTTTCCAGAACGCGGGTCAATTTTTTCCTGAGGAGCGGGATATCGGTCGATTTTGTCATAAGGCCGCCGCGGGAGAATCTCCCAAGGAGTATCGAAACGGTCATTCTCGATTTGTTTTCGTTGTATTGGCGAATCAATATCGCATCGACAGGTTCGGAATGGTAGATGATCCTGGGCGAGTTGGAAAGGAAATCCAAAACCATCATGTATGGTCTATCCTCGGATTTGGTGATCTTTTGTTTTAACTCTTCAAGAATTCCGGGATAGACGGCATTCATTATATGGTGATCCCGGAATACCCCGAATCTTTTCTCCTCAATTTCCGCCAGGCGGTGTGATTTTTTATCGATGGTCAGTTCGAAGCACCCCATTCCCATGAAGATGAAGTTTGCAGGGACAAGCCACTGGATGAATTCGGCAGTCTCTTTAGCGTCATTCACGTCGTGCTTGTCGTTTGAAAGATCATCTTTGATAGAAGTGCACGACTTGACCATATTGTCAAAATCGGCAACCGCCAGGAAGAGTGATTTCAGTGTTGCTTGGAGTTCGTCCTTGAGTGTTTTTATGGTGTTGGGGTTGACTATTTTCGATATGCGGAATTTTATGAATACTTCTTTGGGGCCTTCTTCATCCTGCCGAAGTATCTCTTTTATTTTGCCATTTTCGCGTTTGATAGTGACAACTCTCAGGATGGCGGTGATCAGCTGGTGCCGTGAGAGGTTTATGTAGCCGTTGAGGTTTTCAAAGATGAAAGGGGAATCTACAGTATGTATTAAAATTTCCGTATAGGCCATTTTCGTGCTGGAGTTGTTTAGCATCTCCTTTTTAGGCTGTTCCACACCAATAAGCATTCCGGGAAGCTGAAGAGAATCGACAGAGGTAACTTCAAGGTCTGTCATGAAGAAATCGAAATACTGTTTCATTTTTGTATAGTGCATGGCAGGCGTCATGCTTTGGATTACCGTGTCGGAATATGATTCAAAAATGATAATGGAAAAACTCTTGAAAAGGTCGATGTTCTCTCCATCGTAGAGCTTTTCCATTTCCGGCCAAAGCGCATTGAAATCCCTGGTTCTGGAATCGCTGTCTACGAGAGACGGAGGATAGTGCGCCATGAGCTTTTCAGGCGAGATTTTTTGTGCCATCGCGTCAGGTATTCTCCCACTTTTTATTTATCATCATACATGATTATATGGAATCCACAAAGATGAGGCGAACAATGTTGTTTCCCATATCATGCCTATTTTATTGGAATCTTTTTGGCTGATTACAGAACTCTTTTCATGGGATTAATTTCAGGTATGACAGCATGATGAAGATGAAATCAAGTCATCTCTGCGCCACAAAAGGAGAGCGGATTAAGAACTGGGGGATATTAAAAGGAGGTGGCTATTTTTTACGCACGGCTATGGAAGCGTAGCAACTTTTCAGAACCTCGAATTTCCCGTTTAAAAGGGTATTGTGAATTGCCACATCGACGCCAGCCAATCCCCCCTCGGGAAGGTTGCAGTAGTCATGGGCGATGATTACCCCCCCCCTCTTGACGATCGAACCCCACGATGTGAGGTCGAAAGTTACCCCTTCATAGCTGTGATCCCCGTCGATAAAAAGAAAGTCCACCCCCTTGCCGCCGGATATGGATTCCCAGTTCTTAAAGGCTTCAC
>Ga0224496_10001955_pt1 | contig 12503 bp, 16 predicted proteins | sample SF_Jul11_sed_USG_2_FD_168127 | JGI IMG/M metagenome (GOLD analysis project Ga0224496, IMG submission 168127) | Sediment microbial communities from San Francisco Bay, California, United States - SF_Jul11_sed_USGS_8_1 | ecosystem: Environmental > Aquatic > Marine > Sediment | place: USA... | reverse complement strand
GCATTCCTCCGGCCAATAATTCACCATTATGATGATAAACAAAAACTCCTCTAATTTGTGGCTCTATACCTAAAATCAAAGAACATAATTTAGAATAATCCAATAGTATGTAGTAAGTTGTCATAGATTGTAAATTTTTTGTTGACCATAAACAAAGTCAAGATCTAGCGAGAGATCAGATAAGGTATTTTATCTTCGATATCAGGAGTAGGATTTGAGCACTGACCGCACTGGACTGATGGATAATCTCTGCATCATAATCAACTTCACCAATTGCTTTTCCACAAATTGCACACGAAATTGATCTTGTATCGTATATGTTCAATCTGAAACCATTATTGGCCATATAATCAATAAAGAAGAGCGATACAATAATGAAAACTTGTCAAATTTCACAACATTAAATCAAACAAGTTTTTCGTTTTGATACGGTCATGTTTATTGTTGATTTTGTCTCTAAGAAATTATGAAATTTTTTAGATCTGTAAATTGCCTAAATTTTGATATTTACCTTCTTTGAAAATATATTCCTGTTAAAAAAATACATCATTTGTTGTAGGATAACCCAATTTCTTGGTTAATCTCATCATATGCATTTATCATACAATGGTACACCTTCATGATTCTTCGATTAAAATCCTCATCGGTCACGTTTTCCTTAACCATGTGCTCACCCATCATCTGCACATATTTTTTATGAAGTGACTTTGCCTCGTTTATTTTTCTGTGCAATTCTCCATCCATCAATAATTATGATGTCTCTTTTGGTAAATAACAATTTCAGAACAATTTAAAAAACAAATGATTACCATCTTGGATTTGGAAAATTACTACGTATTATTTTTCTACTCTTAGTGTAATTATGATTCAGAAATTAATTTCCGAAATTAATGAACAATGAAATCTCGGAATAATTATTTATGATGACGTGCATACTTTGTTATGGATCAAGAATCATCAAAGAAAATTGATGAAATAATATTTGAAACTAACGACAAAATTAATGCCATTGTAGAAGAAATAAGATTGATTAGGTTTTCAAAGATGAAAGAGAAAGAGAGTAAATATGATGAATTACGAAAAGAATTTGAAAAGATTATGTCTTTAGAAGAAAAAAAGGTTAATGAAGTAATGAAAAACTCTTCTCCATCAGTGTCATGAAAGCTTCAGGGATTAGAGCCAAAGATTGCCATACCTTGATCAATTTCTGCAAGAATTGACAATACTCACACCTTGACGCATGATATCAATAATAGAATTTAATATAGACGGAATCAATCCTGAACGTTTGTTTGAAAGAAATGAATCGTTGAACAGGCTATTTCATCAGAAAAGTATCAGAGTGAGACCAAACAATGTTTGGCCAATATCACAATACTGGCATTGCTCACTCTGTAACGTTTACTGCACAATGGAATTTAACATCTATGGAGAAGATTCCGTAAATTTGTTTGGTGATATTGGCATTTTCTTAAATTCTGCAATGTCACATAAGAAGATGATCTGGATTTTCATGATTTTAGAATAATCAATAGAAGAGAGAGATTTTTCAACTACGGATAATGAAGACTACACCGATACTTGTTGTTCAAAAACTTTATTATCTTTTCATCAAGTCAGTTTATCAGTGAAAATAACGAAAACAATGACATTCTTTTCAATAATACTTACAGTGACTATTGCAAGCTTAATTATGGCAGTCCCATTTGCTTCTGCAGAAACCATGGTAAGCGTACCTCTAGGATCTTCACTTAGAGGATGTGAGGTTATAAACACATGTTACATTCCTTACGAAGTAAAAGTAGCAGTTGGCGAGACAGTAACCTGGTCAAATAATGACAATGAACCACATACAGTGACTGCAGGTAGTGCAGCTGGTGGGCCTTCTGGTGAATTTGATTCCAGTTTGTTTATGACTAGAACAACATTTTCTCATACATTTGAGAAAGAAGGAAAATTCAACTACTTTTGCATGGTTCATCCATGGATGGATGGAGTTGTAACAGTGGTAGCAGCAGGAGCAACAGTAAATCAAGGAGAACCCATAGTAGAACCTACAGTAAATCAAGGAGAAGCAATGATGGGAGAATCCACAGTAACAGGAATGCTCTCTGATGGTACAAAGATTTTAGCTTGGACTACAACACCAACAGTAGGTGAAAAGATGGAGATTGGTATTGAGTTTGAAGGTGCAGATCATGTTAATTATGATATTAAGGTGACACAGAATGGCAATACAGTATTAGAAAATATTGGCACATATCACCAGGATGGCAAAGGCAAGCACAGTACAACACCATTAGATTCTTCTGATCCAGTAGATATTACAATTGTCTTTCAGGGTTTTGGCATAGATGAGAAAGCAGGACCAATAGGTGAAAACGTGATATTCTCAAATGTTGTTCCAGAGTTTGGAGCCATTGCAATGATGATTCTAGCTGTTGCAATCATATCTATAATTGCAATGTCTGCAAAGTCAAGACTATCTATAATGCCAAGAGTGTAGTAACAAATCAATTTTTTCTTTGTATTTTTGTATAATTTTAATTGGTTTCTTGTTATAATGATACGCAGCAAAATGTAAAACAGAAATGATCCCTGCAATAACCGAACTGGCGGAAATATCCAATCATATAATTAATTCTTTCAAACAGAAACGGCATCAACAATACAAAAGATGTTTCAATAGATAGTTGAATAAGGACAGATAATTTAGTGCTAAATTTATCATAGAGATTTCTAAGTATCAGATTGGACTTAAGATTTACAATTAGATGTCTGTTTTGTATGACAGCATATTCTAGATTATTTTCTAATAATTTCATCGAAGGATATGACCCAAATTGTAGTGATTCAGTAACTTGACCTCATTCTGAATTTAGCTTCAATAATTGAGGCTCATCTGAGTGCTTGAAAATCGAAAATAGTGTATTCTGAATAGACACCGTATTTTACGGTGTCAGGATGTATGTAGACCTGATTTTATATCAAAATTATCTGAATTTACATGAAATACCTAATATCTTATGAAATGGTCTTAAATGTTACTTATTGACGCCTGTACGACCCACATATTTCCATTCATTTGATTCTCATCAGAACTTAACAGATTTACAAAATCTAACTTTATGATATAATACAGACTGGAATTGTGATCTTTACCTTGCGTAAAATATTGATATCATTCTGGAGAATAATTAATTACACTTGTAGGATCACAGATTTTGTAAGTGCACAAGTTACCAATAGATAGATTCTTTCCAAGATTCCGCATGTTGTCTTTAAATTGCAGACACCTGTTGTACTTCTTCCCAAGATTGTGAGTTGTTGGATTGAGTCATGTTAGTGTAATTACAAATTTTGTATAAAAAATTCAGAAATGATTTGTTCAGAAAAATAATCAATGTAATTGTATTAAAATCAAAACGATATCGAAACGTAGGTTATTGTGATATAAGAAACTAAACTATAACAAAACGATTAGGTTATTGTGATATAAGAAACCATACCGCAAATGTTTGAACATGTTACAATAATAATAGCATAGGAATTGGGCCAAAGTTTGTCCAATCCCATATGTCATGGTCTGTCTGTCGGTTGGTCGGTTAAACGGTTAGATAATGACTCTTCCCGTATGAATTCCATTGTTAATTTATAATCACATTATTTAGATCTCACTGCTAATTTGTACCAGTAATTGATTCATCAACCTTTTATACTAATTATGTAATCATTACAAAATGCAAAAAAGAAAAAAATATCAAGTAGTTGAAATGCAAGACGATAGAGTAGTTCTGATGGAAGTTGGTGCATGGGAAACTGACTTTACAAAAAGGAAGATTATTGATTTATAGAATTAGATTTTGTTTTATAGTGATAAATTGTCAGCATTATCTAAATACAATTATTTTAAAATAATGTTGCACTAGTCTTCACAGGATCTGTCACCAAAATTACTAGCGCTAGTTTTTGGTCTTAAGATCCAAAATTACAATTTTCTATCATCGATCTTTTTTACGGATATTGTGATTTTGTTTTCAGTGCTACATGATGTTTTTAATATTTCAGATTTTTTTATTTTCTTTTACTTTGTATTGTCATCTAGATGGATTATGCCAAACATATTTTCTTCAATATCTGAGCATATTGCCAAATAACCTACTTGTGGGATTTTCTCTTTTGGCATAATTATCTTTCCGCCTTCGGATTTTATTTTATTTGAGAACTCATCAACTGATGACACTTCCATATAGTTTATGATGCCATATGCCTGACCAGGCATCTTTTTCATCAATCCACCATTAATTCCAGGCTGCTTGTCATCTCCAGTCTTTGTCATCCAGTATTCCATCGGTCCACCCCATTTGTCAAATTTTCATCCAAACACATTACTGTAAAATTTCTGTGTTTTTGCAGGATCATTTGTTGCAATCTCAAAATGAGTTACTCTTGGCATAAAATTGCTATTTTATACAAACTATTTAAAATGAAATAAATGAAACAAATTTAGTCTTGTTTTGTGCCTGCAAAAGGTAGGTCAGCATCCTTGGCAGGTAGTCTTTGCAATAATATCTCCCATTAATATTTGGGTATTTTACAGGATCAAAAAAACTCCAAAGATATGTTTTGTATGTCATTATTCCTTCAGTTTTGATTGTTTTAAGACTGTCATTAATTGGATATTATGAAATGACATTGATTGATCCTTTTGGTGGGCAGATGAGTTCAGATACAGTCATGCCTACACCTCCTTACATGACTCCAATTAAACCACAAGTGACAAAGTCTGACACCATACCATACAATGTTATTGGCATTACATCATCAGTGACATTGACTATATTCTCAATTTACTTGATGATTAAATGGGCAAGAGATTGGAACAAGAAATTTACAAATAATTAATTCACTAGTTCTCTCTGTACTTTCTATACACTACATATTCAATTAAAATAATTAAAGACAATCCCAACAACACTAATCTATTCTATGAATAGACCTTCAGATAACAAATTTTCAGCTTTACTATTTGGTGGATTAATTGTATGATCATCTATTTCAGGTAATGTGGTTTTTGTAGTTCCATCCTAAATGTTTTCACCAGAAATTACTAATTTACCAGTAAGATACTCTTGTGGAACTGGAATGACACATGTATCATGAGATATAATTTTAAAACATTCAGGTAAATCACCAAAACTAATTGTAATGTCATTAATTTTTAGTGAATTGATTATTCCAAAATTAGGATCATGGTTATACAATAATACTTTAAGATTTGCGGAGTTCTACTTGTAGGAGTTTTTCCCAAAGAATTAATGTATAATTGATTTGGAATGATGAGTTTGAGAAATGTATACAGCGCGTTTTTGTATTTTCTTGCAGTCACTTGACTTCTAATTGAATCTAAAAATAATTGATATGGTTCGTTACGTATGTTTATCTTCTCAAAAGGTATCTCCATTTGCATAATAATATTATTACTACAAGTGGATCCTATTTTAGGACTGTAGATGGTAGTGGGCCCGAAGGTTCCCGTTTTCTCCAGTATTCGAAACCCCTAATCTAATTAACTTTTTCAAGATTTCAAGTCTGTTACGTTGTTATATTTTATAATGTTTTAGTTAGAAAGAAAACTGTGGAGCAGAGAAAGAAGACCTAACAAAAGACCTAGGACATATCATACAAACAACATGAAGAATTATGTACAGTTTAAGGAAAGGCCTGAAAAGTTTGCAAAATACCTCAAAGATGAGAAAGGAGTCGACATTACTGGAAACTCTAGAATTGGGAATGCATTCTTGATTTTTGGTGTAGTGATGATTGCAATCTTTGGTGGATTGTGGTTGTATAACTATTACAAAAATGGAAACGACAATAACACAGTAAACAGATACTGATGTTGGAAAAGCAGTTAGAACTAGCTGCTTTTCTGATATTTTTTATCAATTCGGTGGAATGAACTATCAATTCGGAGACAGCGATTATCAATTCGGTATCAATTCGGAGATTTTGTTGAAACTTTTCCGAAACTACCGATAAATTGCCGATAGAAAGTCTGATCGTAGTTGATAATTTTGAAAAGTTTTTTCACATTTAGACAATAATCTTCAAAAAAAATCATAAAAAGTAACGAAAAACACTTTATGAGACATTACGCCCCTTTATATGACAGACTGATCCATCTAAGGTAGAATGATTTTTGGAATACTGTTCAATTCACAGCCGTACGGCTTCATCTCTCTGGGCTCAATTAATGAATGATTATACGTGTACATGTGATTGCGGTTGCAAGAATACGTCCGGCGAATATCTCTGTCATGATTGTTTAATTGGCCTGTGCAAGACTGCTGAAATTAAAAAAATGGTGATTGCATAGATGAGGCCAAGGTACAGGCGAACGTACTATTCGTTTTATCTTTCCAGCGCGGTTTCAATAATTGCCCTCACATGGGGATTTTCATTATGACCATAAAAGAAGAAATTGTATTTGAGGACAATTTTTCAGTGTTAGATGACAGTATTGATAATTCTAATAGAGCCATGAATCCCTCAGATTATCTAGTTGCATTTTCTGGACAAACCAAAAGTTATTGTGTTGGACTAGTTGACATGGTAGGATCTACAAAGATTGCAGCCACTATTGGAAATGAAAAGATCCCAAGGTACTACCAAATATTTCTAAACTCCATGGCAAAGATTCTGACCAGGTTTGGCGGTTTTGTGATAAAAAATGTTGGGGATTGCCTGATATACTATTTTCCAGAGTCATCAAAATCAACTAGAAAATATGGATTCATGTCATGTATAGAGTGCAGTCTTGCAATGCTTGAATACCATGATAAAATATGCGAAAGACTGGCCAGAGAAGGATTACCTCCTGTGAATTATAGAATCAGTGCTGATTACGGATCTGTAGTTTTGATGAAGTCAAACACTTCTGAATCCTTAGATATGATTGGATCGCCTGTAAACATGTGCTCAAAGATAAACTATGCTGCCACAAAAAATTGTTCCGTGATAGGAGGGGATCTTTATCGCATGGTAAAAAAATTTGATGATTACAAATTCAAGGAAGTAAAAGGATTCTCAATTGGATTGAAGTATTCATACCCTGTATATGAGATTCAAAGGAAATGATTTTGATATCAGACATATTTCAACTTGGACAATATATGATGTGATAAGGATGGAAACTTTGACAGATGCTCAATTAACGACAGATAGAGTTTATCTTAAATTAATGGGTGTTTATTATTGATAATAGATACCGAGAACAAGGATGTGGGAAATGGTGATACTGTCTCATCATTTCATTCTGAAGAGATTAAAAGGTATTTAGATAATGGGAACATGGAATCTTGGTATTACACACATGAAAATTATGCAAATCCGATTCTGCAAAGGAAAGTTTAGTTATTAATTTTTTGTATAATTTCTTTTGTATTGATTATTCTTTACTTTGTTTTGCTAAAAAATCCATAAACAATTCCCCTCCCGGATTGATAAATCCAGATACCGGAATGATAGAAAATTCTACCGGAATGTTGGAAGAGAATACCGGAATGATAAATGAAACTAATGATGCAAAATACACTATAAATTGAAGAAGAAAGCGGAGCAAGGAAAGGGGACCTGACAAAAACCCTAGGGTGTATCGTGCAAGCAGTATGAGAAATTTGAGTCAGTTTAATGCAAGACCCGAAGAGTTCACAAAATATCTTAAGGATGAAAAAGGTCTTGACCTTACTGGAAATTCTAACATTGTAAAGTTGATGGCAGTATTTACAGGATTAGTATTTGCAGGACTTGGCGGATGGTGGTTATGCAATTATTTTAAAATCAAAGAGTGTAAACTACAGACACTGACATTAGAAAAATAGTTAGAAATGACTACTCCAATATTTTTTTATTTATTTGACTTAAACAACTATCAATTCGGTGATGTAACTTATCAATTCGGTTTCGGAGATTATCAATTAGGAGTAATAATTTATCAATTCGGTAAAATGTTCCGAAAGTTTGAACGATTATGCCTATCTTTTCGGTATCAATTTGGTGTTAATTTATCAATTCGATATATCAAGAAAGAATCTACCAAACTTGAAGAGTACAGTATTGTCGGCATAGATGATAGAGGTATATGAAATATCTCGATCTTAGAGAAGGGATTTAGAGATAACGATACTCCATTTCAAAAAAGGAGATTCTAGATAATATATTAAAGAAGAAAAACATAAAATTGTATCAAATGAAATCATTGCTTCTATTATCGCTACTTATCTTAGGAATACTTTCAATTTCACAAAGTTCATTTTTCATCAATGATGTATTTGCCCAATCGGACCAAGTTATTCCTCCACACCACCAAATGCGTATGATCAATAATCCCAGCCAGGTAATGTGCAGCCCAGACATGGTCTTAATGATGCAAGACTCTAATGGAATGCCCACTTGTGTCACTCCCCAGAGTTATCTTAGATTGGCAGATAGAGGATGGGGCAATTTTGATTGGGATTTGCTTTCACAACATCCACACCAAATGCAAGGAGTAATGACTAACATGATGAATAATCCCCAGATGTGGCAACACATGACTGCCCATCCTCACATGACAGACATGATGCAAAGACATGGAATGATGGGACATGGAATGAGTCAAGGCATGATGATGGGTGGTGGTGGACCAAGTAGTTGTCCTATGTGTCCTACAGGCGAACCATCTACAGAGTCTCAGATTCCTCAGACAACATCTTGTCCATGGTGCCCAGTTGGTAACCAATGGATGATGCACAATCCACAACACATGCAGAACATGATGAACCAAATGATTGATGATCCTCAATTGCGACAACAAATGGTAGATACCATGTTGGAAATGCAGCAGAAACAAACTCAAAAACAAAAAACCATTCAAAGTACTGCTACAGGAGATGACAATACAAAGTCATTTGATGTAACTGCATTTCAGTGGGGGTTTGAGCCACAGTTTATCAAAGTTGATCAAGGAGACAGAGTAATTCTAAAAATTACCAGCATTGATGTGACTCATGGATTTGCACTAGATGAATTTGGCATTAATGAACCTTTGAGTGTAGGAAAGACTGCAACAGTTGACTTTGTTGCAGACAAGGTTGGAACATTTGGATTTTACTGTTCGATAATGTGCGGAGCAGGACACAATGAACAGAAAGGATTTCTTATTGTGAATGATCCTAGTCAACCCGAACCAGAGCCAACTAGAATAGATGCTCCAAGATCTCAGACAGAAATAATCCTTGATGGAAATAGTGACGATTGGAATGATGTACCTGAAAGCATGTTCATGACAGTATTTGATGATGAAGGCAGAAAAATCAATGTCAAGGCTCAGACTTTTGATGGCAACCTCTATCTTTTGATGCGATGGCAAGACAACGATGCAAACAACGATGAGTCTACTCCATCTGATAGAATATCAGTAGGATTCGATATTTCAGGGGATTCCGATATTGCAATGGGAGCAGCAGGAGTGCCTCACGTCAAAGTTACCCAGAGAACCATAGGTGAAGGAGTTGTCGATATATGGCATTGGAAGGCATATGACACACATACAGAATCATCGAATAAAATTGATGATGAGTTTGCAGGACCGTTTGAGCAGTTAAAAGAGCACTATTACAGAGATGATGATGACAAATATGGAGGAAACAACGAAGTATCTTCTGCCTCATCTTATAATGAAATTACAAAAGAATGGATAGTTGAGGTCTCAAGACCACTTGAGACCTCAGATGTGAATGTAGATAATTTTGGCCCAATAGACAAACAGTTCAATCTAGGTGAAAGATACAAGATTGCATTTGCCGTGTGGGATGGGGGTAAAGGAGAGATTGGTGGAATGCATAAGGCAACTGACTGGGGAATTTTAGTTTTAGATAAATAACGACAACAAAAATAATTTGAATCTTGTTTATTTTGTAAATTAATTGTATTTTGGATCTTAAGACCAAGAACGTTTGGTATCTTGGTGACAGATCCTATGAAGACATCTTCAATCTTGCAGAAATAGTATTTAGATCATTCTGAGGAATCATACGTTCTTCTTTTATTCAGGTTTTACAATATTGTATCATGAGCAATCAAGATAATCAAAATGAATCAAGTTGGGAAGAAGTTCAAGGACTGTCCTGGATTTTTTACGAGGATTAAACCGTCCTCTAATTTTTTGTTCCAAAGAACATCTAAAATGTAAAATTTGAATTTCAGATTAGATCATCCAAAGTTTGTTATTTCATCATTCCTAAAGGCAATTTCCAACCTCTGTTAGAATATAGATTATTGATGGTCAAGATTTATTTTTTCAATAATGTCATATTTCATTTGCTTAAAAGCAGGTCTTGAATACTGTAGAATATGGGCCCGAAGGGCTTCGATCCCTTGGCTCACCGGTTATGAGCCGGTTACTCTACCAAGCTGAGTTACGGGCCCTAAGCAGATTAATTTTTTCTTAGGTATAAAATGTTATGAGATTAACAGTATTGTTCATAACAGCTATCAAGCAATAGATTTTGTGCAGAAATAGATTTGTCTGCAATCTCAATTAAGTTACTTGAATCAGCAAAAGATTTTTCCAATATATTTCTCCATGAGGCTGTATGTCTAATATCAGCTTCTGTATGTAGTTTGAAGTATTCTGTAGCTGCATTGCTTGTCATTCCATAGAACTCTGCTAATCCATCAAGTTTTGTTTGACTGATTTTAGGAATTTCTTTTTCAAATGCATACATTGCACACGCACCACTCTCAAAAGTATTCATTAATTCATTTAGATCAGATACTGCTTTGCGGGTCTTTTCTGTTCCTGCATAAGAAGTTAATTCATCTTCAGATATTCCAAGTTCTCCAGCAAAAGCAATCCATGATTTTATGTGATCAGATTCTTCTTGTTGGTTCTCAATTAATTCACCCTTTACTGAATCAGGTGCGTTTGCAATAATAGGTGTCATAAAAGAAGGAACTGTTTTTACAAGCTGAAAGTATTCTTTAGAATATCCAGCTAAAGATTCCTTTGATAATTTTCCATCAGACCATATTTTGTAAAATGCATGTTTTAGTAAACTTCTTTCTTCAATCATTTCATCAATTTTTTTTATTATACTCATGATTATCCTCCAAATCCGCCAATAAAAAAATCTTTGCGGTTTACAAAAGATTTTATGGTCAAAATACAGAATTTTCATGGGTTCCAGTGGTGTAGACCGGTCAAGCATACTGCCCTTTCAAGGCAGTGATCCCGGGTTCAAAATCAATCGATGAAAGTCCCGGCTGGAGCACCAAGATTTATTTACTTATTGTAAAGGTTTTTGATCAAGTCATCTTGGACAGGAAAAATATTGAAATAAATCCTTTACTTGAAACATATGGAAAGTACATTCAAAGAATAAATCAAGCTTTGGATGATGAGCTGGCATTATATTCAGAATCTGAATTCATTGAACCGTTAAAGTATTCCCTAGAGGGCGGAAAACGAATTAGACCAATTATTTTGACTTTGGCTGCTGAAAGCATAGGAGAAATAGATGAAAATACATTTGCAGCATCATGTGCTGTTGAATTTTTACATATGGAGTCAATCATTCATGATGATATTATAGATAATGAAACCATGAGAAGACAAAAGGATCCATTTCATATCAAATATGGTTACAATACCAGTATTCTTACAGGAGATTTTGTTTTAGGATTAATTCTTGCCATATCTTCAAGATTAGATAATGCAAGAATTACAAAAGATTTGGCTACCACTGCAATGCTAATGAGTGAAGGAGAAATGATTGAAAGTAGATTAGAGACTAGTGAGGATGTGACATTTGATGACTATCTCAAAGTTATTGAATACAAGACAGCAACTGCATTTGAAGTTGCAGCTAGAACAGGTGCAATTATTGCAAATGGAACTGAAGAACAGATTGAAGCATTAACTGAATATGGTAAAAATATTGGAATTGCATATCAAATAAGAGATGATTTACTAGATTGGAAAAACGAAGACAAGTTGTTTAATTTACTAATCAAAAAAAGTTCAGATCCAAGAGATGTTTTTAATAAAATGGAGGAATTGTTAAAAAAATATTCACAAAAAGCAAGAGATGAATTAAGAAAAATACCAGATAATAATGCTAAAAATAATTTAGATAATTTAATTAAATTTACTTCGTTTAAGGCATAGGTCCTAAACTAACTATAGGAGTTGCAAATTCTACAAATTTAATTAATGGATCTGGATATACACCAAAGCCCACCAAGAAGATTGTTGAGAAGATCATTACAGCAATAATGGATTTGGGTTCTGCAATTCTCTTCTCTGTTTCTCCTTCAAAGTACATTTTTCTTGTAATCCAACCATAGTAAGCAAGAGACAATGCACTGTTAAGCACACCTGCAATTGCAAGCCAAGGTGCCCACCAGACAACAGAACCAGCATCTAATGCACTGCCAAACAACATCAATTTACTCCAAAA
>Ga0224496_10001954_pt1 | contig 12508 bp, 11 predicted proteins | sample SF_Jul11_sed_USG_2_FD_168127 | JGI IMG/M metagenome (GOLD analysis project Ga0224496, IMG submission 168127) | Sediment microbial communities from San Francisco Bay, California, United States - SF_Jul11_sed_USGS_8_1 | ecosystem: Environmental > Aquatic > Marine > Sediment | place: USA... | reverse complement strand
CCGGACAAAGCGATCGATGTCATTGATGAAGCGGGTGCAGCACAGCGTATTTTGCCGAAATCGAAACAACGTAAAGTGATTGGCAAGCATGAAATCGAAAATATTGTTGCTAAAATTGCACGTATTCCACCACAGAATATTTCAAGCAATGACCGCAACAAGTTGAAAATGCTTGGTCGCGATTTAAAGGCTATTGTATTTGGCCAGGATCCGGCTATTGATGCACTAACTGCGGCCATCAAAATGGCCAGAAGTGGCCTTGGTAATCCACAAAAACCGGTGGGTTCTTTTCTTTTCTCGGGCCCAACGGGTGTTGGTAAAACTGAGGTGGCAAGGCAGCTATCTTATGCGCTTGGTATTCAGTTACATCGCTTTGATATGTCTGAATACATGGAGCGTCATGCTGTCTCACGTTTGATTGGTGCGCCTCCAGGCTATGTTGGTTATGATCAAGGTGGATTGCTAACCGAGATGATTATAAAGCACCCTTATTCTGTATTGTTGCTGGATGAGATTGAGAAAGCACACACCGATATTTTTAATATCCTGTTACAGATAATGGATTATGGTACGTTAACAGACAATAATGGCCGTAAGGCAGATTTTCGCAATGTAATTATTATCATGACAACGAATGCTGGCGCCGAATCACTCACTAAAACCGCAATCGGTTTTACCAAACCGTCTCAGGCAGGAGATGAAATGGCTGATATCAAGCGGATTTTTACGCCAGAATTTCGTAATCGATTGGATGCGCTTATTTCTTTCTCATCGCTGGATCAAAATGTTATTTTGCGAGTTACTGATAAATTTTTACTTCAGCTTGAAGCGCAATTGCAGGAAAAGAAAGTAGAGGCGATTTTTACCGATCAGTTGCGAGCGTATCTTGCAAAGAATGGTTTCGATCCTTTGATGGGTGCGCGTCCAATGGCGCGTCTTATCCAAGATACGATTCGCAGTGCACTGGCTGATGAGCTGCTGTTTGGACGGCTTGCGAATGGAGGCAAGGTGACGGTGGATATAGATGCGGAAGATAAAGTGAAACTCCTGTTCGAGGAAGAAATGGCAGTTGTTTAGCAGTCAAAAAGTTCTGATTGATTTCGCAATTGCGGTATTGATCGTTTCGTTCGATGTAAAATTAGCAACGGCCCAGGCTGATTATCAATGGCGGCTCGCAATATCCTGGACGGAGGGCGTGCCAATGTTGAGCAAAGTGGCAGTCCGCATTTCTCGGAATGTTGAGAAAATAGTCTGGTGGCGTACGCGCATAATAGTTAATGCACCTGGTCGATATAAGGCGTCATTAAGTGTTTTTGACATGGTCAAATCAGTCGTGTACGAAATGGGGTATACAACTTCTTATAATTGCAAAGGTGAAGATCCTGCGACCCCTTTTTTGCCGCCATGCCATTTGCTATGACCCCTACTGAAATGAATGCATGGCATAACTATGGTACTGGCTAGTCTCTGCTTAAGAAGGTCTATAAGCGACATCATATTGTTGCTTTTCTTGCCGGTAATGTACATATTCAAAGGGGCGGGTAGTTTAGAAAGGAAATTTGACCCTTGAGTGATCCAAAGGGTTTAAAGATACGCATTCCAGGTCATGCGGGTGAAGTGGTTGAGAGGATCGGGATGCAGCCAATTAGTATTCCGTCAAGTGAGTTGTATGCAGCATACAGCGCGGTACGATTGTTGCGGTGGAATGGGTTGGGCCAGACCAGCCAATGACGAGAAAATGGGTTTCCAAGAATTACACCATATTATTAAACGGATTGGCATGAACCTGGCGCGGAATTGCACGTATTTGTTAATAAGAAAAAATTTGATACTTTGTCGGAAGATTTGAAATAATCATTGCGACATCGGCAGAATAAGTTTAGTTTGATATGCTATCAGAGTCTTTCTTTCAAAATGCGATGGTTATGGGCGCAAATGAAGAATCAGCGTAATATCAAAATTCGTACATTCCCTCCTGATGTATTGGGCGTATTCAAAAAAGCAAATAGTGAACTGTGAGTGCAAGTTGCCGATAGATTGTCGATCGCGAAGCAGGTAATTGACAGTCAAGAAGAATTTCTTGGAATTGTGAAAGAATGGTCGGCGATCACTGGTAAGTTTTTTTACAATTATGTTAGCTTGCCTTGTTTCTCCTGATTTAATTGCCTGGTAATGTATGTAGATGTATCTTTCCGTTTCTTCTGAAAATGGTAAGATACTTTTTTTTCAGCATCCAACAAAGTAAAAGGATTGATATCACCATGTTCTCCCAGAAGCAAACGATAGCAAATGTTGACCCTGATTTGTGGCAGGCGATCGAAGGCGAAATGCAACGCCAAGAGGATCATATTGAATTAATCGCGTCAGAGAATTATGCCAGTCCGGCGGTAATGCAAGCACAAGGGTCGGTTTTAACGAATAAGTATGCGGAGGGTTATCCCGGGAAGCGCTATTATGGCGGTTGTAAGTATGTCGATATTGCTGAACAGCTTGCAATTGATCGGTTAAGATCGCTGTTCAAAGCGGAATATGTCAATGTTCAGCCGCATTCTGGTTCGCAAGCCAACGCAGCGGTTTATTTATCTGCTTTAAAGCCGGGTGATACGCTTCTCGGTATGTCTCTAGCGCATGGCGGTCATTTGACGCATGGCTCATCGGTTAATCTAAGCGGAAAAATATTTCATTCAGTTGCCTACGGACTCCATCCTGAGACTGAGGAGCTCGATTATGATGAGGTTGCGCGATTAGCAGCTGAGCATAAACCAAAAATGATTGTTGCAGGCGCTTCATCATATGCGCGAGTAATTGACTGGAAGCGTTTTCGCAAGATCGCCGATTCAGTGGGTGCTTATTTGTTCGTTGACATGGCGCATTATGCTGGATTGGTGGCGGCGGGTTTTTATCCAAACCCAGTCGGTATTGCTGATTTTGTTACCAGCACAACCCATAAAACGTTACGCGGACCGCGTGGCGGCATTATTATGGCTAAACCGGAATATGAAAAAGCACTCAATTCTGCAATTTTTCCACAAACACAAGGTGGGCCGCTGATGCACGTAATTGCTGCCAAGGCGGTTGCTTTCAAGGAAGCTGCCACCAAAGAATTCAGAAATTATCAGGAGCAGGTCATTGAAAACGCCCGGGTGATGGCAAAAGTACTGAAGAAAAGGGGTTTGCGAATTGTGTCCGGTCATACGGATTGTCACATGTTCTTAGTTGATCTTCGTGCGATGAACCTTACCGGTAAACAGGCCGAGGAATCATTGGAGTTAGCGCATATTACGGTTAACAAGAATGCCATTCCTAATGATCCACAAAAACCATTTGTTACTAGTGGTATACGTATTGGCTCCCCAGCAATAACGACACGGGGTTTCAAGGAGTTAGAATCAGAGAATTTAGCTGATTTGATTGCAGATGTTCTGGAATCACCAACGGATTCCGCGGTATTATCGCGCGTAGCGGAAGAAACAAAGTCGTTATGCGCGAAGTTCCCCGTTTATGGTGAATGATTTGGTGTCTTTACACGTTTTGTCGCATAAAGCATTATGAAATGTCCATTTTGTAATGTTGATGATACTAGTGTCATAGAAACACGTGTTAGCGAAGAAGGTGACAAAGTTCGCCGCCGCCGCCGTTGCCTTAATTGTAGTAAACGTTTTACGACCTATGAAACGGTAGAGCTGCGTTTGCCGCAAGTAGTTAAACAGGATGGGAATCGTTCCGAATTTGATCGCGAAAAATTGCGGACAGGTTTTATGCGTGCATTACATAAACGACCGGTTCCTACTGAAAATGTTGATGCGGCAATCGATAGTATCGTGCAAAGGGTTTTGAGTCTGGGTGAGCGTGAAGTACCTTCCCGTCTTATTGGGGAGATGGTGATGAAAGCGCTTTATAAACTTGACAAGGTGGCTTATATTCGTTTTGCTTCTGTTTATAAAAGTTTTCAGGATGTCGACGATTTTCGTGATGCGATCAAGGAAGTACAGAAGCCGCAGCAAAAAAAACCAACGCAAGTTCCATGAATAATTCTATGTAATTTATAAATAATGCCTTTACGTTGTTACTAGTACGCCGTATGTATCCGTAAATATCAAGTTGACGGAGTACTCATTACCATCCTAAAGTGTTTTGTTATCTGTCGTTTGTAACAGGTGCGAGACATGTTGAATTATATCTTATAAAGATCAATAGCTGGATTAAGGCGGGTTATATAAAACATCGTTAATGTTTTCTTCTGCAGATCATGCTTATATGGCTCAGGCGTTACGACTTGCCGAACGCGGGATGTTTAGCGCAAGCCCTAACCCTCGAGTTGGCTGCGTGGTTGTGCAAGCGGAGCGCATCATTGGAAGCGGTTGGCATAAACGAGCGGGACAGCCGCATGCGGAAGTTAATGCACTCAATGCTGCAGGGTTAGCGGCGCGTGGCGCAACTGTTTATGTGACATTAGAACCATGCAGTCACTATGGGCTTACCCCACCTTGTGTTGAAGCGCTAAAGCATGCCGGTATTGCCAAGGTCGTTATAGCGATGGAGGACCCGAATCCTTTGGTGTCTGGTAAGGGGTGTGCATTGCTACGGCGGTCGGGAATTGACGTGCAGAGTGGCTTGCTTGGAGCAGAAGCGCGTGCGCTCAATATTGGCTTTGTTAACAGAATGTTAAATAAGCGGCCTTGGATACGTTTAAAGATTGCGGCTAGTCTCGACGGTAAAACAGCGCTAAACAATGGTGTTAGCCAGTGGATAACTGGCAAAGCAGCACGGCAGGATGGGCATCGTTGGCGTGCCCGTTCTTGTGCAATTCTAACAGGGATCGGGACGGTTAAAGCGGATGATCCTCGGCTCACAGTACGAGAAATTAACACCGCTAGGCAACCGTTAAAGGTCGTGGTAGATCGCCATCTGGAGACGCCAGTCGATGCCAAACTGCTATTTGGTGAAAATGTATTGATTTTTACAGCTGATGAGAATGTAAAGAAAGCTGATGTGTTGCGTAGAAAAGGGGCTCAAGTAATTGGCTTGCCGGATGGACTCGGTAAAGTCGATCTCGTGAAAATGATGCATAAGCTTGCAGATTTTGGAATTAATGAGTTATTGGTCGAAGCGGGTAATAAATTGAATGGCGCGCTTGTAAGGGAAAATTTGATAGATGAACTGGTAATTTTTCTTGCGCCGCATTTACTTGGTGAAAGGGCAATGGGGCTTATTGATTTGCCAGAATTAACCAGCCTAGATCAAAAGTCTTCACTTGAAATTCAGGATCTACGAATGATTGGGCAAGACATTCGAATTATTGCCAAATTTTCGTGTGACTATTCAGCTCCCTGAAATCCGACATTTTGTACCTTGAGCTGGCGGATTTTTGGGGAAATTGAACAGCCGCTGCATGCGCTGAATAGTTAATACACCATTTTAATGCGGCTTCTTGGCAAGTTTGCGTTGTAATGTACGGCGGTGCATATTTAGTATTCTTGCGGTAACGGAAACATTATTGTTATTCTCGGCTAGTATTCGGTGAATATATTCCCATTCTAGTCGGCCTACCGATAAAGGGTTGGTGCTGATTTGTACGTCAGAGTCACCGGTGGTGCGTTCGAATGCTTTCATGATTTCATTGGCATCAACGGGTTTGGCCAGGTAATGGGTTGCGCCAAGTTTGATTGCTTCTACGGCCGTGGCAATGCTGGCGTAGCCAGTCAACATGACAATCCGGGTCCCGGGATCAATCGCTGTTAATTTTTCAACCAGTATCAGTCCTGATTCATTGCAAAGTTTTAAGTCAATAATTGCAAATTCGGGTGCTGTAGATTCGGCATTTTTAAGGGCATCATCAATCGTATGTGCGCAACAAACGTTAAAACCTCGCTTTGTCATTGCTTTCGCAAGAATATCGCAAAAAGTTGTATCATCGTCGACAATTAACAAACTTGGGTGTTCACAGGGTTCGCTCAAAAATGGTTCGGTCATGGTGATGCTTTTATTAATGGTAATGTGATATGTGTGCAGGCGCCGCCATGTTCGTGATTAAATAGTCGGACACTGCCGCCAAAACGTTCGATATTAGCATTTGCTAAAAAAAGCCCAATACCGAATCCTTGTCCTGGTGCTTTTTTGGTAAAAAAAGCTTCGCCTGCGCGTTGTGCAACTTCATCAGTTAAACCTTCGCCATCATCAATAATCTCCAAATGTAGTGCCTGATTATCCCAATTACTTTTAATATCGACGCATTTTGAAGATGCATCGGCAGCATTGTTCAGTAGATTTAGAATAGACTGGCTTAATATTTGAGTATTTAGAATTTGTGGTATTGGCTTTGTGCCATTGCATTTATATGTAAATTTGGCTGAAGGGCGAATAAGTTGCCATTTATCCAGTATCTGCTGCATAAAATGATTGACGGGTTGTCCGCTACCATCTTCAGATCTTGCTTGTCCCGCGTTAGCCAACAACTGTGTCAGCATCTGCTTGCAATGTGTTATTTGATCGCGCAGAATATGGACATTTTCTTGGAATTCGCGGTCATCGGTATGTTCCTGCTGTAGTTCTCCGGTAATAACGGCCATGGTTGACAACGGGGTGCCCAGCTCGTGCGCCGCCCCGGCTGCCAAGGTGCCGAGCGCGATTATTTGTTCGTTACGTAGTGCTTGTTCGCGGACTTCCGCAAGATCTTTATCGCGGTCGCGAATCGAAATGCTCATTTTAACCACAAACCATGCGATGATCACGGTACTGAGTACAAATGCAAGCCACATGCCAATAACATGCACATTGAATTCTGCTAGATGCCGGTCATGATCATGCGGTAGCGGGACGTAGTTAAATAGCAACAGTGAATAACAGCCTACTGTAATTGCTGCCATTACCCAGGTATAAATCCATGGCAGTGCAGCGGCAGCGATCGTTAATGGTAAAAGATATAGGGAAACAAATGGATTGGTTGAGCCCCCGCTAAAATATAGCAACGCGCTTAACCCGAATACATCAATCAACAATTGGGCAAAGAATTCAATATTTGATACTGGCCAATTACGGCGCAAACGGATGCATGTTAGGAAATTCAATATGATAAGGACGATGACCCCTATTACTATTTCCTGCCATGGTAAAACGATATCAACAGTCCAATAAACCAGCGTAAGCGCAAGGCAAAGCGTAATAATTGCACTACACCTAAGTAGAAATAAGCGTTGTAAATTCTTTTTTAGTGGTGACTGACTGAGGTCGCTGATCATGCTATCCCTTTGTCCTCGTATTTTTTAATAAATTTAGCTTAAATTAACTATCTTGGCCATGTGACAAATTGTCGCGCCTAATCTCTATATGCTATCAGATTTATTATGACGAAAAATATTGCTGAAATTGGCTGGTTAGATACTATTTTATTGGCGCTACTTGCGATTATAGTTGGTGTCGTAGTTGCTTATGCGTCACTTGGTTTTTTGGCGGCGATAGGGTGGTTGCATGGTTTACTTGTAGGTGAAACAGGCGCCTCACTTTATATCTATTTAACGGGGCTTTCTCCTGTTTATCTGTTCATCATACCAGTAATCGGGGCGGTTATCGTCAGTATGATTACTGGTTATGGTATGTCCACGCGCCGCAACCATGGTCCCGCTGATGTAATTTATGCTGCGAGACAGGGTAATGGTAATATGTCTATTAAGACTGGATTAACCAATGCAGTTGCTAGTATTGTCTCCATTGGAAGTGGCGCTTCGGTAGGGCGATATGGCCCTGTTGTTCATCTAGGTGCAACGCTTGGTGCTTGGCTAGCAAATAAACTAAAGCTGGCGCCTGCTCGACGAAAAACACTATTAGCCTGCGGGGTTGCTGGCGCAATTTCCGCTTCTTTTTCTGCGCCATTGGCCGGTGTGGTGTTTGCGCATGAGGTTGTTATTGGCCGCTTTGGGATTAGATCGGTGATGCCGATCGTTATTTCGTCAGTGGTTGCAACAACCATTGCAATGCATCATGAAGTTGATGGTGCACTTTTTATGCTCTCTGGATTATCTGTTGCGGCAAATTGGGAATATTTTTTATTTGCTGTGGTTGGCGCGGTTGGTGGTGGATTGGCTGTGCTTTTTATGGCGATGATGCACACCTTTAATCAATTCGCGCAGCGTTTGCCTGGCCCACCAGTGGTGCGTGCTGTTCTTGGCGGTATGTTGTTGGGCGCGATTATTGTTGTGTACCCTCAAACATTCGGGCTCGGGGAGCAAGTCGTTCGGGATGCATTAATGATGGAATTAACGGTTGGGATTTTGCTCACATTAATTTTTGCAAAAATGTTGGCGACATCCGTTAGTTTTGCGGCGGGATTTACGGGAGGCGTATTTGGCCCGGCACTTTTCATTGGTGCTATGATGGGAACAGCAGTTGGATTGGGTGTAGATGCGTTAGCTGAGGTGGCCTCTTCACCGGCCGTGTATGGTGTCGCGGGAATGGGCGCTGTGATTAGTCGGGTGGTGGGTTCCCCAATTGCGACAATCCTAATCGTTTTCGAATTGACGAAAGATTATTATCTTACGACTGCAGTGATGGTCTCGGTTGTTGTAGCAAATACAGTTACCCAAGCGTTATTTAATCATTCGTACTTTTATCATCAGCTTCGTGAACGGGGTATTGAGCCCGATGAACCTACGACGCATCAAATATTGCGCGAAATTCCAATCAGTCGGCTGGTTGAAAAAAGAAAGCCTGTAGTCGTTACAGATGATGCAACTGTTTCCATGGTTCGTGATACGATTGTTAAACAGAACGCCAGTGAAGTTTATGTAATTGATCATGAAGGGCGTTTGTTGGGTCAAATTAATGGGATAACGTTACTCGAGTTGGTTGACAAAAAATTACTTTCTGAGCCTGTTACTCGTTTTCTTTCCAAGCCATTTATTGTATTGCAGGCGCAAATGAATGTGCTTGAAGCATTTTCATCGTTAAAGAACTTTGTTGGCGTCAGTGTGCCAGTGGTAACCAATGAGGCATCGTATCGGTTTGTGGGTGTGGTTTATGAAAGTACGGTGATGCGAACATACCTCGATGCTGTGGCGCAATCTCAACGGGAAGAGTGATAGAAATATGCCCATTAGATAATAGTAACCAATAGTTATTTCAGGTAAAATCTTGTTCCAATTTTCCTTGTATCTCTTATTTGTATTATTCCCCTGGAATATTTTTCATGATTCTTATTTTAATCCCGGATACCCGGCCCGATAGTCCGGAATATAAACAACTATTAGCGCACTTGGCTAATCTTCCTGGTATTTCTTCACGGGTACATACAGAAGTGGGTATTGAACAAACACTTACGGAAGTTTACCTGATTGGTAATACGAAAGCTTTATCTGCCGAGGAAATAGGCAGTCTCCCATGTGTTGAGCGAGTGGTAAGGGTCTCTGAAGAATACCGTGTACTTGGGCGGCACAAAAATGATGATCGACCTACCCATTTTGATTATAACGGTGTGCGATTTGGTCAGGATACACTTAATGTGTTTGCTGGGTTGTGTGCTGTTGATACGTTGGAACATGTCGAGATGATGATGAAAGCGTTACGAGATCATGGTCAGGTTTGCACCCGCATGGGTGCTTATAAGCCGCGTACCAGCCCCTATGCATTTCAAGGGCATGGTAAGAGTTGCCTTCCTTACGTTTTTGATTTGGCTGGGAAATATGGTATTAAAGTTATTGCAATGGAAATTACCCATGAATCTCATTTGGAAGAAATTCGTGACGCACTTTATCAGACAGGCAATCCTACGGGGGTAATGCTACAAATTGGAACGCGTAATACACAAAACTTCGAGTTGTTGAAAATTGTTGGGCGTCAGCAGGATTTTCCAGTATTGATCAAACGTGGTTTTGGCATAACGCTGGATGAATCTCTCAATGCCGCTGAGTATTTAGCTTCCGAGGGTAACCGGAAAGTAATTTTTGGTTTGCGTGGGATGAAAACCAATATGGGTGATCCGCATCGAAATTTTGTTGATTTTGCCCATGTGTCGGTAGTTAGGCGTTTGACACGTATGCCCGTATGTGTCGACCCTTCACATTCGGTTGGTGCGCGTACTGCTTCACCGGATGGCATTCTTGATATTATGCATGTAACTGCGCAAGGTATCATTGAGGGTGCTAATATGGTATTGGTCGATTTTCATCCTGTCCCGAGTAAGGCTTTAGTAGATGGTCCGCAGGCAATGTTAATTAAAGAATTGCCACATTTTCTTGAAGATATTGGTATTGCGCGTGAAGCTTACAAAAAGCGTGTTGCATTGGCGGAGCGTTATCAGCAAGAATAGGTCTTGAAATTGTTTGAAATTAATGCTGAGGAGTTTCCGAAAGATGGAGAATAACATATGATCAAAGTGTTGCTTGCAAATCCAAGAGGATTTTGCGCCGGGGTAGATCGTGCAATTGAGATTGTTGAAAGAGCGCTTGAAATGCATGGTGCACCTATTTATGTACGCCATGAGGTCGTGCATAATCGCTTTGTGGTGGAAGATTTGGAAAAAAAAGGTGCAATTTTCGTTGAAAATCTTGATGAAGTCCCGCAAGAGAGTATTTTAATATTTAGCGCACATGGTGTTTCCCATGCGGTGCGGAAGGCGGCTGCGCTACGTAAGCTGAGAATATTTGATGCAACCTGTCCACTTGTTACTAAAGTCCATGTTGAAGTTGCGAAAATGCGTAAAGATGGCAAGGAGATTATTATGATTGGCCATCAAGGCCACCCTGAGGTTGAAGGAACCATGGGGCAGATTGAAGGCGAAGATAAAGGTATGTATTTAGTAGAAACTGTAGATGATGTGCAATCTTTGCAAGTTAAAGATGCAGAGAATTTAGCATATGTTACTCAGACTACATTATCAGTAGATGATGCCGCCAGAATCGTAAATGCCTTGAAGCGGCGTTTTCCACTAATTACAGGTCCGAAAAAAGATGATATTTGCTATGCTACCCAGAATCGCCAGGATGCAGTTAAACAAATGGTTAAACAGTGTGATTTGGTGATTGTGGTTGGCTCGCCCAATAGTTCAAACTCCAACCGTTTATGTGAAGTGGCGCGGAATGCCGATGTGGAAGCCTATATGGTAGATCGTGCTACGCAATTGCAAGATAAATGGCTACTCGGAAAGAGCCATGTTGGGATCACTGCGGGTGCTTCTGCACCGGAAATATTGGTGCAGCAGGTGATTGCTCGCCTTAAGCAAATAGGAATAGAACAAACAGGTGGTGAAGTGATGGTTGAAGAATTAAGTGGCGTAGTTGAATCGGTGGTATTTCCCTTGCCCAAGGTGAATTAACCCCAACCTGTCTGATAAGCTGCCGTGTCAAATGGTTGTGGTGCGCCGATTATTTCATTAAGTAGAATATTGGCGCTGGCTGGTGCCATGGTGACGCCATAACGAAAATGTCCACTGTTAATATAGAGATTGTTAAGCAGCGGATGTTGGCCGATAGTGGGGATATTTTTGGGTGAAGCAGGGCGCAGCCCAGCCCACTGCTTTTTAATTGGCATGTTGTTTAGAATGGGTAGCAGCTTTTGTGCGTGCTGGAATAAATCATTGCGTGCCGCCACTGTCGTTTTTTTGTCAAATCCAACGTCTTCCAGTGTGCTGCCAATTAATAAATGTCCATCTCTGCGGGGAATTAAATATAAATTATTCTGCAGTAGGATATTGTGAAAAGGCGGCGAGGCAAATTTAAATAACAGCATTTGTCCGCGTGCTGGTCTGATATCCAAATTCAAGGCATGTCTGCCAAGTATTTCCTGGCTCCATGCGCCAGCAGTCACGATGTATTGATCTGCATGAACTATTCCGCCAGGAGTGATCACCGACTGTACTTTTTGCTGTGTCGTTTTAATTTCTTGAACAGAACAATCTTCAATGATTTTTCCACCGAGTGCTAATACCTGATTCTTTAGTGCATCCAATAGGCGTGGATTGCGGATCTGAGCAATATTTGGCAGAAACATTGCATTTGCTATTTTTTGATGGTTGTCTTTTGTTATTCCGGGAGCAGGAAAAAAAGGAAGCGTGACCATTTTTTCTTCAATGCTGACATCATGTGTAGCACACCATTTTAGTGCGGCTTGTTTGTCGCATGTTGACAGCACAAGCATTCCACTAGTTTCAAATTCAGTGTCAATTCCTGTTGCTTCATGTAGTGCTGAAACCCACGCTGGAAAAAGCATTGAACTGTAGTTGGTCAGACGAGTTACCTCGTCTGAATAATCCCACGGGCAAAGCGGCGATAAAATTCCACCACCTGCCCAGGATGATTCTTGTCCAACTTTTTTTCGTTCCAGAATGGTTACTGCAGCACCCTGCGCCAATAGACGCTCCGCTGTGGCAAGTCCAATAATGCCAGCGCCTATTACAATAATATCTTGCTTCATTCCATCCCTATTGTTCATTCCTTTAGCTAAAAAAACCGCAGTGGTTGGTGTTTTGCGTGCAGCTCACTATAGGGGTCGCAAATTTTTTTACTAAGAAGGTGAATGA
>Ga0224496_10001953_pt1 | contig 12509 bp, 8 predicted proteins | sample SF_Jul11_sed_USG_2_FD_168127 | JGI IMG/M metagenome (GOLD analysis project Ga0224496, IMG submission 168127) | Sediment microbial communities from San Francisco Bay, California, United States - SF_Jul11_sed_USGS_8_1 | ecosystem: Environmental > Aquatic > Marine > Sediment | place: USA... | reverse complement strand
GCATTTCTCGACTCTGAGGGCCGCCTTTATTACCACGGCGAGGACTTCGACAATTTCTATATCGGCAAGGGCTCCACGTTTCCACTTCTGAACGGCGGCGTGGGCATACTCTATGAAGCCGGCGCAACGCTCGGCCGCGAACTCAATACCCAGCATGGCCTCCGCACCTACCGCGAGAACATTCGCAAGCAGTTCCGCACGAGTATTGCGAGCATCGAGGCAGGAGCAAGACTGCGGCCCGACTACCTCCGCTACCAGAAGTCCTTTTACGACTCCGCCTTGCAGCAAGCGGCCGCGTACCCGACCAAGGCATGGGTGGTCAGCGCCGAGGGTGATCCGGCTCGACTGCACTTCTTTGCAGACCTGCTCAACTACCATCGCATCGAGACGCGTAGACTCGGCCGCGAGATTTCGGTCGGCGGCGAGACCTTTCGCCCCGACGACTCCCTCGTCGTCTCGTTCGCCCAGCCCCAACATCGCCTGATTCGCAGTCTTTTCGAAACCATCCGGGAATTCGAAGACAACACGTTCTATGACGTCTCTACATGGACGATGCCCGCGGCTTTCGGCCTGAAGAATGCGGCCCTCGGCAGCCGTGAGGTTCGCGGCGGCGTTGTCGCGGAACCGCACGTACCGGCGTTCCCCGCCGCTGCAGTGCCCGACGCCTCCAGCTACGGCTATGTGTTCGAATGGGGTGGCTACTACGCTCCACGGACGTTGCAACGCGTTCTCGAGGCCGGCCTGCTGGCATCCGTGGCCACCAGGCCGTTCACCGCGGCGACCCGCTCCGGGCCGGTTGATCTCCCGCGAGGCTCGATACTCGTGCCGTTCGATCGCCAGGAAAAGAGCCGCGAAGACATCCTGGAAATCATGCGAGTTGCCGCCAGTGACGATGGTGTCATGGTGCATTCCCTGGTCTCCGGCCGCAGCGTGACAGGCACGGCCGGTGTCGATCTGGGCGGTCCGTCGTTTGTCCCGGTCAAGAAGCCCAATGCACTGTTAGTGGTGGGGAGAAACATCAATCTGTACGACGCCGGGGAAATCTGGCACCTGCTGGACCACCGCATGAATATTCCGCTGACCCTCCGCGATCGCGATCGCCTTGCCGGAATCCGCTGGGATGACTACACCCACATCATCGTCACGCATGGCGACTATGACGATTATGAGCCCGAGTTCGCGAATCGTCTGCGACAGTGGGTGGCGGAAGGCGGTACGCTGATAGGCATGCGCAACGCGGCGCCCTGGGTGCGTGCGACAACGCTCGACTGGGTTGACCCGGAGAGCGAGGAAGCACTGGCGGCAACGGACGAAGACGAGGAAGAGCCGGACGAACCGGCCGCACGCACCCCCTATGCCGAGAAAGATCTCCAGGAAGCCGAAGAAGTCATCGGTGGTGCGATATTCTCGGCCGATCTCGACAACACGCATCCGCTCGGGTTCGGGTACGAACGGCGAAACATCTATCTCCACAAGAATTTCAAAGAACCGATGGCGCCGACGGACAATCCCTGGGCAACGGTGATTGCCTACGCGGAGCAACCCGCCTACTCCGGATACGTATCGGCAGAAAACGCAACGGCGCTGGCCGGTACGCCGGCGCTGATCGCGGAGCGCAGTGGAGCGGGTACCGTAATCCTGTTCGCTGACAATCCCAATTTTCGCGGCTACTGGTACGGCACCAACAAGTTGTTCCTGAATGCGCTATTCTTTTCAAAAGCATTTGATGCGCCGGCAGAAGAATAAGATACCGCCCGGTCAAGTGGCTGAAAAATAAAAGTATTCTTCTCGACGCATCCGGCCTGCTGCAGGGCTGGCCGAAGGTGTAAAACCGAAATACTAGCGCCGTGAACCCTGCGCTATGCTGACGGCAAACAAGACCGAGAGGACTAAGCTCATGCCCTATTCTACTGCTGATATCCGAAACGTTTGCTTGGTGGGACCGAGCCACGCGGGAAAGACGCTGCTGACAGAAGCCCTGTTGTTGGCCGGCGGAAAGATCGCGGAAAAAGGCTCGATCGATAAAGGCACCACCGTTTCCGACTACACACCACGCGAAAAAGACGTCGGGCATTCGCAGTTCAACTCAGTCTGTCACCTCGACCACGAAGGCATTCATGTCAACCTGATTGACACCCCGGGATACCGCGATTTCTACGGGCGAGCCCTCTCAGTCATGCCGGCCGCCGAAACCGCCGCCATCGTGATCAATGCGCAGGCCGGCGTGGAGATGATCGCGCGACGCATGATGAAAGCCGCGCACGAGCAGCGCATGTGCCGCATGATTATCGTCAACCAGATCGACGCCGAAGGGGTCGACCTGGAAAAAGTGTTTCACGACATCCAGGAGGCTTTCGGTCCCGAATGCCTGCCCATGAACCTGCCGACAGCGGACGGCAAAGCCGTGGTCGATTGCTTCTTCCAGCCCGAAGGCGATGAGACGGCCTTCAGCTCCGTCAAGGAAGCGCACACGCAAATTGTCGACCAGGTTGTCGAGGTCGACGAGGCTCTCATGGAGCTGTATCTCGAGCAGGGCGAGGAACTCGCACCCGAGCAGTTGCATGACCCGTTCGAGAAAGCGCTGCGCGAAGAACACCTCATACCGGTTTGTTTCGTCTCGGCCGAAACCGGCGTTGGCATTCGCCAGCTTCTGCAGATATTCGAGCGCCTGATGCCGAACCCGCTTGAGGGCAACCCGCGGATCTTCCTGAAGGGCGAAGGCGCGGAAGCAACCGAGGTCGAAGTAAGACCCGACCCGGACGCCCATGTGGTCGCACATGTATTCATGGTCAACATCGATACCTTCAAGGGTCGGCTTGGGCTGTTCCGAATTCACCAGGGCACGATCAAGGCTGGCAACCAGTTGTATGTGGGCGATGCCCGTAAGCCCTTCAAGGCGACGCAATTACTCAAGGTCAACGGCGATACGCACACGAAGGCCGACGTCGGCGTACCCGGCGACATCTGCGCGGTACCACGCGTGGACGAAGCACACTACGATGCCGTGTTACATGACTCGCATGACGAGGACCATTTCCACCTGAAGCCCGTCAAGCTGCCGCGACCGATGTTCGGCCTCGCCGTCCGACCCAAGAACGACGCGGACGCACAGAAGGCCTCGGATGCACTGCACGTGGCCGAGGCAGAGGATCCGTCCCTGCAGGTCGAGCACAATGCCACGCTTAACGAGGTCGTTCTCCGCGGCCTGGGCGAGTTACACCTCTCGACCGTCATGCAGCAAATCAAGGATCGTCATGGCCTGGAAATCGTGACATCCCTGCCATCCATCGCGTACCGCGAAACGATCACGGCCAGTGCCGAGGGACACCACCGCCACAAGAAGCAAACCGGTGGCGCCGGCCAGTTCGGCGAGGTCTACCTGCGCGTCGAACCGCTGCCGGCAGGCGAGGGTTTCGAATTCGAAAACAAGGTCGTTGGCGGCGCAATCCCCTACCAGTTCATCCCGGCGGTCGAGAACGGCGTGCGCCAGGTTATGAAAGAAGGCGCGATTTACGGCTACCCGATGCAGGACATCAAGGTAACGGTCTATGACGGCAAGTTTCACTCCGTGGACTCCAAGGAGATCGCGTTTGTCCAGGCCGGCCGGAAGGCCTTCATCGATGCGGTCGCCAAGGCTAGGCCTATCGTCATGGAACCCATCGTGCACGTGGACTTCACGATCCCCAGCGACTGCGTCGGCGGCGTTACGGGTGACCTGTCCTCAATGCGCGGCATGATCAGCGGCACCGATGCGCTGCCTGACAACCGCCTGGTCGTCTCAGGGCAGGTGCCGTTGCAGGAACTGCAGGGCTATCACTCGCGGCTGAAGTCGCTAACCGGCGGCGACGGCAGCTTCACAATGGACTTCAGCCACTATGCCGAAGTACCGGCAAACGAGCTGAAGAACATCAAGGAAGCCGCCGCCGATTAACAGGCAGGCAGGCAAAAAAAGGGCGCCTTGCGGCGCCCTTTTTTTTGCCCCCAAGCCGAATTAATAGCGGCCGTGCTGTTTGAAGATGTAGTTCGACAGCTCGACGAACTCGGTATTCATGCGATGGACGATCCGATGCGCTGAGCGCGCGACTGCACGCATGACCTTGTAGACCAGTTGCGGGTTCGAGTCGATGATTCCTTCGAACGCCTCCCTCGAAAGCGACAACACCCGGGTCTCGCTGAGCGCCCGCAGCCCGACCGTGTGCGGCGTACCGTCGATGAAACTCAACTCACCGGCAAGCTCACCTTCGCGCAACACCGCGAGACTCGCGAAGTTGTCGTCGCCGGTACGTTTTACGACTTCGACCTTGCCCGTGAGGATGACGTGCAGGGAGCTGTCGGTCATGCCGTCCTCGAACAGGAACTCATCGTCGGCCAGAAGCCGCTCCTCCATGAGGCTGCCGAGGAGCTCGATGTCACCGTCGGAAAGCTCTGCACCCAGCGAGGAGCTTGCTATCAGATTCGCTTTATCATTCATGGCGTTACTATCCACTGCGGAAAATACGGGGTCAATTGGGGTTAGCCACATTACCGGATAGTAGGGTTTGATGGACAATACCGCCATGAAAAAACTGACCCAAAGCTACATGACCGGCGAAGGCTCGGGCCAACTTCTTTACGAGACCATAGGCGCCTGTTTTAACCGCGTCGTGAACCGGAATCCGGACACCCTGGCGCTGATTGTACGACACCAGGAAATCCGCTGGACTTACCGCGAATTCAGCGATCAGGTCGACCGCCTGGCGACGGGGCTGATCGCACTCGGTATCGAACCGGGCGACCGTGTCGGTATCTGGGGACCCAACAGTTACGAGTGGGTACTGACCCAGTTCGCGACCGCGAAAATCGGTGCGATCATGGTCTGCGTGAATCCGGCCTATCGGCTATTCGAACTCGAGTTCGTGTTAAACAAGGTCGAGTGCAAGACCATCATCGCGGCCGAGAAGTTCAAGTCCAGTGAATACCTGAACATGTTGAGCGCACTCGCACCGGAACTGTCGAGCTGCGAACCCGGCTACCTGAGGGCGGAAAAACTCCCGCACCTGAAAACCGTCATCCGCATGGGTGACGCCCGGTCGCCGGGCATGTTCAATTTCGAGGAAGTGTGCACGCTGGGTGACAAGGACACGCGCGAACGAATGGCCGCGATAGAGGGCAAGCTGCGCCCGGACGACGCCATCAACATCCAGTTCACAAGCGGCACGACCGGCAATCCGAAAGGTGCCACCCTCACACATGTGAACATCCTCAACAACGGCTACCAGGCCGGCAAGGGAATGGGGCTGACCCCTGAGGACAAACTCTGCATACCGGTGCCGCTGTATCATTGCTTCGGCATGGTGCTTGGCGTCCTTGCCGCCATGTCGCACGGTGCGACCATGGTATTTCCGAGCCCCGTTTACGACCCGCTCTCCACGCTGGAAGCCGTCGAGGCAGAAAAATGCACGGCCCTGCACGGCGTACCGACGATGTTCGTGACGGAACTCGATCATCCCGAATTCCACCGGTTCGACCTGTCGACGCTGCGCACCGGCATCATCGCGGGAGCACCCTGCCCTGAAGAACTCATGAAGCGCATCATCCGCGACCTGCACATGGAAAACGTGCTGATTGGCTACGGCCAGACCGAAGTCAGCCCGATTAATCACATGACCCTGCCGGAAGACTCGATGGAGAACCGGACGCAGACGGTTGGGCGGCCGATTCCCTACGTCGAGGTCAAGATCGTCGACGCCGAGAATCGCGTTGTACCGATCGGCGAGCAGGGTGAAATCTGCACGCGTGGCTATTCGGTCATGAAAGGCTACTGGAATGACGACGACAAGACGGCAGAGACGATCGTCGATGGCTGGCTGCATTCCGGCGATCTCGGCACAATGAATGAACACGGCTATGTGCGCATCACGGGCCGTATCAAGGACATGATCATCCGCGGCGGTGAGAACATCTACCCGCGCGAAATCGAAGAGTTCCTCTACACGCACCCGAAGATCAGCGAAGTACAGGTATTCGGCGTTGAAGATCCCAAGATGGGCGAGGAAGTGTGTGCCTGGATCCAGCTCAAGGAGGGCCAGACCGCAACCGAAGAGGAGATCAGGAGCTTCTGCAAGGGCCAGATCTCGCACTTCAAGATCCCACGCTATGTGCGTTTTGTCGACGGGTTTCCAATGACAGTCACGGGCAAGATCCGTAAGATTGAGATGCGCGCCATGATGGCAGAAGCTCTCAGGGGAGCTGCCTGACGGAGAAACCTGTTGGTGTTTAAAACTCGCCTCAAGAAACTGGACGCCGCGATGGAAGCGGCGGCGAGTTACGAGGAATGGAAACAGCTTGCGAGGGAGCACGACAAGGCGTCGGGCACCGACAAATGGCAAGCCGTTGACGAATCGAAGCATTTCGACTTCGCGTCGATCCGCTTTCGTCTCGATCACCTGCGCCGGCTTAGAAAGAAGGGTGACAACAGCGCCCTGCTGTTCACGCTCAACGAGGGCATTCACGGCAACCTGGGCGGCATGGGTAGCAGTGCCCTCTATGGCAAGACGCGCTTCGGCACCAAGGACCTGATTCGCGAGTACGTCGAGGAAGTCGCCGCGTCCGTCGAGCACCTCGCCAGCCCAGCCGTCGACGACATCGCGTTCGAGCGGAAGCTCGATTTCTTCCGCCGCGCGAGCCATTGCTATGGCCGCTCGGCATTCATGATGAGCGGTTCCGGCACCCTGCTGTTCTTCCACCTGGGCGTGGTCAAGGCATTGTGGGAAGAACGCCTGCTGCCGGACATCATCTCCGGGTCGAGCGGTGGCGCGTTTGTCGGCGCGGTAGCCTGCGCCAGCACGGATGACGAACTCAGCGAATTCTTCGATCCGGAAAACATGCCGGGCAGACGATTGTCCTCCGGCATACTGGACGCTATCTCGTCCTTCGTGAGCCCGGAACTCGTGACGGCCGGGGAAGTCTGGGCCATGCTCGAGAAGTTCCTGCCCGACTACACCTTCCAGGAGGCTGCGGAACGCACCGGCCGACATATGAATGTCTCGGTTGCGCCGGCGGAAACCCTGCAGCGCTCGCGGCTGTTGAACGCCGATACGTCGCCCAACGTCTACATGCGCGAGGCGGTGCTCGCATCGACCGCGTTCCCGGGATTCTTCCCGCCGGTGACGCTCATGGCCAAGAACGATGCCGGGGAGCGGCAGCGATACCACGGCTCACGACGCTGGGTTGACGGTTCCCTGAGCGAAGACCTGCCGGCCAAGCGGCTCGCGCGCCTGTACGGCGTAAACCACTACATCGTGAGCCAGACCAACCCGTTGGTGATCCCGTTCATCAACGATCGCGAGCGCAAACCCGACACCTGGTCCGCGTTGAAACACGCCACCTTCAGCAGCGCCAAGACCTGGGTGAATGCCGGTGCGACGGTGCTCAACAGACCGCTGTCAGCGGTACCCGAGATCAAGCGTGTGACAAACTCCCTGTTGTCGGTGATGAACCAGAGCTACGTCGGTGACATCACGATCTTGCCGCTGACCAAGTTCCACAATCCCTTCCGTGCCTTGTCATGGCGTACGCACGAGGAGATAGTGGGGCTCATGGATGAAGGCGAACGGGCAACCTGGCCGCAGCTCGAGCGCATACGTATACAGACGCTCATCAGCAGGACGCTGGACCCGATCCTCCAGAGTTACGAAGAGGAACACCTCCATCAGTTTGGTGGGAAAAAGATTGCGGCACTCTGACGAATACCTCGAAGTTCGGCATTCGCGGGCGCGCGGCACCAGTCGGCTCTACCAGCAAACCTGGCTTCCGGATACCGCGGTACGGGCCGTCGTGCTGCTCGTCCACGGCCTCGGCGAGCACAGCAGCCGCTACACCCACGTTGCCCGGCACCTGACGGATTGCGGCTTCGCGGTCTACGCGCTCGACCACTACGGTCACGGCAAGTCCGATGGCCACGCCGGCTTCGTGGAGCGCTTCAGCGTGTATCTCGACGGCGTTGCCGCCCTGTTGCAGAAGATCCGCGACGAGCGTGCAGAGCTGCCCGTATTTCTCCTTGGCCACAGCATGGGTGGCCTGATCGGCACGGCGTTCCTGATCGATCACCAGGACGCGTTTCGCGCCGCCGTGCTCTCGGGCCCGGCCATCGAATCCGACCAGGCGCCGCCGCCGATCGTCATGGCGATCGTTCGCTTGCTGTCGGCCCTCCTGCCAACCGTGCCGCTGATCCAGCTCGATGCGAGCGGCGTAAGCAGGGACAAGAACGTCGTCACCAACTACATTAACGACCCGCTCGTCCATCACGGCAAGTTGTCCGCCCGCCTGCTCGCCGAGATGTCGGCGGCAATGCAAAACACGCTGGCAAGGGCCGGGGACATCGAGCTGCCGATCATCGTGATGCACGGCGAGGACGATCGGCTGACGTCGCCAGCCGGATCCGACGCATTGATCGAGGCCATCGGTTCCGCGGACAAGACCCTGAAAACCTATCCGGGCCTGTACCACGAGATTTTCAACGAGCCCGAACAAGATGCAGTGCTTGCCGACATGAGCCGCTGGCTGGAGACTCACCTTTGACCAAATACCTGTTCCGCGACGATGCCTACCTGAAATCCTGTACCGCCACGGTTACCGAATGCGGCGACGGGTGGATCCGCGTCGACCAGACGGTCTTCTATCCCCTCGGGGGCGGTCAGCCGGGCGATACCGGGTCCTTGTCCTGGGACGGCAATGACGCGCGGATTGTCGATACGCGTTATGTCGATCGCGACATTGCCCACTTCCTGGAAGAAGGCGCCAGCGCTCCTGCGGTCGGCACCGAGGTCAGGCTCGAACTCGATTGGGACCGCCGCTACCGGCACATGCGCATGCATACGGCCATGCACCTGCTTGGCTCGGTGCTGCGGTACGGGGTAACGGGCGGCAATATCGGCGCCGACAAGAGCCGCCTGGATTTCGACATGGAAGACCCGGTCGACAAGGAGGCCGCAGGCGCCGCGCTGGCCGATCTCGTTGCCGCCGATCATGCGATTAGCTGTCGCTGGATCAGCGAGGCGGAACTCGACGCCAACCCCGAGCTCGTACGCACGATGTCGGTGCAACCACCGCGTGGCCGAGGGGCGATTCGCCTGCTGGAAATCGAAGGCATCGATCTGCAACCCTGCGGCGGCACGCACCTGCGTTCAACGTCCGAGGTCGGTGCCGTGCGCATCGGCAAAGTCGAGAAGAAGGGCCGCCAGAACCGGCGTGTTAACATCCATCTCGACGACTGATTCGAGAGGGGCTGATGGAGACAAGCGCGAATCCGGGAGCGGCGGGGCCGGTCGAAGCGGGTCAACGGATAGTTAGTCTCGATCGCCTGCGGGGCGTGGCCATACTCGGCATCCTCGTGATGAACATCTACGCGTTTGCGATGCCGTTCATCGGCTACACCAATCCGCTGCGCATGGGAGGAACCGAGGCCTGGAACCTCGGCACGTGGATTATCACGCACATTCTCTTCGACCAGAAGTTCATCAGTATTTTCGCGATGCTGTTCGGCGCCGGGCTGGTGCTCATGACCGACCGAGCCGAAACGCGGGGCAGCAAACCCGGCCGTATCTATCTGCGACGGCAACTGTGGCTGATGGTCATCGGCGCGGCGCATGGCTACCTGCTATGGGCGGGAGACATACTGTTCGTCTATTCACTTATCGGGCTTCTTGCTTACCTGTTCCGCAAGCGCCAGCCACGCACGCTGATCATCATCGCTTGCCTGCTGCTGCCGGTATCGCTCCTGCTTAATACAGGCAACGCCATCCAGGTCGAATTGATGATGGAAGAGGTCGCGGCGGCCGAGGCACAACTGGCGCGTGGCGAGGAACTCGACGACGAGCAGCATGAACTGCTGGAGGGCTGGAAAAGACAACGCGCGTTCATGATGCCGACTGACGAAGATGTGCAGGAAGAGCTTGACGCCTACCGGGGAAGCTATGCCGAAATCGTCGCCTACCGCGCGCCTTTGGTAGCGATGATGCAGCTGTTCATACCGATCTTTTACGGGATCTGGCGTGTCGGTGCGCTGATGCTCATCGGCATGGCGCTCATGAAGCTGGGTATTCTTACGGCGGAGCGTTCGGCCGGCTTCTATACGCGTTTCATGCTTACCGGCTACCTTCTCGGTCTGCCGCTGACCGCCTTCAGTGCCTCGGACCTGTTTGCACACGGCTTCGAGCCCATCTACATGATGCGCGTGGGCGGCATCGCCAACTATATCGGCAGCGTGCTCGTTGCCTTCGGGCATATCGGGCTCGTCATGCTGCTGACCAGGACCGGCGTCCTGCAGCGTGTCATGGAGCGCTTCGCCGCCGTCGGGCGCATGGCGCTGACCAACTACCTGATGCACTCGCTTGTGCTCACCAGTATCTTCTACGGATACGGGCTTGGCCTGTTCGGCAGTGTCCCGAGAATGGCGCAGATGGCCTTTGTCGCCGGCGTTGTTGGCTTCCAGCTCTGGTTCAGCACCTGGTGGCTCGCGCGCTTTCGCTTCGGCCCCGTCGAATGGCTGTGGCGCTCCGCGACCTACTGGAAGGTACAGCGGCTGCGATGAGCCGCAAGCTGAACATTACCCGCCGTGACTTTATCAACGGTGTGGCCATGAGCGTCGCAGCAGGCAGTACGTTGTCACCGCTGGAGTTGCTCGCGGGCGTGAGGGCACCCTACCCGCCGGCACTGACGGGGATGCGCGGCAGTCACGCCGGTTCGTTCGAGGTCGGGCACGCTGTCGCCAGGGAAGGAAAACGCTGGCCCGTTCCCACTGCACTCACCGACGATGTTTATGACCTCGTCGTCGTCGGCGGTGGCATTTCCGGCCTCACGGCCGCTTTCCGGTTTCGACAGGAGGCCGGCCACGACGCCCGTATACTCGTGCTCGACAACCACGACGATTTTGGCGGCCACGCCAAGCGCAACGAGTTCGACGTCGACGGCAAGACGCTCATTGGCTATGGCGGCAGCCAGTCACTCGAGGCCCCGGGGCGGTACTCGCGTGCGGCCAGGCGGCTGCTCAGGGATGTTGGCGTCGAACCGCGCCGCTTCTACGATTACTTCGACCAGGACTTCTACTCGAAGCGCGGGCTCGGGCGCGGCGTCCACTTCGCGGCTGAACGCTACGGCAGGAACAGCGTGCACCGCGACGCCGTGGTCATGTGGGGGCGCGGGCACGGCGAGGCCACGGAATCGATCCTGGCGGGCTACCCGATGCCGGATGAGGCCAGGGACAGTTTCCTCAGGCTGCTGACGGGACCGCAGGACCTGTTGCCGGACATGCCACTGGCCCCGAAAGCGAAGCTCATGGCAAGCATCAGCTATTGCGACTTCCTGCGAAAACACGGGGAGGTACACGAAGACGTCGTAACGTTCCTGCGCGACTACTGGAAGTCCTACTGGGGCGTCGGCCATGACGTGCTGTCGGCGCTGGAAGGCGCACGCATGGGATTGCCCGGTGCCTGGGACCTGGATCCGCGTATCGATCCGAGCTTCGCGGAGGACGACGAGCCGTACATTTTCCATTTCCCGGACGGCAATGCGGGCGTTGCGAGGGCCTTGGTCCGGCAGCTCGTACCCGCGGCGATTCCGGGCGATACAATGGGCGATCTCGTGACCACGAGGGCCGACTACGGTGTGCTCGACCTTGCTTCGAACCCCTCGAGAATCCGCCTGAACAGCACAGCCGTCGATGTGCGCCACAGCACGGACGGCGAAATGGTGGATGTGACCTACGTCAAGAGCGGCGAAGCGTTCCGCGTGCGCGGCCGGCATACGATCCTGGCTTGCTACAACCGCCTCATCCCGCACATCTGCCCGGAGCTGCCGGATGAACAGAAACAGGCGATCGAACTCGCAACGAAAACACCGCTCGTCTATATCAATGTTGCCCTGCGTAACTGGACGGCATTCGCGAATCTCGGTTACAGCGATTTTTACGTCCCGGGCAACGAGATCATGCACACCTTCACGCTCGACTTTCCCGTCTCCATGGGTGGTTACGACTTCGCCCGGTCCCCGGGCGACCCGATCATCGTGCACGGCACCTATTGCCCCACCTTGCCCGGCAAGGGCCTGACGCACCGCGAACAGATGGTCGCCGGGCGGGCCATACTCTATGAGAAAAGCTACGACGAACTCGAGTCGTCGATAGTGAATACGTTGCAGGGTGCACTGGGCGGTGGCGGTTTCGATGCGGCTCGGGACATCGCGGGCATCACCATCAACCGCTGGCCGCACGGCTATGCCTACGAGTACAACGAACTGTTCGATCCGCCAACCTGGAACCGGCGGGAAGGTCCTCACCTGCTGGGCGCCGCCCGCATCGGGCGCATATCGATTGCCAATTCGGACGCGGCGGCGTACGCCTACGTCGACGGGGCGATCGATGCCGCCGAGCGCGCAGTCAACGAGCAGATCCGCGTCTGATCAGCCCAGCGCGTCGGCTGCCGCCCGCGCCGTCAGGATACACCCGGACAGGAACGTGCCTTCCAGCGAGCGCC
>Ga0224496_10001951_pt1 | contig 12515 bp, 11 predicted proteins | sample SF_Jul11_sed_USG_2_FD_168127 | JGI IMG/M metagenome (GOLD analysis project Ga0224496, IMG submission 168127) | Sediment microbial communities from San Francisco Bay, California, United States - SF_Jul11_sed_USGS_8_1 | ecosystem: Environmental > Aquatic > Marine > Sediment | place: USA... | reverse complement strand
CCGTATCGCCGCCTGTCAGACTCTTTATTCCCGCGTTTTTGTCGAGATCAACCCCATCGGCGAAGACCTCATCGTCAAAAACCTGAAGCTCAGCGAGAAGGGAACCGAATTTTACAACCAGTTGTTAAACGCCACCCTGGATAACCTCTACAGGGTTGACCAAACCATTCAGAAACACCTGCTCAAGTGGAAACAGAGCCGTATCTCCGATAGTCTCAACGCCATATTGCGCATCGGATGCTGCGAGTTGCTCTACTTTAAGGAGACCGACGCCAAGGTGGTCTTTAACGAGTCCATCGAGATCTGCCGGGAATTCGCGGGAGAGGACGCCGTCAAGATCCTCAACGGCGTTCTACACGCCGTCTGGAAAACGATCAGCGTCAAGGACTCTTAAAAAAGCCTTTGGGACTTGGAAAAGCGCTTTACAGCTACAGGGATATCGCCTAACCTACCGAAATAAATTAAGTTAAATACCCCAACGACTTAAAGCCAATGAAGCAAGTCCTGATTCTTATAATCGCTCTTATCTTGTCCGGGACGCTTTTTGGGCGGGAGTTAAAAGTCGCGGCCGCAGCCAACACCCAAAACGTCATCCATGAATTGGCGAGAGAGTTTTACGTTCTCTACGGCCAAAAGATCCAGGTCATCCTGGCTTCTTCCGGAAAACTCGCCGCCCAGATTTTAAACGGAGCACCCTTTGATCTGTTTTTATCCGCCAACATGAAATACCCCCAATACCTCTATCAAAAGGGTCTCACCTCCCAAAAACCGGAAATCTACGCCAAGGGGACTCTGGTACTCTGGAGCATGGGAAAGGCCGATCTTTCCAAAGGGCTTGAGGTTTTCGACTCAAAGGCTATCACCCACATCGCTCTGGCCAACCCCAGGAACGCGCCTTATGGGCAGGAGGCTGTGCGGGCTTTAAAGTTTTTGGGGATTTTCGATAAGATCAAGCCCAAACTGATCTATGGCGAGAGCATCTCCCAGGCCAACCAGTTTATCTACTCAAAGGAAGTGGATTTGGGGATCACGTCTAAATCAACGGTACTCTCACCCGCGATGAGAGGCAAGGGAACCTATTTTGAACTGGACCCCAAGTCCTACGAACCGATCCTGCAAGGTGCGGTGATCTTAAAAAGGGGACTTTTGGAAAACCCCGAGTTGGCGCGGGAATTTTATCAATTTTTATTTTCCGAACAGGCCAGAAAGATTTTTCTGGCCTACGGCTACCAATTGCCCTGACCTGCGGTAAAAAGGCGGTTCATGAACAAACTGAAGGGGATCATCTCCCGCATAGATAAAACCGATCACATCGCCCTGATTCAGGTCAAGGTCGGCGAGGACCATCTCTCCTCGGTGATCCTCAGTTCGGGTGAGGACGAACCCCGCGTCGGCGAGGAGGTGTTTATCCTTTTCAAGGAGACCGAAGTGTCGATCGGCAAGGATCTCAGAGGAGGCTTGAGTATGAGAAACCGGCTCGAAGCGGTCATAGTCTCCATCGAGAAAGGTCCGGTCTTAAGCAAAATCGGTCTTGGCTACAAGGGGCATACGATCTTTTCGGTGATCACGACCTCCAGTGCCGAGAATCTCGGGCTTAAACCCGGCGATCAGGTCGAGGGGCTGATTAAATCCAACGAAGTAACTCTCATGGCGGTAGAATAAGGATGCAGGATAGTTTTTATTTAACCTTTTACCTGACCTTCAAACTGGCCCTGATCACCACCTTCATCCTATTGATCATCGGGGTTCCCGTCGCCTATTACCTAGCCTATACCCGCGCTCGCCTCAAACCGGTACTGGAGACCATCGTCAGCATGCCGCTGGTCTTGCCGCCTTCGGTCCTGGGATTTTATCTCCTGGTCACCTTTGGAGCCGAGAGCTTTTTGGGAGGGTTCATTATCCAGACCTTCGGGGTCCGACTGGTCTTCAGTTTCGAGGGGCTGGTCCTGGGCTCGGTGATCTTCAGCCTGCCTTTTATGGTGCAACCGATTCAGGCCGGATTTGAAAAAATCCCCGAAAGCCTGCACGAGGCGGCTCTGACTCTGGGTAAATCGAAATTCCGCACGCTTTTTATGGTCCTGCTCCCCAACACCAAGCCCTCCCTGATCACCGGAGTGGTCTTGGCTTTCGCGCATACGATCGGCGAGTTCGGCGTGGTTTTGATGATCGGGGGTAATATTCCGGGGGTCACCCGGGTGGCCTCGATCGCGATCTACGACGAGATCGAGGCCTTGAACTACGGACTTGCCAACCAATACGCCCTGAGTCTCTTCGCGATTACTTTTTTAATTCTCCTGCTGGTCTATATTATCAACCGCCGTTTTATCAAAGGTAGCTAATTGCTTTTCATCGATATAAAAAAGAGTCTGATTTCCAAATCGGGCAGAATGGAGCTCAAACTCAAACTGGAAATCGAAGATAAGGGCATGATCAGCCTGTTCGGCAAATCCGGCGCGGGGAAGACGACCCTTCTTCGGATCATCGCCGGGCTGATCAACCCCGATGAAGGAATCATCCGGCTTGACGAGGAGGTGTGGTTCGACTCCAAAAAGAAAATCTGTCTCGCACCCCAAAAGAGGAAGGTGGGGTTTGTCTTTCAGGATTACGCGCTTTTCCCCAATATGAGCGTCCAAAAAAATCTGCTCTTTTCGCTTGAAAACAAGAGGGAGAAAAGCCGGGTCGAGCGTGTCTTAGAGATGACGGGGCTTTCGGAACTCAAGGACCGGATGCCGTCAAGCCTGTCGGGCGGTCAGCAACAAAGGGTCGCCTTGGCCCGCGCGCTGGTCAGAAATCCAAAAATCCTGCTGTTGGACGAGCCTTTATCATCTCTGGATATAGAGATGCGTCTCGCCCTTCAGGACGAAATCCTCTCCCTGCACGACAAACTCGGGCTTTACACGGTTCTGGTCAGTCACGATCACGCCGAAATCTTTAAGCTTTCCCGGGAGGTCTTTGTCATCGAGGATGGACGGATCATCAACGCTGGCTCACCCTCGAAGGTCTTTTGGGGTGGTCGGATCAGCGGCAAGTTCAAGTTCCTGGGCGAAGCCGTGGAAATCGTCCAGGACGGCGTGATCAACATCCTGAGCATCCGCATCGGCAACAATCTGGTCAAGGTGGTGGCCACGGATGAGGAAATAGAGAACATCAAGCCGGGCGACCAGCTCATGATCATCTCCCAGGCATTGAACCCCATCATCAAGAAAGTGGACCTGAAAAATCCTTATGCCTCCTGATTGTTATCAATGCATATATTTATTTAAAACGGTCTGAAGCTTTTCAAGGTTCATGGGTTTGGATACGAAGTCGTCCATTCCAGCGTCCCAACATTTCTGTTGATCTTTTTCCAGAATGTTCGCCGTCAGGGCGACCACCTTGATTTGCGATCCGTTATTATTTTCTTTTTCAAATGCCTTTATCTCGCGGGTACTCTGATAACCGTCCATGACCGGCATCAGGCAGTCCATAAAGACAACCCTGTATTTTTTCAGCTTGATCAATTCCAAGGCTTCCAAACCGTTTCCAGCCGTATCGGCCTCGAATCCAAGCGCCTTTAGAAGCCGGACCAGTACAAACTGATTGACCGAGTCGTCGTCCACCACCAGGATATTGGCTAAATCCTCAACTGACGGCTTTTTAAATTGGATGTCCGGCTCCTTTATGACCTCCCGCTCTGTTTTAATACCCTTCCCAAAGGGAATCTCCAGCCAGAACAGACTGCCTTTACCATGCTCGCTTTCCACGCCGATCTTACCTCCCATCAGCTCGACCAGCTTTTTAGAGAGGTTTAGCCCGATACCGATGCCTCCATGATCTCTGGTGGTTGTGAAATCTTCCTGGGAAAAACAGTCAAACAGGTTTGAAAGCCGCTCTTTTGAAATCCCGATACCGGTATCCTGGATCTCGAAGCGGAGCCAAGCCTTTTTATCATCCTGTTTAAGAATCTTAATATCGAGATGAACTTCACCCTCTTTGGTAAACTTAATCGCGTTGGACACTAAATTTGATAAAATATGAAACAGTCTCAAGGGATCGCCAATCAAATCCCAGGGTTGTTCCTCAAAGCAATGGTACAAAAGGCCGATGCCCTTAGATTTGGCCGAAGCATGAAACAGATTGAACAGATCCTTCCGGATACTATCCATCGAAATCGGGATTTGATCCACCTTGAGAGAGTTGGCTTCGAGCTTGGATATGGATAGGATGTCCTTGACGATGTTTAAAAGCGACTGGGTCGATTTGTGGATGATCTTCAGATTCTCGCTGGCCTCGCTCGGCATTTCCATCTTCATGCTCAATTCGCTCAAACCCAGCATCCCGTTAATCGGCGTGATTAGTTCGTGACTCATCACGGTCAGGAAATTCTCCTTGACCCGGTGGGCCTCTAGGGCTTCCTCCCTGGTCTTGAGCAATTGTTTTTGAACCTTCTTTTGCTCGGTGACATCCCGAACAACCAAGAGGGTCGCGATATCACCCTGATACTGAATGGGTAGCCCAGCCACTTCCCCGTCGATGATCTTTCCATCGACCGTCAGTAGCTTTTCATCCATTTTATCCAGGGACATTCCCTGCTGAGCCTTTTTCATCCGCTCAGCGACCTTCTCCTTGAAGTCCGGATGAACAAAATCCATAACCGAACGTCCATAAAATGACTGTGGGGAATTGCCCCCGAAAAGCCTCACTCCGGCCTGATTGATGTATAAAACCTTACCTTGCCGATGTACCAGAACCACGTTTGGCGAAAGCTCAACCAAAGAACGGTAGTTCGCTTCGCTTTCGGTCAGCTTGATTTCTGCCTGTTTTCTTAAGGTGATATTCTTAAAAAAATAAAGCTGGCCTTTGCTGCCGCGGATATTCCCCGATAAGGAGGATTTTGAAAGCTGATAGAATTCTGTCTTGTTGTTTTTCTCGATAACGATCTCGATCTCGCCTTCGCCATCCAGCCATTTTCGATCCAGGACTTTTTCAGCCGGTATCCCTCCGGCCGGCAGTTCATGGATATCAAAAAGCGCCCTTCCCTTTTCGGTGCATTCCAGGATCCGCATATCATCATCTAAAACCAGAACCACATCAGAAATCCGGCTGAAAAGCTGTTGCGCCACGTCACCGAAGTTCAGCTTGAAAAAACCGTAACGGATGATGGCGATGAAAATACTCAAGGTGAAAATAGTGGTGGAAATCTCAACATAATCGCCATACTCGTACATGTTAAAGACATGAGGCAAAATCACCCCCGTGGTGATCGAGAGCGTCAAAGTAGCCATACCGCCAGAAACAATCAGGATAAACTGTTTGCGAATTCTCTGGTCTGTCGTTTGGATGATCCCCCGAATCAGAAGATAGGTCCCGAATAAAGTCGGGAAAACAATGTTGATAAAGATCAAGGGGACATGCAGCGCGCCCGCTACCATATAGCCTTTGCCACCGAGATTCAAGCTCCCCTTGACAACCAGATCCGTCAAAAGGCTCACCAGGATCGACGCGTAACCAATCAATTGGATCGACTTGTGGATGAAATCCTTTTTGCGTCCCATCAGATGATATACAAAGCTGACAAAAAAGAATCCCAGCAAATACCAGCCTAACGACTCCAGCTTGAAAAACCAAATCCGCTGGGAAATCAATAAATCAACCTCAACCAAAAACCCAATGGAAAACCACCAGATCAAACAGCCCGTGAAGGCCAGAAATGAAAGATTGGCCGGATTTTTTTTATCCTGCGCGAGAATATAAAAAAACAGCGCAGTATTGATGATCAGGCTGATGATGTAGGGAATTTGGTGGAGGCTCATGACCGGTTTTAAGAATATGCCAAGGGTTTTAGAGGTTCGGCGTTAAAGAAACCATGCCATAAAGTGACAAGGAAAACAAGATTTAATACCTTATTTTGCCTTATTAAATGGTTTTTTTTAACTTTTTGTTCGTTTTAATTGGTTTATTAATTCTATCCTGCTCAGGCCAAAGCGTAGACCTTCGACGCATCAAGAAATGACTTTCATTAACGGCACAAGGGACTATCAAACTAAAAAAGGGGTGGGGGAAGATTGTAGAGGAAAGTTCGCTTGTTTTATAGTTTTTTCATATCGAGAAAATCCCTTTTGTACTCCAGTGACAAAAGATCGAATTCGTCTCTTGAAATCTTGCCCATGTCAAAATCCGCTTCAAGTTCACTCAAAGCCTCCAGAATGGATATCGATTCGTCGAATTCATCCTCATTCTCGTTTTGGGAAAGATACTCTTCCTGAGAATCCATGAAAAGGGGTTTATACAAAACAAAAAAAGCAATAACAACAGACATAAGCGTGCAAACGATCAAAGTGAAATGAGGCATTTATATTTTCAAAAGAAGTTTATATCATCCAAAAAGACGGGTTGATCCGCCGTCCTTTTCATTACTATTTTATTGAAACAGGTTATTTAAATTACGTCCACAAAAAGAAGACAAAAGAAATTACAGCCTTGTTTAACGATAACCCGTGACCTTTCCATCACCATTCCCGCTGATTTTCAAGGCAATAAAAAGGTTAGGAATAAAACTTGAGAATCTTTTGGATTTGTTATAAAATTATAGTTAATCTTATAACAGTATCGCTGTAGCGAAAATCCTGTCAGCAATCTATTGACCGTTAATAAAAGTCCACGGAAAACATGTACACCGACTTGCCACCCAAAAAAAATTCCTTCCTCCCCGTCCTGGGTTTCCTGCTCCTTATGGTCGGCCTCGGGTTCATCATTTTTTTCACCCATTCCCTAGGTGAAAAAGTCAGCAAGATTGAATCCAACCAAGATGTCATCCTCCAGTTTTTAGACCGCGCCGCGCCTCAGAAAAAAAAACCGCCGGTGACACAAGATTCAGATGACACGAAAAAAATGATCTCCAAAAGTGATTTCGATCAATTCGTCAAAAAACACAACCAGGATATCTACCGACTCAAGAAGGAAATCAAGAAATTAAGATCGATGCTTTAGTTTCAATAAAAAACCGCTACTGAATCCCCTTGATCTTAACCTTGTAGCGCAAGGCCCTTTCGCTGATACCCAACTCCTTCGCGGCCCTGGTCTGAACCCCGTTATGCTTTTTCAGAGCCATGTCGATCAGCATTTTTTCGGCATCCTCAAGCTTCATCAGCTCCAGGATGGGCAAGCCATTGGTTCCATCTGCCGATTCCTGATGTTGAGTGGTCAGAAACAAGGGAAGATCCTTCAGTGTAATCACATCGTCTCTGGCGATAACGCAGGCTCTCTCGATGATGTTTTCCAGTTCCCTGATGTTTCCCGGGTAATCGTACTTGACTAGGATACTTTTGGCTTCCTGGGTCAGTCCTTTTATCTGACGGTTGTTTTCCTTGGAGAATTTCTTTACGAAATGCTCGAAAAGATGGGGAATGTCCTCTCTTCTTTTTCTTAAGGGCGGTAAATAGATGGGTACGACGTTGAGCCTGTAAAACAGATCCTCCCGCATGGTCTTCAAAGCGACGGCCTCTTCCAGATCGCGGTTGGTGGCCGTGATAATGCGCACATCGACCTGAATGGTCTGGTTGCTTCCGACCCGCTCGAATTCCTTTTCCTGAAGGACCCTTAAAAGCTTGCTCTGGGTGGTCAGGCTGATCTCGCCAACCTCGTCTAAAAAAATGGTTCCCTTGTCGGCTTCTTCGAATTTACCTTTCCTATCCACTAAAGCCCCCGTAAAAGAACCCTTGATGTGGCCGAACAATTCGGATTCCAAAAGCGATTCGGGCAGGGCCGCGCAGTTCACCTTAACGAAGGGACCGTCTTTCCGGCTGCTGGCGAAATGCAGGGCCTTGGAGATCAACTCCTTACCCGTTCCGGTCTCGCCCCTGAGGATAACGGAAGCTGAGGAATTGGCGACTCTCTGCACCATGCTCATCACTTCTCCCAGAGCGCTGCTGTTGCCGATGATGTTTTCAAAGCGGAATTTCTCCTGAAGGATTTCCTTAAGGTTCTTGTTTTCCACCAGAAGGTTCTTCTTGTCGATACTGCGGTCGATCAAAAGCATCAGCTCTTCCAGGTCAATCGGCTTGGTCAGGTATTCTGAAGCGCCAGCCTTGATGATTTCAACGGCGGTTTCGATGCTGCCGTAAGCCGAGACCATGATAATAGCGACAATGGGATCAATCTCACGAACCTTCCTGATTAGCTCCAGACCGTTCATTTTGGGCATACGGTAATCTGCGATCATCAGATCGAATTCCTGGGCCTTGATCAAGGAAACGGCCTCTTCAGGATCTTGTGTCGTCTTTACCTGGAAGCCCTTTTTTGATAAAAAACCTCCAAGGAGTTGAGTCTGGGATACCTCGTCGTCGACAAGAAGTATTTTTGAGTTCATGATTTTTATATTTCCTTCATGGATGGAGACGCGTTCTCAATATATTATAAAATTAAACCATTTCAAGTTAATAGCCAACATAAAAATAGTTGTTTTTAAATTTTCAACCCCGCCCACGGACAATGGGCTTACTTGTTGGTGCATTACAAGTCGATCAATGATCAACCTTGGGGAGAGTCAATCTCGCGGTAACTCCTCGATTGGGGTTCGGTATCAATTCGATGCTCCCGAAATGGGCATTGATGATTTTTCTTGAGATATAAAGCCCCAGCCCGGTACCGTTTTCCTTGGTCGTGAAATAAATGTCAAAGATATGATTCAATTGTTTCTTGTCGATCCCCTCCCCATTGTCGATAACCGATAAAACCCAGGTCCCGTCTTTTTTCAGCACGGATGCCACTCCGATTTCACCGTTGGTCGAGGTCGCATCCAGCGCATTTTTCAAGAGATTTAAAAAAACCTGGATCAGTTTCTCCCGGTCCCCGTAAAATTCCTTGTCGTGGGGACGGAAATTCTTAAGTACCATCACCCCTTTTTCGTTTGCTTCCGATAAAAAGAGAGTGATACTCTCGTTTAGAAAATCGTCAATGGAAAAATAGGCGCTTTTAGGTTCAAATGGCTTGGCGAAACCTAAAAAATCGCTGATGATCTGATTGATGCGAGCCACCTCCTTCTTCATCAGCCCGGTCAAGCTAAGATACTCCTTGGCGTCCTCATCGTCCTGAGGCTGGTATTCGTACTGAAGCCGCTGGATGGTGATGCCGATACTGTTAAGCGGGTTTCTGACCTCATGAGCCACGCCCGCAGTCAGGTTCGCCAGGGAAACCAGTTTCTCGTTCTCCAGTATCTTCCTGCGCATGGTCATGAATTTTTGGGAATTGTTGATCTGCCACCTCAAAACGACACTCACACCCATCATGGCCATCAACATCACCGCCACACTGATCAAAATCGTGTTTCTTAGGGTATCGTAATAGATCCGGTCGATCTCGGTCGTAGGAAAACCAATCTTGAAGACACCCTTGGGCTCCCTGTTAAAACCCCAGGGATGGATGATCTCCATCACCTCGTTGTTGATGAAAAAGTAAGATACCTTCGACTGCAAGGATTCGATGAACTCCGGTCTTTTTTCAGTTATGCCGATATTTTTCGGATCGGAATCAGCGATGATCTCAAAATGACTATTATAAAAAGTGATGTACTCGAGCAGGTTTCTGTTTTCCAATGAAGCGATAAAAATCTGCAGACCGATTTGGTATTGAATCTCCTGAAGTCTTTCAGGCCCAATGGTAATACTGATCCAACCGGGAACTTTCAAACGCTCGAAAGTGAGCGTGACCGCCTTGGAAATAAATTTGCTTTCGGACTGCTCTGATAAAAGGGGAACCTCCTTTTCATCCGGATCCCTCAGGGGATTAAAGATCGTTACGTTCCGCTCCTGATCCTCGGTCAGATTTATCTTATGAAAATCAGGGAGCTTCTGCTTCGAAAAACCAGTGATGAAATTTTTATTTTGATCAAAAAAAGCCACCGCGTCAAAACTGTTCTCTTTTAAGATCTCCATGATCTCATTTCGGCCTTTACCGCCTGAATTAAAATCCAGTTCATCGATTAACGAAGCCGTTTTTTTGCAAAAACGCTTTAGCTTCCTTGGGGTCAGCGTGACCGACTCGATACTCTGCCTGGCCCCGATAGCCATGGTTTCTTCGACCAACTCCCCCTGCTTCCAATAGATATCGATCAGATTGGAGTCCGTTTTATAGATCAGGTAAAGGGAGTTGCCCACCAAGATAATTAAAACCGCTAATAAAAACAGCCCCGCGTAAAAATAAGAACTGCGTTTGGATAGAGTGGCCATTTCGAATCATTCTCTAGGGTTAGTGATATCCGGCAGCCTGATTGATTCCCGCCGATCCTACGGTTTAACGGGCAAGGCCACGAAGACGGAACGCCCCTTTCGATTGACCAGAAACCTGACCGCCTTGGCTTTTGTCTTAAACGCCTTGATAAAATCATCCTTTTTTTTCAGCAAAACCTGATTCGCCTTGATCAGGACATCTCCCTGTCTTAAGCCCTTTTCCCAGGCAACCCCGCTCTCATCGATCTTTAAAACCAAAAGTCCGCTGGAGAGATTAAGACCAAAACGGGATTTAATCTCCTCGGTGACTTCAACGAGCTGAATACCGAACTGGTTGGTGGTCTGGTTGATCTTCGCGAATTCTTCATTGGGTCTCAAGCCCAATTTTACCTTGAGGCTTAATTTTTTACCCTGCCGGTAAAGCACAAATTCCACCTTTGAACCGGGCTTGCTTTCGGCGACTTTCTGTTGAAGCTGGGTGGTCTTTTCCAGCTTTTCCCCTTCAAACATCACCAGCACGTCACCCTGTTTGATACCCGCCATTTCAGCGGGTGAGCCTTCCCCGACGCTGGTCACCGCGATCCCCCGGGTGCCTCCCGGAAGCCCGAAACTCTCGGCCAGTTCGTTGTTGACCTCCTGAATCCCGACACCCAGCCAACCTCTTTCAACCTTGCCGTGCTTTTTCAACTGATCGATCACCCTCATCGCCAGATTGGTAGGAATCGCGAACCCCAGCCCCTGCCCCTGGGCAATGGCCGTGTTGATCCCGATCACCTCGCCCTCCATATTAAAAAGAGGTCCTCCGGAATTCCCAGGATTGATCGCGGCGTCCGTCTGCAAAAACTGGCCATAAGCCGTGCCGCTGAAGATGTCCCGCTCCTTGGCGCTGATGATCCCGGCGGTCACCGACAAATCCAGTCCGAAGGGATTGCCGATCGCCAAGACCCAGTCCCCGACCTGAAGCTTGGAGGAATCACCGATCTTGACGAAGGGAAGCCCCTTGGCCTCGATCTTGATCAAGGCTAGATCGGTGTGGCGGTCCTTGCCGATCACCTTGGCTTGGTATTTGGCCTCGTCCGACAAAATAATTTCGATCTTGTCGGCCTTTTCCACGACATGATTGTTGGTGATGATATAACCATCCGAACTGATGATGAAACCTGAGCCGAGAGCGGTGTGCCTTCTGTTTTTCGGGATTTCGCCGAAAAAACGCTCGAAAAAAGGATCCATGGGTACATTAGGCCCTTGGATAATCGACGTGGTGCTGATATGCACGACCTTGGGCTTTTCCTGGCGGATGATCGGCGCAAAGGAATTGGGTGTCGCCAGTAGCTGATTTACCAACAGCAAGAACATCAAAAGACCAAGAACGCCCACTCCAAGCCTTCTTAAAAACAAAACCCTTATTTTTATTTCCATCGATCCCTCATTAATTATCATCAAGTTGGTTTTAAACGGCTAAAACCCTTAGCTACTCCGATTCCTCGGCATCTTCCTCAGCCACAAAAACCTTAAAACCGTATTCCCTGAGACCTCTCAGCCTGGGGTTGTTTTTCTTATTGGCCATGGAACACTTAGAACAGGTACAATCGATATGATGTGTCTTTTGATACTTTTTCAGCTTGATCAGAGTCAGGTCCTTGCCGTCGCTTTCGATCTCGCGCAGCAGCTTCTCGATCTCGGTCATGGCCTTTTTTAGGATCAGATCCTTTAAGCCGGGACTCTTCTTTTTAAAAATCATACCTTCTCTAGCAAATACACATCAAATACCACCGCGAAAAAAAGGGTCAGACCGATCACCGAGTTCATGTTCATGAAAGCCAGGTTTACCTTAGTTAAGTCATCCTCCTTGACCAAAAGATGCTCCCAGATCAAAAGCAGTGTCGCCAACGCCAATCCGACATAAAATATCCAACCAAGCCCTTCCTCCCTGGCCAGCCATAACCAGGCGACCGCGGTCCCCACATGAAGAATCCGGGCAATGATCAGACTCCCTTTCACCCCGAAGCGCACCGGTATCGAATGAAGCTCGGTCTTTTGGTCGAACCCCTGATCCTGCAACGCGTATAAAATATCAAATCCCGCGATCCAAAGCAACACCGAGAGTCCAAGAATCAAGGATCCCTGACTGATCTCGCCCCTCACGGCAATCCAGCTCGCCACCGGAGCCGCGCCGATTGCAAGCCCTAAAAAAAGATGCGAATAGCTGGTGAAGCGCTTGGTGAAGGAATAAAAACAGACCAAAAAAATCGCCAGAGGACTCAGCCAGAAAGCAAGCGGGTTCAGTTTCCAGGCGGCGAAGATCAAAAC
>Ga0224496_10001948_pt1 | contig 12522 bp, 9 predicted proteins | sample SF_Jul11_sed_USG_2_FD_168127 | JGI IMG/M metagenome (GOLD analysis project Ga0224496, IMG submission 168127) | Sediment microbial communities from San Francisco Bay, California, United States - SF_Jul11_sed_USGS_8_1 | ecosystem: Environmental > Aquatic > Marine > Sediment | place: USA... | reverse complement strand
CGTGCATACCGTTAGTTTATTTGTAGCTCTTTAACAACTTAAAACTCAACTCTTTCATAATAAAGTATTCTGTGTATCCCAAAACTAGTGTTTTTATGTCTCATTTAAGAAGCAAGTTATTCTCTGTTTTTGAACCCACAGCGGCCTGGGTTGCCAATTCAACACATCGCAATAACTGTTCAGATTGCGCATAATTATCTAGCATCTTGTTTTTATTATTCAATAGTATAGTTGTTATTTGTGGCGCTGTATGACACTCCATTTAGCGCTGAAGAGATAATTCATTGAATATAAAATACATTAATTTTCGCCTCAACGAAGAATCAATGACTTATGTGAAATTGAGGAATAAAAAACCGAAAGTTGGTTTAGGGAATCGCATTACTTTCAGCATCTTCAAAATCTCCGCCCAAGATCATTTCGGCTAGAATATGCGGCGTATAATTTCAGGACAAGAAAAATTGCCGATGTGGCAAAGTGGACGACGTTAGACTCAGACAAGACTGAACCATATGACTCAAATTATACAATTCAAGCTGTATGTCAGCTAGCATACTACTCATCTGGATTCAGTTTACCGTCTGCGCACTTTTTATTGTTTTCTCAGGCGCCAAACTTTCCCTTTATGGCGATGTTATCGCGAATAAAACCGGCATCTCAGGTAGCTGGATTGGCCTGATTTTGCTTGCCTCCGTTACCTCGTTACCGGAACTTATTATTGGCATAAGTTCTTTGACGCTTGCCGATGTCCCCAATATTGCCGTGGGCGATGTGTTTGGCAGTTGCGTGTTCAATCTTACGATTCTCATTGTGCTTGATTTTCTGCTGCGCGGCGAATCTCTTTATCGTCGCGCCAGTCATAGTCACATTCTCTCGGCCGGATTTGGCGTGGTACTGATTGGTTTCGCCGGATTAAATGTGCTGCTGAATGACAAGACGATGGTATTCAATATTGGCCATATCGGGGCTTACACGCCAGTCATTATTCTACTATACCTTATTGCTATGCGCGCCGTGTTTGTGCATGAACGCGCTCAGCTACGCGATTTTGTTGAGGAAATAGCGGATCGTTATCCAACCATCACGCTACGCCAGGCAAGTTTCCGTTACGCCCTGGCTGCGGTCTTCATTATTGCCGCAGGTACTTATATACCGTTTGTCAGCGCACAATTGGCTGAAGCAATGGGCTGGCATGAAACCTTTGTCGGTACAATATTCGTTGCCGCAGTCACTTCCCTACCGGAACTTACAGTAACCATTGCCGCGTTACGTATCGGTGCACTCGATATGGCTATTGCCAATCTACTGGGCAGTAACTTGTTTAATATCGCCATTCTTGCATTTGACGATCTGATTTTTTTAAAAGGCTCACTGCTTTCCCATATTTCTCCCATGCATGCCTTTTCGGCCTTATCCGCCGTCATCATGACCGGAGTCGTCATCATCGGACTAGTATATCGCCCCAATACCCGCTTGTTCATGAGCGTTGGCTGGATTAGTCTCAGTCTTTTCACACTTTATCTGTTAAATACCTATTTGCTTTACCTCCATGGCGAATAATCACTCACATTAGAAAAGAACTGAACACCCAACCGGGTAACAACTGAGCCACATTGATCCTCAAAGGCTGACCCTGACAGGATATCGGGAAAATAAATGCACTTTTTTGCTATAGTGAACATACATAATGCCAGATGTTACTCACTGCTGAACAATCAAAAAACTGTCTTTTTTTACTTAAAGCAGCATTAAAAGTCCAGGAACTAAAAGCATTTCAAGGCACAAAACGACGGATTGTAGGGGCAAGCTGAAAAGTTACGAAAGAAATTTTATTCCAGTTTTATAACATTCACCTCGTCAAGATGGTCGTTTTCATCATAACTGACATGAAAAGCCATTTCTTTTCCGTTAAAATACATTTCCGTTGGCGTGCCGACTATCTCCCACAACCCTAGCGTGAAGACGTCCGCCGCACTATGAAAAATAACTCGTCCCGTCTTTACTAACTTGCTATACCCCTGGACAAGTGTAAATATTTCTACCTTCTTCCCGTCTGTTTCTTCACTAATTAACGGTTGTCCAAATTCAGCCAAAAGCACTTCTCTGGATGTTCCGGTTTTAAATAGTTCAATATTTTTTGCAGTAGGCTGTTTCGCTGCCATAAATACAGAGCATCCGGAAATAGGAACAATAAATATTGTCAGTAATACTGCAAAAACCAAATATTGCTTCACGGTGTCCATGAATTGCTCCAACGCTTAATCCTCAGAATTCGTAACATAATACATGAGCTAACATTAACCTATCCTGAACAAGCACCTGCTACACTAAAGCTGAAGCAAATCTATATATCACAGGAAGTTATCGTGAAAAAACCGCTGACCCTACTGCTATCCGTTACCATTATTGTTACATTTATCGCATGTACAACAACGCCTTCCTCATTGGTTGAAGACAAAAGAATCCATGTAACCATTCTTCATTTTAACGATATTTATGAAATCACGCCGGTCAGTGGCGGCACTGAGGGTGGTATTGCGCGGGTGGCAACATTACGTAACCAGCTGTTGGCACGCAACCCCAACACCTTTACCACGCTGGGCGGGGATCTCTTTAGCCCTTCAGCTATTGGCACTGCACAGTATGATGGCAATCAACTGGCCGGACGGCAGATGGTTGATGTACTCAATCACTTTGGGCTTGATTACGCTACGTTTGGCAACCACGAATTTGACCTTAAAGAAGGTCAATTCCGGCAACGCATGAAAGAGTCGAAATTTACCTGGGTTTCCAGCAATGTATTTAATAAAGACGGCAAACCTTATGATAGCGTGAAACAGAATATTGTCATTCCAATTACCGATCAGAAGCATAAAAAAATATTCAGAATTGGCTTGTTTGGTTTAACCCTCGCGACGAATAAACCCAATTACGTCCTTTACACCGACCCACTGACCACTGCCGGTAGACAGGTTGAGCAGCTTGCCGGTCAAGCAGATTTTATTATTGCACTTACTCATCAGGCTATTGATGATGATGTGACGCTACTGCAAACATACCCACAAATCGGATTGCTGCTAGGCGGCCATGATCATATTAATTTCCAGCGCTGGCGTGGCAACTTCACACCGCTACTTAAGGGAGATGCCAATGTGCGCTCAGTTTATGTGATTGACCTATATTTTGATCCGAATACAGAAAAAACCGAAATCAAACCCAGATTTGTGCCAATCAATGACAACCTAGCTGAAAATGCCGCCGTGAAAACAGTGGTCGACCAATGGGTAAACATCGCTTTTGACGCTTTCCGTAAGCAAGGCTTCGAGGCCGAAGATGTGGTTACAATAACAACTGTGGCGCTGGATGGGCTTGAATCCAACGTGCAGGGTGACCAAACAAATCTAACACAGCTAATTGCCAAAAGTATGCTCACCCCATACCCAGAAGCTGAACTTTCTATCTACAATAGTGGCCTAATCCGTATCGATGACATTTTGCCGCCAGGAAAAATTACTGTTTACGACATCATTCGCGTGCTGCCCTTTGGCGGTAATGTGCAATTGGCTACGATAAAAGGCAATTTATTGATAAAAATTCTTAAACAAGGATTGAAAAACAAAGATACTGGCGGCTATCTGCAATCAGCCGGAACTCGACTAAGTAATGGCATCTGGCACATTAACGATCACCCAATTAATCCCGACAAAATTTACAAAATAGCCATCAATAATTTTCTTGCTTCTGGAAGGGAACGCGGATTGGAATATCTGAAACCGGATAACCCAGACTTTGTCATTATTAATCAGGGCCAGACAGCTGACATCCGTCAACTGGTGATTGATGCATTAGCCAATGACAAGCCGTAGATATTTAGACTTCAGTCTTTTCTCATTCCATGCTCATGTCTTTTACTGCATAGATGGCAGGCAAGTTTCTCCAAGTACCTTTTATATCCATGCCAAAACCAAAAACATAGCGGTCCGGCAACATCAAACCAACAAAATCGGCTTGGAGCGGCTTGGACCTACCTATGTCTTTGTCGACCAGGACGGCGCTATAAAATGCTTTTGCGCCACAATTCATCACATATTCACGAATTGCCGCAAGCGTTATTCCTTCGTCAAGTATGTCATCCAATACCAACACCACCCGCCCTTTCAAATTTTCTTGCGGAAACACTTTCCAGCTTATCTGTCCACCTTGCGTGGCATTCTGATAACGAGTGACGTGCAAATAATCAAAACTCAATGGGAATCGAAGCTGCGGCAAAAGATGACCGGTAAAAACGACTGCGCCGCCCATTACGCTTAAAATTAAAGGATATTGATTGGATAGCGTTTCAGTAATTTTTACAGCCATCTGATTGACCGCTTCTAAAACTGTGGCAGCAGAATAAATTTGTTCGGCTGTATCGAGAATATGTTTTGCATCTTTGCAAGAAAGAATCCGTGTCATGAAATTTCAGGTATAGGATAAAAAGATGTTAGATTCTGCTGACATTTGGAAATAAGTGGTATTTTGAGTTATTTTTAAGCGAAAATTTATAAGATTTTGCAGGAATAGTTACTCATATTTCAAAAAATATTATAAATTTGCAGCCAAAAATAACCAAAATAACGCTATTCTCCAAAATATCAACAGAGCCTAATGAAGTAATTGTAACAGGCCCGCTTCATCGAGAATCGTCACACCAAATTTAACAGCTTTATCATACTTATTACCCGGATCAGCGCCGGCTATCACAAAATCAGTTTTTGACGACACACTGCCGGTTACTTTTCCACCTATTTTTTCAATTTTCTCTCTGGCTTCATCACGGGTCAACTGTGACAATGTCCCTGTCAGAACAAAAGTTTTTCCGGTCAGCGTGAGATGCTCAATAGATTCTTCTGGTTGACTTGTGTTTTCCACCCAATGTATACCACTGAAACGTAGTTGTTCAATGACTTCACGATTATGTGGCTCAGAAAAAAAATCGACAACACTCTGCGCTACAATGGGACCAATATCCGGTACTTGCTGCAAAGTCTCAACATCCACATCCATCAATCGATCCAAGCTGTCAAAATAACGCGCCAATTCTTTTGCTGTCGTTTCACCAACATTACGAATACCCAATGCATAAATAAAACGTGCCAACGTGGTATGTTTACTTTTTTCGATGGCCGCCACAATATTGCCTGCCGATTTCTCGGCCATACGCGTCAAGCCGGAAAGCGCTGAAAGACCCAGTTTATATAAATCTGCTGGCGTCCTGATAATTGCATTATCCACCAGCTGCGCCACCAGTTTTTCCCCCAACCCCTCAATATCCATCGCACGACGTGACGCAAAATGCATAATCGCTTGTTTTTGTTGTGCTGGACAATAAAGACCGCCAATACAACGTATCACCGCTTCTCCCGGTAACCGCACGGCTTTCGCACCACAAACCGGACAGTGACCAGGCATAACAAACGGTGTGGCATTTGGCGGCCGCTTCTCCAGCACTACTGACACTACTTCTGGAATCACATCACCAGCTCGCCGAACCACCACGCTATCACGAATCATAATATCCTTACGTTTGATTTCATCCGCGTTATGTAATGACGCATTGGTTACCGTTACTCCGCCGACAGATACCGGCTTCAATCGAGCGACAGGGGTTAAGGCGCCGGTTCTACCAACTTGCACGTCAATTTCAAGTAATTCAGTTACCGCCTCCTGAGCTGGAAACTTATGCGCAAGTGCAAAACGCGGCGCACGCGAAACAAATCCCAATTTTTCTTGTTGTGACAATAAATTGACTTTATAGACCACGCCGTCTATTTCGTAGGGCAGTCGGTCACGCTGCGCACCCACTTCATGATAATACTTCCGTAGCGCATCCAAACCCTTGACAACCCTGCATTCCCTTGCAACTGGAAAATGCAGTGCAGCAAGGAATTCCATGATGTGACTGTGTTTATCCGTGGGGACAATACCGCCTTCACTCACACCGATACCATAAGCAAAAAAAGTCAGTCGCCGCATGGCAGTAATGCTGGAATCGAGCTGGCGTAACGATCCCGCCGCCGCATTACGGGGATTGGCAAATTCCTTCTCACCATTGTCACGCTGCTGCTGGTTAAGTCTTACAAAATCGGCCTTTAACATCAGAACCTCACCACGTACTTCCAACAATGCGGGAAGATGATCAGCAACTAAATGCAATGGAATTGCCCTGATAGTACGCAGATTCAACGTTATATCTTCACCCGTATAGCCGTCCCCCCGGGTAGCGCCCGTCTTGAAGATGCCGTTTTCATAACTAAGACTAACAGCTAGCCCATCAAATTTCGGCTCAACCGCATACTCAACATAATCCGCGCTCAAATCTTCACGCATACGCCGATCAAAGGCTTCCACTTCAGCATCTCCAAAGGCATTGCCAAGTGATAACATTGGGGTACGATGAGCAATTTGTGAAAACGCTTTGAGTGGTGACGCACCCACGCGTTGTGTCGGCGAATCAAGTGTGACAAGCTGAGGATAGCGCTGTTCAATTTGCTGTAACTCACGAAAAATCTTGTCATACTCGGGGTCAGGAATGGACGGATTATCCAGCACATAATAATTGTAATTATGTTGTGCTATTACTTGGCGTAATTTTTTCAGATGTTTTTGAGCCGCCTCGATTTCATGATTCATACAAGCACTTCCACCTCGCCCTTTAAATTGAATATCATTCTAAGTGATATATATAACACTTTTATATTTGGATTAATTGATAATGGACATTTAGCCAAGTAACTCCTTTGCAAGCTGCATGAATTACCTAGGCTGTTTTTGTGCTATTGCTTGCACCAAGAAATGGGGATTCAAAAGCGAATCCTTTGTATTATATAAAAGCGGCTGCCCACTTTCAGCAATCACTACCTCCCCCCCAGCCGCATTAACAACCGCGTGAGCTGCCGCTGTATCCCACTCAGATGTAGGTCCCAATCTTGGATAAATGTCCGCTTTGCCTTCTGCTACCAGACAAAGCTTAATCGAGCTACCCATAGAAATTAACTCGTATGGTCCAAGGTTTGCTAGAAATGTCTGCAAACTATCACCCGCATGTGTTCGACTTCCAGCAACCTTCCACGGCTTGCCAGTTACATGATGCACAACATTAATTCTTTTTTGTTTGCCCGCCAAGATCTTAATAGCTAACCCGTTTTTTTCGCCAACCCAAGTTGTATCTAGTACTGGCGCATGCACCACGCCAAGAACTGGCTCATGACGATCAATGAGCGCAATATTCACGGTAAACTCACCGTTACGTTTAATAAATTCCTTAGTCCCATCAAGCGGATCAATCAACCAATAACGATGCCATGCCTTGCGTACTTCCCACGGAATAGCAGCGGACTCTTCAGAAAGGACTGGAATATTAGGCGTAAGCTTTTGCAGCTGTTGCGTAATTAACTTATGAGCCGCAATATCAGCTTCGGTCAACGGACTATGATCACTTTTTTCTCGCGTACCAAAGTTATCTTTTTGATAAATTGCAAGGATTTCCTTGCCCGCAGCTATGGCGGTAGCAATGATTTTTTCAATATCTAACATTTGTTAATATAACTTTTAACATCATGACTTCACATATCCAGCGGCCTGACATAACCCGTTAGCTCCAGATAACCACGTCCTGCGGGTTGACCATCACGAGTGAGCGTCACCGCACCTTCCCAATACACCGCACCCGTTGACTGGCGCGAATCCAGCTCCTGATCATCGAATAATGGCGTAAGCAGCCATTCAGTCTCGCCGGTACGAATACGCATTGCGACAGGATAAATGGCGTCTGTATGCGGGGATCGCCAGGTACGTTGCGGCGTAAATTCCACCTGTTCTGGCTCAAACAATGTGACACGGCCAGCCGCATCGCGTAGCGCCGCATAGGCCCATAGTTTTCCGCCATCCTTAAGACGAATCTGAAATGCCATCAGTGCGGAACCATCATCAAGATTGGCGCCAACCCAGTCCCATCCATCAGCATTTGGATCAAGGTATGCAGTGGACCATTCGTGATCCAGCCAGGCGCTTCCACTAACAGACACGGGCTTACCATGCCGAAAAATTGTGCCAGCAACCTGCAAATGTGGCTCACTGTAGTAATAACTGGCCTGCTCCGGTTCTGGCCCCTTGCGTGAAAAACCGTCTCCTCCCTGCAGCAACATCGGTTGCGTCGGTTTTAACGATAGTTTCAAGCCAAAATTACTGCCTTGCATATCCACCTGGTAACGGCCATCCATTTCGCGCACAAAGTACCAATCGTCCAGCTTCACATCTGTGCTGCCTTGCTTGGAATAAGCCAGGTCAAAACCTTCGCGCGCCGTCTTTTCTTCATGAATCAGTTTACCAACAGCTGGATCTGATAATGCCAGATGCGCGATGATCAAATGTTTGGGCGCAAAACGACTCGGATTCTCTGGATCATGATCGGTTGCATAACGAAAAAAAGTTATCTGAAAACCCAATGGCTTTTTATCAGGCGTCTCCAGCCAGCCGGTAACATACCACCATTCAATTCGGAAACCCTGATGCGCGCCGTAATCTTTTGGAAAAGCAAGCTTATATTCAGGTACCACGGGCAGGAATCTATGTGATTGCGCAAAGCTAATAGCGGCAAACAAACTCCATGTAAATACCATCATTCTGGCAAAAATCAATAGCCAAAATTTTTGGTTATGCCTAGAAATTTTCATTACCAGTCCTCTCTTACCGTACGGATTACATTACCCGATACTGCATGACGCCCGGCTATCAACGCAGTCAATGCAGCAGAGGCCACCATTACCAGCGCAACAATCACCAGCCAACCCCATGGCAAATACAACTGCATGGTCCAATGAAATGATTGCGGGTTAACGATAAAAACAAGAATCAGGCTGATACTCCAGCCAATCACAAAACCCAGCACCACTCCTAGCACCGTCAGTAAACCACCTTCAGCAGCCAGTATCTGGAAAATCTGTCGGCGCATCATGCCAATATGACGTAACATGCCAAATTCTTTAGCGCGCGCCAAGGTCTGCGCGGAGAAACTGGCTGCTACACCCAGTAATCCAATGACCACGGCAACTGCTTCCAGTAAATAGGTTACCGCAAAACTCCGGTCAAAAATTTCCAGGCTTAATGCCCGAATTTCACTCGATTGCGTGATTTCCAGTGCATCACCAAATGATAAATTGTTCAATGTTGTCTTTATTTGTTCCGCGGTGATTCCCGTCTGCAACCACAACGCAGCCGTATTTATGTTGAGGTCACCCGTGAGTGATTGATAATCAGACAACTGCATCTGTATCGCGCCAAACTGCCGTCCATAATCACGCCATACGCCGGCAACGATAAAAGACTGCGCATCATTTCCAGCCGCACCCAGCGGCAAACTGACCTGTTTGCCAACGGTATAATCATACAAATCCACCATGGCTTCAGACACCCAGATAGGAACCACATCGTCTGAAAGTAAAGCGGGGGCGACTGTTTCACCAATGATTGGTAACGTATTACGGGGGTCGGTCATATCAATCGGACGCGCAATTATAGTAATATTTGGTCGGCCTGGATCAAGTGTCAACTCGAAAAAACGCGAAAAATCCTGGCGGCCAACACCCGGTATCGCTGCAATTGCATTTTGCTGGGGCAGCTGAAAACCACCTTGATCACCACTTGCCGCTAATCGCACATAAATATCTGCTGGAAGCACCTGCCCCAGCCAATCATCAACTGATTCACGAAAACTGGTGACCATAATGGCCATGGCTACCATCAGACTGAAACTTGCCAGCACGCCACCCAAAGCAATAGACGCTTGATTAGAAGCATTGGCCAGCCTTGCCAACGTCAACGCGGGAATGACATTGGAAATACGCTTACTAATTGCCGTTAAGGCCGCAGAAAAAAACAATGTTGAAAAATATGGCATCAATGCAATACCGCCAATGAGCAATAGTGCAATCGCGAGATAACCAAAAACCGGCAAGCCAAATAAGGGCGGCAACAGCACAAATAGCCCAGCTAATCCTAGACATAACAAGGCAGGCCAGGGTTTAGCCAACTTTTTCAGCGCCATTTCTTCACTGCCGGATTTAAGTGCCGGTGCTGTTTTGGCGTTTGCCGCTTCCCATGCGGGTACAGCACTGCCCAGCAAGGTAACGCCCAGCCCCAGTAGAAAAAAAACGGTAGCGGTTGGCAAACTAAAAACCAATACTGGTTTTATACCAGCAAAAAAACCAGTCCCTAAATCTCCACCAAATAATTGCAACGCAAATGATGCTGTTATATAACCGATGATCAAACCAAGTAACGAACCGACAACGCCTAATACTGCACTTTCCGATAAAATTTGTCGCATCAGCTGCCATCGTGTTAGTCCTAAAACACGTAACAAGGCGAACTGATGACGCCGCCGGATTACCGACAACGCCCTTGTCGAAAATACCAAAAATGCACCTGTAAATAGCGCAACCAACGCCAACATATTTAAGTTGACGCGATACGCGCGTGACATATTGTTAACACGCGTTTCTTGATCGGCGGATTCTGTGACCTGATAGAACTCACCCAATTCCTGTGCCAGCTTTGTTTTAAATGCATTATGATTGATACCTTCAGCCAGCTTTAATTCAATACGCGAAAGCAATCCTAGATGTTGGAAACGCCACTGTACTGTACCGATATCCATGACCGCAATCCGCTGCCCAGCCCGGGCACGAACTAGCCCACCAGCAACTCGCAAGTTGATTGTTTGTGTACCGGCACGCAGTTGCAGTGACTCATCTTGTTTCACCTGCAACCATTCCATCGCCGCCGGAGATAAAAAAATGGCATCATCCGACAATCCATCTAGCGGCTTACCCTCAGCCGGTATGCCAATCAAATCCGGTGAAATTTCTATTGCGCGAAATAGATCAATACCAAGTACTTTTAGTTTGTTATCGCTACGCTCAGCCTGCTTTTCTAAAACAACGACGTCTAATTCCAGCACCGGATTGGCAAGCGCCACACCGTCACGCGCCATCAAGGTTGGGTAAAGATGTTCATCGAACATCGCTTGCGTACCACGCACATGCAAATCGGATTGGCCGGTAAGACTTTTAGTCGCAGCAGAAAATTCGTTATAGGCGGCTGTATTGATCAAATGAATGGAATATCCAAGTGCTACACCGAGTGCAATCGCAATAATGGCAACAGTTGCCTGCAGTAAATGCGCCCGCCATTCACCAAATAGCAGCCAACGAAATATTTGGCTACGATTCATGTGTCTCAATTTGTAACTGCCGGGTGCAAGCCATCTTTCGTCAATACCAGCACTTGATCAGCAGTTGCCGCTGCCGCCTTCGAATGCGTGACAATGATTCCGGATGCGCCATTTTCCTTAATTTCAGTTCGCATTAACATGAGTACTTCATGCGCGGTATCCGGATCAAGATTCCCCGTTGGCTCATCGGCCAAAACAAGTTGCGGGCGATGAATCAATGCACGCGCTATCGCGACGCGTTGCAATTCACCACCGGATAATTGGCTCGGAAAGTGATGACTCCTGCCCTGCAAACCCACAGCAACCAACATTTGTTCTACGCTTTCAATCGAAAGACTATTCAGTAGCAAGGGTAAAGCAATATTTTGACTTAATGTCAGATGGGGTAAAACATGAAACGCTTGAAAGATAAAACCAAATTTTTCACGCCTGAGCCGTGTTGCTGCATCATCATCCAACGACGAAATGGCAATATCATCCATCAAAATCTCGCCAGCATCCGGCGTATCCAATCCAGCGATCAGATTCAACAGGGTAGATTTTCCAACACCGGAGTCTCCCATTATGGCCACATATTCACCCGCACCCAGGGTATAGGATAAGTTGGACAACACTTGCCGCCCATCCGCATATCCCTTGTTGATATTAAGTAATTCAAGCATGACTAACGATGTTAACAAAGACCCTTAAATATGCAATGAAAATTAGATGCGCAAAAATTTAATAAGTGCCAGCAACAACTGAAAAAAGATGTTCTTCAGATTTCTTGCTTACATCCGTATTCTATTGAAAAAAATAATTACTTTGAAACTCTAATTCCGTCAACAACCTATATCTGTTCCTATCATTTCTGCTATCAGTTAATTTGGCTATTGAAGAAAGTATGTCACAAATCATCACCACCGAACCAAAACCCATATATTGCCTTGATCTGCACAATAATTTCGTAAAATCCATTTAAGCAACTTTTCTTTACTATCTCTGCCTCATATTAATCGGGATTTTTGCACCCACATTATAAATGCAGCTGATAGCTGTAATAAAATTTTGCGTTTAATGTACTTGGCGATTTTTGTTTTCAATGGTCACGAGAAGCGGATCTGACGGAATCTAAACGCTGTGTCTATTAAAACACTGCCGTTGACAACAAAACGGAATTCAAGAATCAACGTTTTTCGATCAATCAGGTCTATTTGACCGATGAAGTAAAAGAATAGAAAAAGTGAGTACCTATTGGTAAGGCTGGCAAT
>Ga0224496_10001947_pt1 | contig 12524 bp, 13 predicted proteins | sample SF_Jul11_sed_USG_2_FD_168127 | JGI IMG/M metagenome (GOLD analysis project Ga0224496, IMG submission 168127) | Sediment microbial communities from San Francisco Bay, California, United States - SF_Jul11_sed_USGS_8_1 | ecosystem: Environmental > Aquatic > Marine > Sediment | place: USA... | reverse complement strand
CCGTGAGCTGGATCGCGCACAAACCCGAAGGTCTTAACCTGCGACTGCTCGATCTCGAGACGGTTGCCACGGTTGCCGAGGCCATGGACGTTGCGAACACCCTGTCGATGCCGCCGCAAAATTTCGTGACGGGCGACGCCGGCGGCAATATCGGGTGGACGATTGCCGGGCGGATTCCGCGCAAGGCGGGTTTCGACCCGATGCTTCCGGCCGACTGGAGCGAGGAGCATGGCTGGCAGGGCTGGCTGGCGCCCTCCGAATACCCGCGTGTCATGAATCCGGAGAGCGGCCGCATCTGGACCGCGAATGCGCGTGTCGCGGATGCCGACGCGCTACGCGTGGTCGGCGATGGCGGGTACGACCTGGGCGCGCGTGCGCGGCAGATACGCGATGGCCTGTTCGCTAAAGATACGTTCACGCCCGAGGACATGCTGGCAATTCAGTACGACGATCGCGCGCTGTTCCTGTCTCGCTGGCGTGACTTGCTGCTCGATGTCCTGGATGCCGATGCGCTTGCCGCGAATCCGGCGCTGGCCGAGTACCGCGCGCTGGTCGAGAACTGGATACCGCGAGCGGTGCCCGAATCGACGGGCTATCGGCTTGTGCGCGCTTTTCGCCTCGAGGTCGAACGCCGGGTCTTCCACGCGTTGATGACGCCGGCCTGGGAGACGTATGGCGACGATGTGCGCTTGCGTCTCAGCAACCAGTTCGAGGGGCCACTCTGGTCCGTCGTGACCGAGCGGCCCATGCACCTGCTGCCCGCCAACTACCGCACCTGGCAGGAACTCATGCTGGCCGCGGTTGAACAGAACATCGCATGGTTCACCGGTAACTTCGAAGGACCGCTGTCCGAGCGGACCTGGGGCGAGGTGAATACGGCGTCGATTCGACATCCGCTGAGCCGCAATATCCCGGTGCTGGGAAGCTATCTCGATATGCCCGCGGACCAGCTCAACGGCGATCTCGACATGCCGAAGGCGCAGGGCCCCTCGTTCGGGGCATCGCAACGCTATGCCGTTTACCCGGGAGATGAGGCCAACAGCATCCTGCATATGCCAACCAGCCAGAGCGCGCATCCATTGTCCGAATTTTTCGGGCGCGGCCATGACGACTGGGTCGACGGGCGTCCGAATCCCTATTTGCCCGGTGCGGCTGCGTATACCCTGACGCTGATACCCGACAGGCGGTAAGATAGTCAGTGCGACAGGTTACGGACAAGTCGATGACTGACAAGAAATTCACGGGCACAAGTTCCTATATCGCGACGGACGACCTGATGATGGCGGTGAACGCGGCCGTCACTCTCGAGCGTCCTATACTCGTAAAAGGCGAGCCCGGTACGGGTAAGACGCAGCTGGCGATCGAGGTTGCGCGTTCGCTGGGCAAGCCGCTGTATGAGTGGCATATCAAGTCAACGACCAAGGCCCAGCAGGGGCTGTACGAATACGACGCCGTCGCGCGTCTTCGGGATTCGCAGCTCGGCGACGATCGCGTCCATGATATTGCGAACTACATCATGCGTGGCAAGATCTGGGAAGCCTTCGAGTCGGAGGAGCAGCCGGTGTTGCTGATCGATGAGATCGACAAGGCGGATATCGAGTTTCCCAACGACCTGCTGCGCGAGCTCGATCGCATGGAGTTCTACGTTTACGAAACGAAGAGGCTGGTCGAGGCACGGCACAGGCCGATCATTGTCATTACGAGCAATAACGAGAAAGAGTTGCCCGACGCATTCCTGCGCCGCTGTTTTTTCCACTACATCAAGTTCCCGGACCCGGACACCATGGCCGAGATCGTCGATGTGCACTTCCCGGATCTGAAAAGGCAACTGCTTGCCGAGGCGCTTAACGCGTTCTACAAGGTCCGCGACGTTCGCGGCCTGAAGAAGAAGCCGTCGACGTCCGAGTTGCTCGACTGGATCAAGTTGTTGCTCGCCGAAGACATCCCGCCGGAGGCATTGCGCGGCGAAGGCAGTCGCAATGCGATTCCGCCGCTGTACGGTGCGCTGCTCAAGAATGAGCAGGATGTTCACCTGTTCGAGCAGCTCGTCTTCCTGGATCGCCGCACGAACCCGCAATAAGCTCATGCTGCTGCCGTTTTTCTACATGCTCCGCGAGGGCGGAATGAAGACGTCAGTCACCGAGTTATTGACGCTGCTCGAGGCCATGCAGAAAGGCCTCGCCGGTCAAAGCGTCGACAGCTTCTACTACCTGGCTCGCGCCACGCTCGTCAAGGATGAGTCAGAACTGGATCGCTTCGATCGGATCTTCGGTGCCTACTTCAAGGGTGTCGAAGACTCGCTGGCCGATCTCTTCCAGGAAATCCCCGAGGAGTGGCTGCGACGGCAGGCCGAGCTCTTGCTGACCGAGGAGGAGCGTGCGCAGATCGAGGCCATGGGTGGCTTTGAGGCGTTGATGCGGGCACTGCAGGAACGCCTCGACGAGCAGGAAGAGCGTCACGAAGGTGGCAACAAATGGATCGGCACGGCAGGTACCTCACCGTTCGGAGCCTATGGCTTCAACCCGGAGGGCGTGCGGATAGGGCAAGAGGGGTCGCGCAACCGCAGCGCCGTCAAGGTTTGGGACAAGCGCGAGTATCGCAACCTGGACGACTCGCTTGAACTGGGCACGCGCAACATCAAGGTGGCGCTGCGTCGGTTGCGGAAGTTCGCTCGAGAAGGTGCCGCGGACCAGCTCGACCTGGACGATACGATCGACAAGACGGCGCGCAATGCAGGCATGCTCGATATTCGCATGGTTCCTGAACGCCACAATGCGATCAAGGTCCTGCTTTGCCTCGACATCGGTGGCTCCATGGATGACCACGTGCGCATTTGCGAAGAAATGTTTTCGGCGGCGCGCACGGAGTTCAAACACCTCGAGTATTTCTATTTCCACAACTTCATTTACGAGAGTCTCTGGAAGGACAACCGTCGCCGGCACTCGGAGAAGACGCCCACGCTGGATATCGCGCACAAGTACGGGTCGGACTACAAGCTGATTTTCGTCGGTGACGCGACGATGAGTCCCTACGAGATTGTCTACGCAGGTGGCAGCGTTGAGCATTGGAACGAGGAGCCCGGCGCCGTGTGGATCAAGCGCCTGTTGAATACGTACCCGAAGGCGGTCTGGCTCAATCCTGAGCCACGGCATCGCTGGGACTATACGCCGTCAACCAAGCTGATACGGGAAATCATGGACGATCGCATGTACCCGCTCACGATTGCGGGCCTCGATGACGCGATCCGCGAGCTGCACTAGTCGGTCGCGAGTTCCCTGAGGTCGGCGAGCACCTGTGCGGAGTGCTCGGCAGGAACCACTTTTTCATAGTGCCTGGCGATCTTGCCATCCGGGCCGATAAGAAAGGTCTGGCGCTTGGCGACGGTCATTCCAGCCCAGCGCGTCTTTACGCCATACGCCAAAGCCGCCTCGCCATCGACATCTGCGAGCAATGGAAACGGCAGGCCGTGGTTCTCGGCGAACGCCTTGTGCGATTCCGCGTCGTCAAGACTGACGCCGAGAATCTGCGCGTTGAGTTCCCGGTACGCGAAGATATTGTCGCGAAACTCGCAGGCCTCGGTGGTGCAGCCGGGGGTCTCGTCCTTCGGATAGAAATAGAGCACGACCCACTGGTCGCGATAGTCCTCGAGCGAATGTAGCTGACCGTTCTGGTCGGAGAGCTCAAACTCGGGCGCAACGTCGCCTGTGGTCACCTGGTCGTTGGCCAGGCCGATCGAGGTGAAGCTCGCGATTATCGCTGCCAGTGCGGCGGAACCAAGGGCGAGTGTAATGTTTCGTTTCATGATACGGGTCCGTGTATTGGATGCACATTATAATACGATCCTGTACATGACGATGAATCACTTTGGCATGATCCTATGAACGACGCGCCCGAAAAGGTCAAAACCGCGCTGGTGCTGCCGGGCGGCGGCGCGCGCGGGGCCTTTCAGGTCGGCGTGCTCAAGGCGCTTGCGGAACTGACGCCGCACGGCCAGCCGAATCCGTTCTCTGTCATCAGCGGCACGTCCGCCGGGGCCGTGAATTCGGTGGTCCTGGCGTCCCGTGCGCAGAATTTCCGATCGGCGATGGCTGAGCTGGAACGCGTCTGGGGCCATTTCCGCTGCCACCACGTCTACAAGACCGACAACCTGACCATGCTGAAAAGCAGTCTGCACTGGATGGCCTCGCTGGTGCTGGGCGGCTGGCTCGTCGGCACACCGAAGTCCCTGCTCAACAATGCGCCGCTGCGCAGCCTGTTAAGCCAGAACGTCCACTTCCCGCGTATTCGTGACGCTATCGAGGCGGGTTGCCTCGACGCCGTGGCGGTGACCGCTGCGGGTTACGCGTCGGCGAGATCGTCGACGTTCTTCGAAGGCAGTACCGACCTGGAAGGCTGGGAACGTACCCGGCGGCTGGGCAAGCAGACCGATCTGAACCTGGACCACCTGATGGCGTCGATTGCCGTGCCGATGATTTTCCCGCCGGTCTGTATAGGCAATGAGTACTTCGGTGATGGTGCAATGCGCCAGGCGACGCCGCTGAGCCCGGCGGTTCATCTCGGCGCCGATCGCATCCTCGTCATCGGCATTCGGGACGAGACCGGTGAAAAGACACCGGATGCGCCAGGTGACCCGCCGAGCTTTGCGCAGATCGCCGGCTACATGCTCGACACTTTATTCATGGACGGGCTGTACTCGGATCTCGAGCGCGTTACACGCATCAACGAAATTCTCGATACGTTGCCCAACGATTGCGTCCAGGTCGGCGACACCACCATGCGGCCCATCGATACCATGCTGATCGTGCCGAGCGAAGATCTGCGCGTCATCGCGCACAAGCATCGTGAGGAGCTGCCATTCGCGATACGCGCTTTGTTGCGCGGCGTGGGCGGCAAGAACAAGAGTGAGAATCGCCTGCTCAGTTTCCTGTTGTTCGAGAAGGCTTACACCCGTGAACTTATCGGGCTTGGCTACCGGGATGCGATGAAGGTCAAGGACGAGCTGCTGGATTTTGTGAACGGTGCCGCGGTACCGCGCTTGTTCGCGCCGAGCTGGATCAAGAAAGACCTCAGCGCATTTACATGAGGAAGATCGCGGCGAGGCCCAGGAACGCCATGTAGCCGACAACATCCGTGACCGTTGTCAGGACCACGCCACCTGCCAGCGCCGGATCGATCTTCAGACGTTTCAGCAGCAACGGGATGAAAAAGCCCGAGGCGGCAGCGATAAACATGTTGATGATCATGGCGCCGCCGAGAATGCCGCCGATGCGCCAGTCGCCGATCCACAAGTACGTAAACAGCGACACGATGGCCGCCCAGCCCAGTCCATTCAGGACACCAACGGCCAGCTCCTTGCGCAAGATACCCGCGGCATTGGCCTTGTTGATCTGGCCAAGGGCGATGGCGCGCGTAATGATCACGAGTGATTGCGTGCCGGCAACGCCGCCCATGCTCGGTACGATCGGCATCAGCACGGCAAGCAGCACAATGGCATCGAGCGTGGTCTTGAACTGATCGACTACCGCCGCTGCGAGAAACGCCGTGCCGAGATTCACACCGAGCCACAATGCCCTGCGCGTAGCGCTCTTGAAGACGGGCGCAAACATGTCGTCCTCTTCGTCGAGGCCGACGGCGCCCATGAAAGCGTGCTCGGCCTCGTCACGAATGACATCGACGACGTCGTCGACCGTGATGCGGCCGAGAACACGGTAGTCATCGTCGATAACGGGGGCCGACAACAGGTCGCGGTTTTCGAACTCCCAGACAACCTGGCTCGACGGCGTATGCGCCGGTATGGGCATCAGGTCAGTCGACATGACGCTTGCGACCATGTCCTCGGGATCATGGGTCAGCAGGCGAGAAAGAAAAAGTGACCCGATGTACGTGTTGTCGCGGCTAACGACAAAAATCGAATCGGTGCCGTCAGGTATCTGCCCGACGAGGCGCAGGTACCGCGCGACGACCTCAAGCGTGACGTCGGGACGCACGGTCACGACGTCGACGTTCATCATGCCGCCGGCGCTTTCCTCGTCGTACGCGAGGACCTGTTTCAGGCGCTCGTGGTCCTGTTCATCGAGAGACTGAAGGACTCTCTGCGTAACGGTTTCCGGCAGGTCGGCCAGCAGGTCGGCAAGGTCGTCGACCTCCATACCCTCGGTTGCGGCGATGACCTCGTCCGGACCCATGTCCTTGAGCAGGCCGTCGCGAACCTCTTCGGCCAGTTCGACGAGAACGTCGCCGCCGAGGTCGTGTTCCACCATTTTCCAGAGGACGGATCGATCTTTGAGGGGCAGGGACTCGAGGAGGCGCGCGATTTCGGACGGATGCAGGCTGTTGACCATGATGGCAGCGGATCGCAGACGACCGCTCCCGAGCCTCTCGCGGAGGAGCTCGACGTTGGCCTGTGTGCTCTCTCTCCCTTCCATGGACGCGGAGTTTAGCAGCTTAGTCCGGACTGAGACGATGCTCCGGCAGGCTGTTGTGGCGCACGAGGATCGGGTCGTGGATTTGCCGCAGCGCCGCAGCGAGCTTCTCGGTCATGTAGACGGAGCGATGCTGGCCGCCGGTGCAGCCTATGGCCACGGTGAGGTAGCCGCGATTGGCGTCCCGGTAATGCGGCATCCAGCGCCCCAGGAATCCGCAGATGTCGTCGAACATCGCCGTGAATTTTTCCTGGTCGTCCAGGAACCTGCGTACTTCGTCATCGAGGCCGGTCAGGCCGCGCAATTTCACGGTCCAGTAAGGGTTGGGCAGGCTGCGCAGGTCGAAAACGAAATCGGCATCGGCAGGAATGCCGTACTTGAATCCAAAACTTTCGATGAGCACCGACAATGCCTGTGACTCGCGGCAATCGACCCGCGAACGAATAGAGTCGGCCAGTTCGTAGATGCTGGTCTGTGATGTATCGATGACCAGGCCCGCGGATTGCTGGACCTCGGCCAGTACCGCGCGCTCGGAAGCAATCGCGGCGCGCAATTGCGTGCCTTGTGCGGCTAGCGGATGGCGTCGCCGGCTTTCGCCGTAGCGTTGTAGCAGGATCTCGTCGCTGGCATGCAGAAAGATGACGTCGGTCGATACATTCTGCTCGCGCAGGTCTCGCAGCAGGTCCGGCAGTGCGGCGAGATTGGCGGCAGTATTCCTGGCGTCCACGCCGACCGCAAGGTGCCGGGGCGCGACACCGTTCTGCCGGCGCACCTCAGCCACAGCGGCGCGCAACAGGCCAACGGGCAGATTGTCTATGCAGTAGTAACCGAGGTCTTCGAGGACATGCAGTGCAACGGACTTGCCGGAACCCGACAGCCCGCTAACGATGATCAGGCGCAGTTCGCCTGGCATGTCATCGCGGCGCCGTTGACCAGCGCGTTATAGAGATCCTTGCTGCTGTTCATTTCGCGCAGCCTGGCACGGAGTCCCTCATCGGCAAGTACCTGGGCAACCAGCTTCACCTCGTCCCGGTGCTGGTCGTTGACGTCCTCCGGCACGATCATGCCAACAACGATATCGACAGGTTCCCCGTCAGGGGATTCGAAATCGACGGGCTCCGATAGCTTGATGAGCACGGCCACGCTCTCGTCAATGCCTTCGATACGGCAGTGTGGAAATGCAGCGCCCCTATCCAGGCCCGTGCAGCCGAGCCGCTCACGGCTGATCAGGCACTCGAAAATATCGTCGCTTGCGATATCGGGGAGATTGCGGACCAGCAGTTCGCTGAGTATCTCGAGGCAATGCTTCTTGCTGCGCGCATTTGCGTTACACAGCACGCCGTCCGGCTTGATGAAATCTTGTAGGGACATAGGGGTAGGGATGTACCTGGGATCAACCGGCGCGATCCTGGCGGATCGCGCCGGGATCGATTGCTCAGGCGTATCGTTCTTTGTGTTTATCTCTTGCGTGGTGATCGACGAGTTTTTCCTTGTACTTACGAACTCGCCGTTCCAGTTTGTCGACCAGGCCGTCGATCGCAGCATACATATCTTCTTCGGTGTGGTCGCAGTAGATAGTACCGCCATTGACGCTGGCAGTCGCTTCGGCTTTGTGCTGGAGCTTCTCGACAGTCAGGATACATTGGACGTCAGACACGATGTCAAAATGTCGGCCGATCTTGTCTACTTTGGCGCCGACATACTCTCTCATTGATTCAGTTACCTCGACATGATGGCCTGAAACATTCAATTGCATAATGGTCTCCCATATTCTTGATTTACCTGCGGGTTCAGGATAACAGTCCGTTGGTCCTCCTTCATACGTGTTTCGTACCTATTGTTCACCGCGCCTCGCGGATCCTGCGTTCACTGGACGACGGTATATTCATAGCTTCACGGTACTTCGCGACCGTCCTTCTGGCAACAGAAATACCTTCCTCTTTCAGTAAGTTCGTGATCTTGCTGTCGCTGAGCGGTTTGGCCGGGTTCTCGCCGCCGATGAGTTTGCGGATTTTCGCGCGAACCGAGGTCGAGGACTGGTCTTCGCCGCTATCAGAGGACAGGTGTGACGAGAAGAAATACTTGAATTCGAATACGCCGCGTGGCGTGTGCATGTACTTGTTGGTCGTCACTCGTGAAATCGTGGATTCGTGCATGCCGATCTCGTCGGCGATGTCGCGCAGCACCATGGGCCTCATGGCCTCGTCACCGTGATCGAGAAACTCGGTCTGGCGTGTGACGATGCTGGTCGCGACCTTGAGCAGTGTTTCGTTGCGGATCTCGAGGCTCCGGACCAGCCAGCGCGCCTCCTGGAGCTGAGACTTGAGCACAGCGTGCTCGCCGCTGCCGCGCAACAGCTTGGCATACGCCTGGTTGACCGACAGTCGCGGTACGCCGGTCGGACTGATCTCAACCTGCCAGTGATCGTCAATCTTGCGGACAAAGACATCCGGGATGACGTATTCGGCGGCAGCAGGGCTGACTGCATTGCCCGGCCGCGGGTTGCAGCCGCGAATCAGGGCCAGCGCGGCGTGCAGATCGTCCTCGCTGGTGCGCAGGCTGCGCCGCAGTTCGCCATAGTCGCGTGTTGCGACGAGGTCGAGATGAGCGCCCGCAATTTCGATAGCGAGCTGCAAGCCTGGCGTATTCCAGTCGAGCTGACTGAGCTGCAGAACGATACACTCGGAGAGATCGCGCGCCCCGACGCCCATCGGATCGAGCCGTTGGATCTTGACGAGGGTCTTCTCGACTTCGCGCTCCGTGGCCGCCGGCTCTTCGTCGAGGCTCGCGAGAATGTCTTCGATACTGGCCTTGAGGTAGCCGTCGTCATTGATGGAATCGACAATCGCCTCGCCGATGACGACCTCGCGTGGCGTAAAATGCTCCATCTCGAGCTGCCACAGCAGATGTTCGCGCAGCGACTGGCCGGACTCGTCTGCGAACTCGCCCACGGGCCTGCCTTCGCCGTTCCAGCCGCCGTCCTGGATACGTTCATTCGAACGGGCTTCCCAGAGCTCGTCTGCCTTGATCGTCTCGACCTCGGCCGTGGTATCGGCCGACGTGCTCGGGACGTCCGGCAGGTCCTCCATCTCGAGCATGATGTTTTCTTCCAGGGCTTCCTGGATCTGGGCATTGAGATCAAGGACGGGGAGCTGCAGCAAGCGGATGGCCTGCTGCAATTGCGGCGTCATGGTCAGCGTCTGACCGAGTTTTAGCTGCAGCGAAGGTTTAAGCATGCTTGTCCATTACTCTGTGGGCGTAATGCGCAGGTACAAGGGGCGAATATGCACAGTTTGCCTCAGAGCTTGAACTCCTGTCCGAGATACACTTCTCGAACGTGCTGATTCTCCAGGATGTCTTCGGGCGACCCGGCGGCAATAAGGCTCCCGTCGCTGAGTATATAGGCGCGCCCGCAGATGCCCAGCGTCTCACGAACGTTGTGGTCGGTGATCAGGACGCCGATACCGCGCTCACTCAGGTGCCGGATTATGCGCTGGATGTCGAGCACCGAAATCGGGTCGACGCCGGCGAAAGGCTCATCGAGCAGTACGAACAGCGGGTCGGCCGCCAGTGCGCGCGCGATTTCCACGCGACGCCGCTCGCCGCCCGACAGGCTGATCCCGAGGCTTGTCCGGACGTGACCGACGTGCAATTCATCCAGCAGGTTCTCGAGTTCCTTCTCGCGACCGGCCCGATCCAGGTCGTCCCGGTTTTCAAGAATTGCCAGGATGTTCTGTTCCACGGTCAGCTTGCGGAAGATCGAAGCCTCCTGTGGCAGGTAGCCGACACCGAGCTTGGCGCGGCGATGCATCGGCAATGCGGTCAGGTCCTTGCCATCGAGGAATATGTTGCCGCCGTCCGCGGCGATGAGTCCCACAATCATGTAGAACGCGGTGGTCTTGCCGGCGCCATTCGGGCCGAGCAGCCCGACAACTTCGCCACTTTTAATTTCGAGGGAGAGTCCCTTGACGACCTTGCGGAGCTTATAGCTCTTGGATATATCCTGGACGCTGAGAATGCTCATTGATTCTCGTCTTCAGGCTTCTCGATACCGTTTGCCGGCGTGTACGTGATCCGCACACGGTCGTCTGCCTCACCCGACGAGTCGGCATTGATACGCTGCTCCAGGATGTTGTAAACGAGCAGGCTGGATGAGATCTGGTTGCCGCCCTCGGTAATGACCGCCTGTTCCGAGAACTCGATCACGCCGGCGTCGACATCGTAGTTGAGGCGACCTGCTTCGGCGTGCGTAATCTCGTCTGTTCCCGGGCGCTGCAGGTCATACAAAGCCGGGCTCCCTGTCACGATCGCCTGCTTGAGGCGAAAGTCGTCGAACAGCAGCTCAGCACTGTCACACTGTATGCGGCCGGCGCCGATGTTGATGATGACATTGCCGGTAAAGCGCCAGGACGCATCCTCGAGTTCCATGCGGGTGGCTCGGCCCTCGTCAGCCTGAATGCTGACGTCGCCCTGGGTCAGCGTGAGGCCGCTGAAGATAATCATCGAGTTCTTGCCGTCAATCGAGGTGTTGTCGGCGTTGATGTCCATCGGCAGGCGCATGTCGAGATCATTGACCTGTGCGGTCGCGAACAGCGGCGCTGACAGCAGGGTGAGAGCGCACAGGCAGGCAGGGGTTTTACGTAATCTTGCGTTCATCCTAGGGGACTATTTTGCCTCGGACATTGGACTTCAGTTCGACCGTGTTGTCGTTCAGAGATGCTAGCATGCCCGTCGCCGTAAGGCTGCGTGCGCCAACGCGGATCTGCACACGCTCGTCGGTCTCGACGACAAAGCGCTCGGGATCGAACTCGAGGTACTGGGTGCGAATCTCGGTTTCGTCACCGTTGGCGCCGCCGCTACCCAGTGCGCGGACATGTCCACGGAGCGCGATACGTGGGCTGCCTTCTCGCAATGTCGCTTCGTCGGCATAAACGACCCAGGGCACATCGGCCGTGGGCGAGTAGCGAATTCGGACCTTGGTGAATTCGATTCTGTCTGCGGCTTCCTGCTCCGCACGGTCCGCCTCGATTTCGTACAGCAGGAGGCCGTCCTCACCGGTACCGAGGATGCGGGCCGATTTGAGGTAGTAGCCGCGATGAGCGGTATCGTAAGGGCGTTCATCGACCTCGGCAGAAGGATTGTTGCGTGCGACATACCAGCTGCCGAGGGCAGCGGCAGTCAGCACGACAAGCAGGGTGATGGAGCGCGGGCTCATCCGCTACCGGCGTCGCCCGACGCCACCAGCAAATCGCAGATTTCGCGGACCGCGCCGAAGCCTCCTTGCCGGGTCGTGACGTAGTCGCAGCGCTCCTTGAGCGCTGGCACCGCGTTGGCAACGGCGACGGACAGGCCGACCTGTTCAAGCAGCGGCAAGTCGGGAAGGTCGTCGCCGACATAGGCGCACTCGTCGATCGATATACCCAGCGTCGAGGCCAGCGCGTCCATCGCGGCGACTTTGTCCTTGCAGCCGAGGATGACATGCGAAACGCCGAGTTCAGCCATACGACGCTGGACGGCGCCCGAGTTGCGGCCACTGATGACGGCAACGCCGATACCGCTGTCTAGCAGCCTGCGTACACCGTAGCCGTCCTGCGTGTGGAAGGCCTTGGTTTCCACGCCGTCGTCGGACAGGTAAAAGCGGCCATCGGTGAACACGCCGTCGACATCGAACGCGATGAGGCGAATCCTGGAAAGATTGTTGAGACCGCGGCTCACATCAGACCCTCACGAAACAGATCGTGAATGTTCAACGCGCCGACGAGGGTGCCGCTTTCATCGGCGACCAGTAGCGAGGTAATCTTGTTCTCCTCCAGGAGGTGCAGCGCTTCGGCGGCGAGTACGTCGGCGGACGTTGTCTTGCAGTCGGTGTGCATCACTTCGCGGATGGTCGTGGTCCGGATATCGGCGCCCGTATCGAGCGTGCGCCGCAGGTCGCCATCTGTGTAGATACCGAGAACCGCATTCTTGTCGTCGACAATCGCGGTCATGCCGAGGCCCTTGTCCGTCATCTCGAGCAGGGCATCCCGCAGCGTCACGTCGGCGCCCACGGCCGGGACGCGGTCGCCCGTTCGCATGATGTCGGAGACGCGCAGCAACAGGCGT
>Ga0224496_10001945_pt1 | contig 12529 bp, 12 predicted proteins | sample SF_Jul11_sed_USG_2_FD_168127 | JGI IMG/M metagenome (GOLD analysis project Ga0224496, IMG submission 168127) | Sediment microbial communities from San Francisco Bay, California, United States - SF_Jul11_sed_USGS_8_1 | ecosystem: Environmental > Aquatic > Marine > Sediment | place: USA... | reverse complement strand
CGCCCTGCGCGCTCCGAGCTCCGCGCCGGATGCGCGACCCGGCAGCGACCGTGGGCGCAGGCAGCCCCGCGCCCGGTGAGGCGCAGGCGATTGCGCGCGAACCACGCGTAGGCGACGTCCGACAGCGAGCGCAGTCCGGGCCAGCGCGTCCAGGCGAGCAGCCAGCCGAGCCCGACCGCGGCGTAGGCGCAGCGAAAGACTTCGACACCTTCGATGATCTCGCCGTCGGGTCGGACGCCGTGGATGCGGCCCATCAGCGTGTCGAGATCGCGAGCGTAGCGACTGGCGTCGAAATCCGGCGCGGCGATGTCCACGGCGGCGAGCCTGCCCCTGCCGCGATCGAGCCGCGTGAGCGTCTGGATCTCGCGGTTGCAGAGCGGGCAAGCGCCGTCGTAGAGCACGGTGAGCTGGAGCGCACTCATGTCCGCGACCTCGGCGGGCGCGGAAAGAAGGCGCTGGTGCGCTGCGCATAGGCGGCGTAGTCGGGCCGCCGCTCGCGCAGGCTGCGCTCGAGCAGCGGGACACCGGACACGCGCAGCAGCAGGAACGACATCAGCACGGGGCTCCCGAGGGTGAAGACGCCGTAGGGTGCGGAGAGTGCCACCACGAACACGCCCCACCATACACAGAAATCCCCAAAGTAGTTCGGATGCCGCGTGGTCCGCCACAGACCGCGGTCCATCACCTTGCCGGCGTTGCGCGGATCGGCCTTGAAGCGCGCGAGCTGCGCGTCGCCGACGCTCTCGAAGCCCAGGCCGAGCAGCCAGATCGCCACGCCGATGCCATCCAGAACGCCGAGCGGCCCGCCGGGCGCCCCCTGCACGATCTGCACCGGCAGGGAGACGATCCAGAGGATCACGCCCTGCAGCGCGAACACGGTCGCGAGGCTGACCCAGCCGAAGCGCGCGCCCCAATCGCGGCGCATGGCGGCGTAGCGCGCGTCCTCGCCGTGGCCGGCGTTGCGCCACAGCAGATAGCCGGAGAGCCGCAGGCCCCAGACGACGACCATGCCACCGATGAGCGCGCTGCGCGGCGCGGCCCCGCTGTCGCTCCAGAAGAATCCGAGCACGGCCACCAGCGCGAAGCCCAGCCCCCAGAAGATGTCGACGATGCTCGCATTGCGGAGCGCGAGGCTCAGCAGCCAGAGGCCGAGCATGCAGACGGCGAGTAGCGACGCGCTGGCGCAGAGCAGCGCGGTCAGGCCCATCGAGAACTCCGTCTGTCCTTCACGCGAGCCGCCCGAGCAGCGACGCCCGCCGCGCGCGGGGCTTCTCGAAGACGGCCTGGACCACGCCGATCTCCCGCTCCTCGAAGCCACCCTCGCAGTAGCAGAGATAGAACTCCCACATGCGCAGGAACGGCTCCGAGAGGCCGAGCGCGCGCATGCGCGACAGGTTCTCGAACATGCGCGCGCGCCAGCGCCGCAGCGTCTCGGCGTAGTGGGGAGCGAGATCCTCGAGATGGGTGATGCGCAGGCCGTCGGCGGCGGCCGCGGCGGCGCTGAGGGCACCCACCGACACGAGCTCGCCCCCCGGAAAGATGTAGCGCTTGATGAAGTCGACGCTGCGCTTGTGCTCCTCGTAGTCGCGCTCGGGGATCGTGATGGCCTGGAGCAACATCGCGCCGTCCGGTCGCAGGCAGCGGCTGCACACCTCGAAGAAGCGGTTCAGATGCTGGTGACCCACGGCCTCGATCATCTCGATGGAGACGAGCTTGTCGTACTGGCCGCGCAGGTCGCGGTAGTCCTCGCAGAGGATCTCGACGCGATCGGAGAGACCGGCCATCGCGATCCGCTGCCGTGCGCGCTCGAACTGGCGACGCGAGATCGTGGTGGTCGTGACGCGACAGCCGTAGTGCGCCGCCGCGTGCATGGCGAAGCTGCCCCAGCCCGAGCCGATCTCGAGCACGTGATCCTCGGGTCGAAGGCGCAGCTTGCGACACACGCGCTCGAACTTGGCGATGGAGGCCTGCTCCATCGAGGCGTCCTCGCGCTCGAAGACACCGCTCGAGTAGGTGAGCGTGGGGTCGAGGAACAGCTCGAAGAACGCGTCGCCCAGGTCGTAGTGCGCCGCGATGTTGCGCCGGCTGCCATCGCGGGTGTTCCGGCGCAGCGCGTGGAAGACGGCGAGGGACGGGCGCACCCAGCGCGCCAGGCCGCCGTTCAAGCGGCTGAACGCCTCCCGGTTGCGCGCCAGGATGCGGATCGCCGCGGGCAGATCGTCGCAGCGCCAGTCTCCATCCATGTACGACTCGGCGCCGCCGATCGCCCCGCGCAGCGCGAGGGCGCGATAGAAGCGCGGATCCCGCACGAAGAGGGTCGCCCGCAACGACGAGTCGGGATCGCCGAAGTGCTCGACCTCGCCGCCATCCACCAGGGTGAGCGCGCCGTCGCGGAGGGCACCGAGCCGCCCGCGCACCAGACCCCGCGCGAGCCGCGCGACGCCCCGGACACGAGCGCGGGCATCGAGGCGGGAATTCAGCTCGAGAATGCTCTCCGTCACGTCGTCGTCTCCAGCTGCGGCTCGCGCGCGCGAGGATGGGGGTAGAAGACGGCGCCCTTCCCGTAGAGCCGCAGAGCCTGCCAGTAGATACCCGCGAACGTCTGGATGCCCATCAGCGGGTAGCGCACCAGAACGCCGGCCAGGGAGCGACCGGTCACTTCGCGCCGCCGCATCGACAGGACCGCGTCGAAGAGGCGCGCGCCGTCGGGCTCGTGGTTCGCGATGCGGACCGAGAGATGGCTGCCGGGCTCGCTCATCGCCCAGCGATACGCCATCTCCATGTCCATGAAGGGAGACACGTGGAATTCCTTGGGCGTGCGAAAGCGCAGCGCCCTACCCTGTCCCGCGGAGCGATCCACCGGCAGCACGTAGGCGTGCCGTTCGCCCCACGGCGTGTTGGTCACATCCGCCACGATCGCTTCGACGTCTTCCCCGTCGGGGCCGTAGCAATAGTAGAAGCTCACGGGATTCATCATGGTGCCCGCATAGCGCAGCTGGGTCAGCAGGCGAATCGGGCCCCGCGGTCGCACCCCGCTGCGCACCTCCACCAGATCGCGCACGCACGCATCGAGGGGCCGCTCCGGATCCCCCAGATGGTCGCGCCGGCGGAACCAGGCGAAGGCCGGCCGACGCGTAGACCACAGCCAGCGGCCGCGGAACACCCGGGCCAGCTCGTCGAGATCGAGGTAGAGCATGGCGAGCGGGAAGTCGAAGACGTGCTCCACGGGCCGCAGTCGCCGGTGTCGCACCCGCCCCTCGTAGAGACAGCTGTGCACGGCTCAGACCTCCATCCCGAGGCTGCGACACACGGCCAGCGCGCTCTTCACGCCGTCTTCGTGGAAGCCGTAGCCCCAGTAGGCGCCGCAGAAGTGGGTGCGCTGCACGCCGCTCACCTCATGGTGGCGCTTCTGGGCCGCCATCGCCTCAGCGTCGAACACGGGGTGGTGCGTGACGAAGCGCCGCAGGATCCGCTCGGGCGCAATGCGGTCCGTGCCGTTCAAGGTCACCAGCAACGGCTGCGCGGATGCGATCCCCTGCAGGCGATTCATGTCGTAGGTCACCAGCGCCCGCGCGCGCTGCTCGTCGGCAACCCGATAGTTCCAGCTGGCCCACGCCCGTCGCGATCTCGGCATCAGCGACGCATCCGTGTGGAGCACCACGTCGTTCTTCTGATAGGAGATCTTCTGCAGCAGTGTTCTCTCGAGGCCCGACGCATCCACCAGCAGCCGGAGCGCCTGGTCGCTGTGCACGGCCAGGATCACGTGATCGAACTGCTGGATCTCGCCGCCCGCGGTCAGCTCCACGCAGCGGCGCTGCCGGCGCACGGCCCGAACCGGGCAGCCGGTCCGGATGCGATCGGCGAAGGGCGCGACGAGCTTCTCCACGTAGCGCGCCGATCCGCCCCGGACGACGCGCCAGCACACGCTGGGATTGGCCGTCAGCAGGCCGTGGTTCTCGAAGAAGCGCACGAAGCTCGCGGCGGGAAAGCGCAGGAAGGTCTCGGGATCTGCCGACCAGATGGCGGCGCCCATGGGCAGGATGTAGTGGGAGACGAACGCGCGCGAGTAGCCGGACCCACAGAGATAGTCGCCGAGCGCAACCTTCTCCTGCGGTGTGTCGAGCAGGATCCGCGCCTCGCGATTGAAGCGCAGCACATCGCGCAGCATGCGGTGGAACGCGGGTCGCAGCGCATTGCGGGGCTGCGCGAAGACGCTGGCCAATCCCCGGCTGCCCCATTCCACGCCGGTGCGCTCGCAGGAAACGCCGAAGCTCATCTCGGTCGGCTTGGTTTCGACGCCGAGCCGAGCGAGCAGGCGGGTGAAGTTCGGATAGGTGCGCTCGTTGTAGACGATGAAACCCGTGTCCACGGCGTAGCGCTGGCCGTCGAGCTCGACGTCCACCGTGTGGGTGTGCCCCCCGATGCGGTCGTCGGCCTCGAACACGGTGATGGCATGCCGCTGGTGCAGGCCCCGCGCGGCGACGAGGCCGGAGATGCCGCTGCCGATGATGGCGATCTTCATCGCTGACTCCCGTGCGCGGCCATGCGAATGTGACTCACCCACCACTCGTTGCCGTCGCGGGCTCCGAAGAGCTCGGCGCAGGCGAGGAAGAACAGGCGCCAGCGATGGAACCAGCGCCGCGCCTCGCCCGCGCCGTACACGTCGGCGAGGATCGGCAGCAGCCGCTCCTTGCGGGCATCCTGCTTGGCCAGCCACGCGCGCGCGGTCTTCTCGTAGTGCACGCCGTTGACCCGCCAGCGGCGCTCCACCCCCAGGTCCTCCTGGCAGTGCAGCAGCAGGTCGTCCGAGGGCATGATGCCGCCGGAGAAGAAGGTGCGGCCCATCCAATCGTTGCGGCCCTGGGTCTCGTAGGGGTAGGCGAACTCGCGGTGCGCGAAGTGATGGACGAAGAGCTTGCCGCCAGGGGCGAGCCAGCGAGCGATGCGCGAGAGCAGCAGCGCGTGATTGCGCACGTGTTCGAACATCTCGACGGAGACGACCCGGTCGAAGAGGCGATCGGCGGAGAACACGTTGACGTCCGCCGTCACCACCTCGAGATTCTCGAGGCCGCGCTCGGCGCTCCGCGCCAGGATGAACTCGCGCTGCGGCTTCGAGTTGGAGACGGCGAGCACGCGGCATGCCGGGTAGCGCGCGGCGATCCAGAGGGAGAGGGAGCCCCAGCCGCAGCCCAGGTCCAGCACGCGCATGCCGTCTTCGAGCTGGGCGCGCGCGCAGCTGAGCGACAGCATCGCCTCCTCCGCCGCGTCCAGATCGGCGACGCCCTCGGACCACAGTCCACAGCTGTACTTGAGATGTCGACCCAACACGGCTTCGAAGAATGCGGGGGGCACCTCGTAGTGCTGCTCGTTGGCGAGATCGGGGACCAGCGCCACCGGGCTCGCGCGCAGCTCGTCACGGAAGGCCTGGGCGCGCTCGGCCGCGGCTTCGCAGCCCGGCGCCTCCAGCTCGGCAAGACGCTCTCGCAGCAAGTGGCGAATGCCCGCGCGGATCAGTGCGTCGGGAACGAGGCCGCGTTCGGCGAGGCCGATGCCCAGCATCTTTCTTCCTCCGAGGATCCGCTGGTGGATCCGTGATCAATGAACGGGAAGCGGACTGAAGCCGGAACGCCCGGCGATGCACTCGCGTTCCTGCCTGCGGATGCACGCGCGGCCGATGCTTGTGACGTGCGTGCGCATCGCGACCGGCATCACGATTGCCCCATGAGATCCGCCTTCAGGCCGGCATCGAAGGGCGCTTCGCCAAACCAGATGGCGAAGAGCGCCGCGGCGAAGTCGGCGCCTGCGATCGAGCCCCGGGTGACGCCGTTGAGCGCCAGCTCGGTGCCGACGCCGGGCACGTAGGTGAGGGCGTAGCGGTCGCCGGGCTGCACGTCGATGTAGAGCTGATTGAAGCGCTCGATGCGTTCGCGCAGCGAGTCCAGCGTGCGCGCGTCGACGTTGCGGGCGATCCCGTCGAGCGTGGCGCGCTGGAAGGCCTTGGCCGGGATGCTCCAGAAATACTCGATCTCGAGGCTGCGCGGGACGTCCTCGAGCATGCGCTCGGGCTCGACGCCCTCGGCCAGATACAGCGCTGCGGCGTAGCCCTTGAAGAAGACGCGGTAGCGCAGCACGCCGTAGCCTCGGAGCTCGAGCGCCGTGCCCCCTGCCTCCAGCCGCTCGGCGAATTCGACGCCCTCGATGCGGGCGGCGCCGGCCGGCAGCGCCAGCAGCAGCGCCCCAATCGCCACCCCAACGGTCCCTGCTCGAAACATCGCTGAGCCTCCTGATTGGTGCATAGAATGTATTTTTGTCCAGATAAAATCAAGTGATTTTCATATTTTTTCTATACAAAAATATTTTCTGTCCATATAAGAGACAATCCACGCCCTCTTCTTGACATGATCTAAATAATCATTTAGAAAAACCTGTATATCAATACAGCTCTCATGGGAAGGATCCCGTGCCCTTTCAGTTGCTCGCCGCCGTGCATCCCCGGGAGCCGCAGTCGCGCCTGCAGATGCTTCGCCGGGGGGAGCTGCTCGATGCGGCGGTGGCTGTCATCGGCGAGAAGGGCTTGTCCGGGCTCACCCTGGCGCGCGTAGCGGCGCGGGTCGGGATGAGCGCGGCGTCCGTCAACTTCCACTTCGACTCCAAGATCAATCTGCTGCGGGACACGCTGCACGCCGTGGTCCAGGAGTTTCACAACACGATCACCACCGTGATCGCGAGCCACCCGGCCGATCCGCTCGAAGCGCTCGAGGCGATCGTCGCGGCGCAGTTCGAGCCTCCGCTGTTCGATCACGGGAAGGCCGTGGTCTGGTACGCCTTCACCGCCGAGTCGTCCCAGCGCAGCGAGTACCGGGATCTCTCCGTACCGCGCTACGAGAGATACCGCGCCCAGGTGGCTGCGCTGTTCCAGCAGCTCTCGGACGCCGGGCGTCTCTACCCGCGCCTGGACGTGGCCACGCTCTCGACCACCTTCGTAGGCCTGCTGGATTCACTCTGGTTCGACTTCATGCTCGATCCGGAAGCGTTCGATCGACCGCGCGCCGTCGCCACGGCGTTGCACCTCCTCCGCGCCCTCGTCGACGTCGAGCGCTCCGAGAGAGGCGAGACATGAGGATTCTCAGGATCGCGACCACCCAGATGGCCTGCAGCTGGAATACGGAGAAGAACGTCGCGTGTGCGCAGGGACTCGTGCGCGCCGCTGCGGCCCAGGGAGCCCACATCGTGGCGCTTCAAGAGCTGTTCGAAACGCCGTACTTCTGCGTGGACGAGAACGCGGAGCACTTCGCCCTCGCACGACCGCTCGACGAGAACAGCACGCTCCAGAAGATGTCGAGCCTCGCGGCCGAGCTCGGTGTCGTGACGGCCGTCAGCGTCTTCGAGCGAGCAGAGAATGCATACTTCAACACGCTGGTCGTTATCGACGCAGATGGACGCATGCTCGGGAGCTATCGAAAGAGCCACATCCCGCACGGCAAGGGCTATTCCGAGAAGTTCTACTTCAATCCGGGAGAGTCCTCCTATCGCGCCTGGGACACGCGCTACGCGAGGATCGGCGTGCTGATCTGCTGGGATCAGTGGTTTCCAGAGCCGGCACGCATCCTCGCCCTCAAGGGCGCGGAGGTCCTGATCTACCCGACGGCGATCGGCTCCTGTCCGACGGACGAAGATCCGCATGCCACCGATACGATCGCACGCAAGCCGTGGCAGAACGCGATGCGGGGCCACGCGGCGGCCAACATCGTGCCCGTGGTGGCGGCCAATCGGATCGGCGTCGAATCCGGCAGGACCTGCAGCGTGCGCTTCTTCGGCTCGTCCTTCATCGCCGATCACACCGGAGAGCTGATCGCCGAAGCAGGCGAAGAGTCGGAGGAAGTGCTCGTCCGGGAACTCGACCTCGACGCGATTCGCAAGCATCGGATCTTCTGGGGCATCTACCGGGATCGCCGCCCGGATCTCTACAAAGAGCTTCTGTCGCTGGACGGAGGCCGCCTCCACGCGGGAGCCGACCCCCCAGCGCAGCGCAGACGCCGCATGCGGGATGGAGACTGACCCGATCCGACGCACGATCGAAACAAGAAAGGAGTCTTCGATGGGAATCGTCGATCGCACCCCTGTGCAGGATGGATTCCGCATGCCGGCGCGCTTCTCGCCCCACGCGCGGACCTACATGGCCTGGCCCGCCGATGTGCCCTGGCGCAAGGATCTGAAGGGCGCTCGCCAGGAGGTCGCGGCGCTCGTCCGGGCCGTCGCCCGCTTCGAGCCGGTGACTCTGCTCCTCAATCCCGAGGACGTCGGGAGTGCGCGCGAATCGCTGGGCGACCTCGCGGCCGTCGATTGGTTCGAGGTTCCCGTGGACGAGATCTACCTTCGCGACAGCTTCCCGATCTTCGTGCGCAACGACGCGGGAGACGTGGCGCTGGTGAACCTGCCCTTCAACGGTTGGGGCGGGCGCATCCGCTGCCGGGCCGACATGGCCGCCGGTGCCCGGCTCGCCGAACGCCTGGGCATCCGCAGCTACGACGCCCCGATGATCTGCGAGGGGGGAGGCATCTGCGTCGACGGCGAGGGCACGTTGATCACGACGGAGAGCGTCATGCGCAACGCCAATCGATATCTCGGGCGCACCCAGCGCGATGTGGAGCGGTTCCTGCGCGACTACCTCGGGGTCGAGACGGTGATCTGGCTCGCCCAAGGTCTGGCCGAAGACGTGGAGACCGACGGCCACGTCGACAACGTGGTCGAGTACATCGCGCCGGGCGTGGTCCTCGCCCAGGCGGTTCGCGATCAGCGCAATCCGAACTACGACATCTGCAAGGAGAATCTGCGGCGTCTGCGGAGGGCCCGAGACGCCAAGGGGCGCGAGCTCGAGATCATCGAGATGGATCTGCTGCCGTATACCGCGGAGACGGAAGGGCCCCGCGCTGTCGTTCCCTACGTGAACTACTACGTCGTGAACGGGGGGATCGTGGCCCCCCTGCTCGGTGGCCCCGACGACGCCGCAGCGCTCCCGGTGCTCGAGAGCCTCTACGCGGACCGCGAGGTCGTCGGGGTGCCGAGCGCGGTGATCGCGCGCGAAGGCGGCGGAGTGGGCTGTCTCACCAAGGAGCAGCCCGTGGGGCCGCTGGCCCGCGCTTCTCGATCCACCGCGTGATGCCACGCGACGGAAACGGCCTGCTCGTCGAGGGGCTGCGCTCGCGCACGGTCCTGCTTCGCCGGGCGACCCGCGAACCAGGGCCCGTCGATCGGACCTGGCAGAGCCCCCGCTCGCCCAGACTGCCTATACTCCGGGGCCTCGGCGAGGCGCTGGAGCGCGGCGGTCCGATCGTGCCGCGCGCCTGCGGATGCGCAGCACCGGGAAGAGGAGCAATTCGGCTCAGGAGGAATCGACGATGACCCGCAAGATCTCCATCCATCCGGCGGTCGACGGGGGCACGAAGCCCGCCGCCGCGCAATTCAAGGGCGGCACGCTGACCTGCCAGTGTGCCAAGAATCCCGTCAGCGTCTCCATCAAGGGACAGTGCGCCCACAATCACGTATGCGGCTGCACGAAGTGCTGGAAACCCAAGGGGGCGCTGTTCTCGCAGGTGGCCGTGGTGCCGCGCGACAACCTGAAGGTGACGGCCAACGAGGCGAAGCTCGCGATCGTGGATCCGAAGGCGGCCATCCAGCGCCACGCCTGCAAGGACTGCGGCGTTCACCTGTACGGGCGCATCGAGAACGAGAAGCACCCGTTCTTCGGCCTCGACTTCATCCACACCGAGCTGTCCAAGGAGCAGGGCTGGGCGCCGCCCGAGTTCGCAGCCTTCGTGTCGTCGATCATCGAGTCGGGCGCGGATCCCGGGAACATGCAGGCCGTCCGGTCGCGGCTGAAGGCGCTCGGGCTCGAGCCCTACGACTGCCTCTCCCCGGCGCTGATGGACGCCATCGCCACACATACCGCGAAGTCTGCGGGCGTGCTGAAGCGCTGAGCGGACGCGCCCGGAGACTCCACGTCCCGTGGTCGCCCGCGGCCACGCTGTCTTGCGACACCGACCGCGACGGCTACGGCAACGCCTGCGATGCGGATTGCGACTAAGACGCAGCCGCTTTCGTGACCCTCCTCACGCTCTCGCGCGCGCTGCGCGCCGATGAGGTGACGAGCCGGCGATTCCTGCCTCGCTCCGTCTGCTGCGCCCCACCCCATCGGCCGGCGACAAGGACGCCTGCATGCGCGACGCGATTCAGATCGCCAGGACGGTCCTCGCGGCCACGCGCGCAGATCTCTTGCGCCGGCCGAACGTCGTCGCCACGGGCGTGGGCCTGAAGCGCAGCGCGGGCGGATCGGATGCCACGCCCTGCATCGTCTGCTCGGTTGCCGAGAAGCTCGGCGCGTCGAATCTCTCGCTGCGCGCGCGGATTCCCGACCAGCTCGACGGCGTGCCCACCGACGTGGTGCAGACGGGCAGGCTGCGGGCGCTCGCCGCGCGCACCGACCGCCAGCGGCCCGCGCCGGGCGGCGTCAGCATCGGACATCGGGCGGTCACCGCCGGCACCCTCGGCTGCCTGCTGGAGAAGGACGGGGCGCGCCTGATCCTCTCCAACAACCACGTGCTCGCCAACAGCAACGACGCCCGCCCGGGCGACCCCATCCTGCAGCCCGGCGTCCTCGACGGAGGGCGCCATCCCGAAGACCACCTCGCCGATCTGGCGGCGTTCGCACCGATCCACTTCATCGGCGCGCCGAGCCGCTGGTCGCTCGCGCGCGCCACCGCCGAGATCGCGAATCGCCTGGCGCGGCTCTTCGGCAGCCGCGCGCGCCTGCGCGCGACGAGCGATCGGCTGGTGGAGAACCTCGTCGACGCGGCGCTCGCCCGTCCGCTGCGCGACGCGGATGTGAGCGACGAGATCCTCGAGATCGGCAGCATCGTGGACCTGGCGAGCGCCGAGCTCGGCATGGGCATCCAGAAGAGCGGTCGCACCACGGCGCTGACGCGCGGTGAGATCCTGCAGGTGGACGTGACAGCGGACGTCGAGTACGGCGGCGGGCGCGTGGCCCGCTTCGCCGACCAGCTCCTGGCGGGCCCGATGAGCCAGGGCGGAGACAGCGGCTCGGCGGTACTCGACGACTACGGCCGCCTGGTCGGACTGCTCTTCGCGGGCAGCGAGAACACCACCGTGATCAACCGCATCGAGAACGTATTGGTCGCGCTCGGGTTCGGCTCCTGAAGCTCGCGTGTGTGCGCGCCCTGCTATGCTGAGCGGCGCGCCACCCCCGCCGTGAGGAATCGACGCTGACGCCTTCGATCAAAGAGACCAAGGCGAAGCACGCGAGCCGGCTGCTCGAGCTGCCGGGCGTGGTCTCGGTCGGAATCGGCCGCGACGAGACCGGGCGACCCGCGATCGTCGTCGGGCTGCTCGACCCGCCGCGCGCGGAGGAGAGCGGGCTGCCGCACAGCCTGGAAGGCCACCCCGTGGTCACCCGCGTCATCGGCGCGCTGCGCAGCAAACGGGGACGGTGCTGAATTGTTGGACTTTCTCGCGTCGAGTTTGCCCGCGTGTTGAGAATTCAACAATTCAACAACGTCCCCGCCAACCTGCTGCTGTTTCAAGTGGGCTGGTTCGCGTGCGTGTTGAGTGGCGCGGCGGAACGTCCGTGGATCGGCGCGCTGATCGCGATGTGCATCGTGGCCATGCACGTGCTGCGGGCCGATGCGCCTCGGTCGGAGCTGAAGCTCATGCTGTGCGCGGTCGCCATCGGCGCCATCTTCGACAGCGTTCTGGTGTGGCAGAACTGGGTGGCGTATCCCTCCGGAATCCTCGTGCCGCATACCGCACCGTATTGGATCGTCTTGATGTGGCCCCTCTTCGCCACCGTCCTGAATGTCTCCTTGCGCTGGCTGCGGGGACGCTGGGGCATCGCGGCGCTCGCCGGAGCCGTCGGGGGGCCACTGGCCTATCTGGGGGGTCACCGCCTGGGTGCGATCCAGTTCAGCAACGAGGCTGCAGCGCTGATCGCGTTGGCCATCGGCTGGGCGGTCTTCACACCGCTGCTGCTGGCGTTGTCGCAGCGCTTCGACGGATATGCTCGGATGTTTGGCGCCCGGGCGTCATGAGCCGAGCCCACGGATGGAAACGGGAGGACGAAACGTGCGCGCCCACGCTTCGACACGCTGCCTCTTGCTCGCGCTCGCGCTGGCCGCCGCGCTGGCCTGCTCTGCCAGAACCAATGGCGAACGGGCGGAAGCGGCGCGGGAGCCTGCGCCGACCGACGACGGCGCTCCCGTGCTGCTCGAGAATCTCGGCGATCACCACCATCCCGTAACCACCGGCAGCCCGCTGGCGCAGCGCTACTTCGATCAGGGACTCATCCTCGTCTTCGGCTTCAATCACGAGGCGGCGATCCGCTCCTTCGAGGTCGCGGCGCGCCTCGACCCGGACTGCGCCATGTGCTCGTGGGGTGTCGCACTCGCGCTCGGCCCCAACATCAATCTCCCCATGGGCCCCGAGGCGGGCCGGCGCGCGCACGCCGCCGCGCAGGAGG
>Ga0224496_10001943_pt1 | contig 12536 bp, 10 predicted proteins | sample SF_Jul11_sed_USG_2_FD_168127 | JGI IMG/M metagenome (GOLD analysis project Ga0224496, IMG submission 168127) | Sediment microbial communities from San Francisco Bay, California, United States - SF_Jul11_sed_USGS_8_1 | ecosystem: Environmental > Aquatic > Marine > Sediment | place: USA... | reverse complement strand
CCACTAGGCTGGAGTCCATGAAAATCTTGCTGCCATCAACCAGTCCTGCCTCAACACATTGCCAGACAATTCGTTCGAAAAATTCCCTGAAGAGTTCTGCGCCCCAACGCTTTCTGGCTTTTGACAGTACACTGTGATTGGGAGTATTGGTGTCCAAGTCGAAGCCCAAAAACCACAGCCAGTCCAAACGCTCCGGCAAGGTATCCATGAGTTCACGCTCCGAGCGCACATTGTAAAAAATCAAAAGCACCATGAGCTTGAGGATAACGGGCGGTGGCACTGACACATTGCCGTTGTAGCCATATTTGTTACCCACGGCAGCATAGGCAAAATCAAAGTCCACAAGCGCAGCTAGTTTGCGCAACGGATGATCGGCACGGACACGACCCTCGAGTGAAAAGTTATAGTAAAAAAGCTTTCCCTGTTTGCTTTCTTCTCGCCCCATCATGGCCATACCTCCATTGATCATAACGAGACTGAATTTTACATTAAACCTCAAGCAATATCAAGTAGTTAACCTTGTTTTTAGTGAAAAAATCATGGTTAATCTTGTGCACCAAACGATTTGGGCAACAGCCCGTTTATCCTTGACACCAGCCCCCCAAATCCCCCCTATCAAAATTAAGTAGTTACCAACTATTAAATCGACTATTGTTTTTTTTGCCAACACCTAAATCATTAAATCAATAAAAAGTTAGGAACCCAAAACAAAAAAAAAAGGGATTCAAGCAATTAGCTTGAATCCCTTAAAAAATTCATGGTGACCCCTACGGGACTCGAACCCGTGTTACCGGCGTGAGAGGCCAGCGTCCTAGACCGCTAGACGAAGGGGCCATGATTTGTGATGCATTTACTAAATTATGTGACGAGGTTTGTCAATCTTTTATTTATTGATCCCAGGAGAGGAAAACAGCCAAAACAGGCTAACCCCGCCCCGTTACTCCATAAATTTTTCACCGGCCTGGATCGCCTGCTCAAGCTTTTCCTTGGCCTTGGCCATTTCGCCGCGACCTTCGACACCCCTTACCAGAAAGTCACCGGCATAAGCCATGCCCATGGCCTCAAAGGCATACTTGGCCGTGAGAATAGCTCCGTCAAAGAGTTTTTCCCCGTGGCTTGCGGCAACACACACCAGCAAACCTTTACGATCGGGCCTGGGCAACCACTTGCCTTTGGCGGTTGCCCGATGCCTCAGGCTCCACAGGGTCTGGGTTCGATCAACAAAGGCCTTGGCCTGGGCGGTCAACCCGTAAAAATAGATGGGCGAGGCTAACACCAGTCGGTCGGTATCGATAATTTTCTGATAGAGCGCGGTCATATCATCATCGACCACACACTCACCACTCTTCTCGCAATAACCGCAGCCGGTACATGGAGCGATCTTAAGCTCACAAAGGCGGATCACTTCAACCTCGGCGCCGGCGGTGCGCATTCCGGCGACAACCGCGCGCAACAGCTCATCGGTATTACCATGCTTCCGCGGACTGCCGCTTAATGCCAGAACCTTCATCTAAGCCTCTATCCAAATCCTGCCCTAACCTCAACCCGGCAGGCGATTATAAAAAATCACCTCGTCTTTCAATCGCGCGGCCAACTCCGGGGTTAAAAAGCGCGGAGCACAGCGCCAGCGCCAATTGCCCTGGGAGGTGCTGGGCATATTCATCCGGCAATCACTGCCGAAACCCAGCACATCTTGGAGCGGAATGACGGCCAGGGCGGCAACCGAAGAATAGGCCATCCTGATAAAATCCCAATGTACCGGCGCGCCGATCCGGCTGTGGGCATAACGCATCACCCGGTCCTTGCTGGCCTGATCCGCCCGATCGCTCAAAAACCAGCCCACCGTGGTATCGTTATCATGGGTGCCGGTATAGACCACGCAATTGCTGCTCTTATAATTATGGGGCAAATAGGCATTATGCTCATCCGAATCAAAGGCAAACTGCAAAATTTTCATGCCGGGAAACCCGAGGTCGTCGCGCAGCCGCTCAACCTCCGGGGTGATAATCCCAAGATCCTCGGCAATAATGGGCAACTCTCCCACCCTTTTTTTCATCTCGTCAAAAAAATGGTGGCCAGGCCCCGGAACCCATCTGCCGTTGATCGCGGTCGCCTCATCGGCGGCAATCTCCCAATATGACTCAAAACCGCGAAAATGATCGATCCGGATCAGATCCACGGTATGAAAGCTATGGAGCAGGCGGTCGGCCCACCAGGAATAAAGGCTTTCATTATCGTGGCCTGCATCGTCTTGCCAGACAAATAGAGGATTACCCCACCGCTGACCGGTCTCGCTGAAATAATCCGGGGGCACTCCGGCCACATGGGTAGGCAGTCCGGTTTTACTATCAAGCCTGAAGCAAGCCTGGTTGCCCCAGACATCGGCACTGTCCTGGGCAACATAGATCGGGATATCCCCGATCAGCGCAATGCCATTATCCGCGGCATAGTTGCGCAGTTGTTGCCACTGAGCATAAAAACAGAACTGGACGAATTGATGATACCTGACGGGCTCGCGCAATTGCTCCCGCCACCGCGCAAGGGCCAGGGGTTCTCTTGCCGCAATATCGGCCGGCCACTCATTCCAGGGCTTGCCGGAGAATTGTTCATGCAAGGCGGCAAAAAGGGCAAAATCATCAAGCCACCTCGTTGTTTTGCAAAACGCCTCAAAATCAGCGGTCGACTTACCGGACTGAAAAGCCAGGAAAGCGGTTTCCATTATCCGGCGATTAAAACGAATCACCTGGTCGAAATCAACGCTGTATTCGGAAAAATCCGGCACATCAGCCAAATCTTTACGCTCGAGCAGGCCTTCCGCCACCAACAGTTCGGGATCGATCAAAAGGGAGTTGCCGGCAAAGGCGGAAAGGCTCATATAGGGTGAGCAATCGAAATCAGGACTAACCACGCCGCAGGGCAGAATCTGCCAATAACGCTGACCGCTCTCCGCCAGAAAATCGATAAAATCCTTTGCCCCACGCCCTAGCGTGCCAACTCCAAACCGGCCCGGCAAAGACGTTAAATGCAAAAGGAGGCCACTGCGCCGGCCGTCAAACATATTCCACCCCAAATCGATAAGTTAAAAACAAAGCGGCAGGCGAACCAATAACGTAAGCCCCTGAAAATCTTAGCAACTGTAACAGAATAAAGCTACCAGATCCAGCAAGCCAACAAAAAAACAAAACAGACTCACCAACTCTTTCTGTTGCTTTTTTATGCAATATATAGTAAGGTTACTTGTTTTACCGCCTCAGCAGAATACAATATTTATCTGCAGGGCAAAACATAAAAAAATCTCATATCAGGAGACGTTATCTCGTGCCTGCCGACATAAAAGCCAAATTGCTCGAAGCTGGAAAAAAAGACGGATGTATCACGATTGCCGCTCTCAACGATTTAATCCCGGAAGGCAATACTCCTGATACCATCGACAGTATTTTTGATTTTCTTGGCGAAAACAATATTGAGATTGTCAACCAAGGCAAATCCGGCGAGAAAAAAACCCTGGACGGCAAAATCTATAAAGATTCTCCCGACGGCGATGTGGATTACGACATGGCCTTAGCCACCGAAGATTCCGACATGGACCCCATGCACGATGCCGCGCCGCTGGTGACCAAGGATGACGCGCCGGAGCCTGAAGAAACAACCACCACTTATCTCCGGGAAATGGGCAAATTCGAGCTGCTCACCCCCCAGGAAGAAGAAAAATACAGCAAGACCATCCGCGAGGGCTTTGACGGCATCATCCGCACGGTGCGCACCGACCAATACGGCACCGAGGAGTTGGTGCAACTGGTCGAACGCATTGACCTTTGGGAAAAACGCGATCCTACCCTCAAGCCCAAAAAACAGCACCTTAACTTCATGATGCGGGCGGTTGCCACGGCCTGCGCCAATCATCCGACCAACAAGGAGCTCCAGGAAGCCCATTGCCGGTTGGAGCTTTACCACCGCTCCATCGAGATTGCCAAGGATGCCATGATCAAGGCCAACCTGCGGCTGGTGGTGAGCATTGCCAAACGCTACATGCACCAAGGCCTCACCCTGGCCGACCTGATCCAGGAAGGCAACCTCGGCCTGATGCGCGCGGTGTTCCGCTTTGACTACACCAAGGGCAACAAGTTCAGCACCTATGCGAGCTGGTGGATCAGACAGGCCATTACCCGCGCCATCCTTGATAAAACCAGAACCATCCGCCTGCCGGTTCACTTCCTCGAGCTCAGAAGCCAGTTTTTCAAGGCCTTCTACTCCCTGCTCAAAGAGCTGGGCCGGGAGCCGACCCCCATCGAGATCTCGGAAAAAACCGGGCTGCCCATGGATAAAATCCTGGCGATCCTCGAGGCCTCCCGGGAGCCGATCTCCCTTGAAACCCCGGTGGGCGACGATGACAGCACCCTGGGCGATTTCCTGGAGAACCAGGAGTCGATCTCCCCCTACGAAGCGGTGCAGAACCATGAACTTTCCGACCGGGTCACCAATATCCTCGAGACCTTGAGCCCCCGCGAGGAAAAAATTATCCGCCTCCGGTTCGGCATCGGCGAAGACGCCGAATACACCCTTGAGGAAATCGGCAAACGCTTTAACGTAAGCCGCGAGCGCATCAGGCAGATCGAGAAAAAAGCGCTCAATCGCCTGCGCCATTCCAGCCGTCGGGAAAAACTAAAACACTTTCTCGACTGATGAATGAAACACTTTACAGCCGATAGATATTGATAACCACCAAGTGTGTTTTCCTTATGCAGGGAGACACACTTTTTTTTGCTCTCGATTTCTAATTTTTAAACCAAGTCCAAAAACCTCATGCCCAGCGAACCAAACAACCCGCTGCTGCCGGTGACCCTGAGCCTGGCCGCCGGTTCGGCCTGCGCCGGACAAGGCTGGCTGCCCGCCGGAATTATCCTCTGGAGCTTCACCCTCTTGCTCTTGGCGGCAACGGCCCGGGCGATTGCAAAAAACAACCGCCTGATCGCAAACCGCTATCTGAGCCTGCTCTTTTTTCTGACCGGCGCCCTCTACCTGGGCAGCCAGCAACAGGCACCGCTCGCTTCGCATCATATCGCCAACCTCAACAATAAAAACCAGCAACTATGCCTGACCGGCACATTAACCACAAAGCCGATAACCCGGAACAACAAAACAAAACTTATTATCGCCTGCGATTCAATCCTGCGCCCGGACACCGCCAAGCCGCAACCGGCAACCGGCCTGGTCCAGCTTACGGTAAACAACTTGCCCCCTACCACCTTTGAGCCGGGGCGGGATTATTGCGTCAGAACCAGGCTGACCACCCCCCGCAGTTTTCAAACCCCGGGCGCCTTTGATTACAAAAGATATCTTGCCGATCACAACATCCTATCCACGGGTTGGGTGGCGGATCCCAACCTGATCCAACCCCTCCACCCCCTCTTGCCAACGGCGAGCGGGCAGGGAATCTTTTACCGCATCGAAGCCTTTCGCCAACAGCTTGCAAACTTTCTTAGCGCCACCTTGAACCCGGTCGAGGCAGGACTGTATAGCGCCCTGCTGATCGGGGATCGCAGCGCCGTTGCCATCGAGACCCTGGAAGATTTCAAGGCAAGCGGCATCATGCATCTGCTGGCTATTTCCGGAATGCATTTAGGCATTCTTGCCTTGCTGATCGGCGGGTTGCTCACCTGGCTTCTTTCCTGCTCCACCTGGCTGCTGCTTAATATTCCTGTAAAAAAAACCGCCCTGGCCGCCACCCTTATTCCCCTTCTCTTTTACGTGGCCATGGCCGGTTTCCAAATCCCGGTGGTCAGATCATTTATCATGGTCGCGGTTTTCATGCTCGCTATCTTCAGCAACCGCCAGTGGTCAAGCCTTAACAACGTGGCCATTGCCGCGCTGATCATCATTATCTGGAAACCAATGGCGATAACCAACGTTGCCTTTCAACTTTCATTTGCCGCCACCATCGCCATCGTCATAACCAGCTCCCGGCTTCAGTCCCGGTTTAGCGCGGCAAACAATCCTTCAATCCTGCACAGGGCCTGGTTGTATCTGTCAGCCTCGCTCACCGTTTCCCTAATCGCCTTTCTGGCCACCCTCCCCTTATCGCTCTTTTACTTTAACCGACTGTCCCTGCTCAGCCCGCTCAGCACCCTGATTATCTCGCCCCTGGTTTGCCTGTGGGCTCTGCCGTTGGGGATAACAGGGGTACTTTTCCTTAACCCGGCCCCACAACTTGCAGCCCTTATTTTTACAATCGGCGGCAAGGGCCTGGCGCTGGCCGCCAAGCTGGCGGCACTCGGCGCCGCCCTGCCCTATGTGTCAATCAGAACCATCACCCCGTCAATAGCCGAGGTGATTGGCGCCTACCTTATCATGCTTTTGATCTTGTTCTGGAGTTCCTTGCCGCGCTGGAAATATCTGGTCGCCGGCGGGGCCCTCGGATTAGCCATCTTGCCAACGATATATTCCCAGGCTATAAATTCGGGAAAAACCTCGATCAGCTATCTTGACGTGGGACAAGGCAGCGCGACGGTAATCAGATTGGCCGATGATAAAACAATCCTGATCGACGGCGGCGGCCCGCTTTCCGACCGATTCAATATCGGCGAAAATATTATCGCCCCGTTTCTATGGAAAAACCGCATCACGAAAATCGACCAGATAATCCTCACCCACCTCCATGCCGACCACTACAACGGGTTGCCCTTTCTCATGAAAAATTTCAACCCCGCCACCATCTGGTTCAGCGGCCAGCCCGCGCCAGATCCCGGTTTTGCCGAAATCAGGCAACTGGCAAAGGCCACCGGCTGCGCCATGAAAATTCCGCAAACCGCGGAGCAGCTGTACAAGACAGGCCAAAACCGCCTTGTCTGTCTGGTCAATATGCATCAAGACGATAGCCGCCGGCCCCACCAATATTTCACCGGCAACGACACCAACAACACCGGCCTGGTGGTGCAACTGACCGTGGGCGAGCAAAAATTTCTCTTTCCCGGCGACATTGAGATCAAAGGCGAGGAGTTGCTCTGCCGGGCCCCCGCCGGCCTCGCCTCCCAGGTTCTCCTGATGCCCCATCACGGCAGGGCCTCCTCCGGCTCCGCCGCCTTCCTCCAGGCGGTAAGCCCTGAGCAAATCATCGTCTCCGCAGGCAAACCACGAGCCAAGATCGGCGCGGCTATGCTGCCGGCCAAAAGCCGGAGTTACGCGACAACCACCCTCGGCGCCATCACCTTGATCACCGACGGCAAAAAAATATCCGTCGACTCCTTTTTGCAGGGGCCGACGGATAAGCAATAAGACAAGATTAGAAAAAATCAGGAAATTAGATGTCGGTGAAATCAGTGGGGGGATTCTTTAAAAACGGCGCAAATTTTGCTTTTTCGATACAGTTGGTATAGGCCGATTCCCCTGAGATCCAGCCCTTCTTCAACAGCTCCATGATAGCATCATCCAGGGTCTGCATGCCGTATTTTTTACCGGTCTGCATCGACGATGGAATCTGATAGGTTTTCCCCTCCCGAATAAGATTCCGCACCGCAGGCGTACAGATGAGAATTTCCAGGGCCGCGCAACGCCCTTTCACATCAATCCGCTTGAACAGGGTCTGGGAAACCACCGCCTTCAAGGCATCGGCCAGGGTCGAGCGCACCTGGGCCTGCTGGCTGGAAGGAAAGATCTCGATAATACGATCAACCGTCTTGTTGGCGTTCAAGGTGTGCAGGGTGCCAAAGACCAGATGACCGGTCATGGCCGCTTCCATGGCCAGGGAGATGGTTTCCAAGTCACGCATCTCGCCGACCAGGATGATATCGGGATCTTCACGCAGGGCGCCGCGCAGGGCCGCGGAGAAACTCTGGGTATGCAATCCCACCTCACGATGGTTGACAATACAACTCTGACTCTTGTGAACAAACTCTATGGGGTCTTCAATGGTGAGGATGTGATCCTTTCTGATCTTGTTGGCCTGATCAACGATGGCGGCCAGGGTGGTGGATTTACCGCTACCGGTAGGGCCGGTTACCAGCACCATGCCCTTGGGCAACTCGGCCAGCTTGGAAACCACGGTCGGCAGGCCAAGCTGCTCGCAGCCGAGAATATCGCTGGGAATTTCCCGAAAAACAGAGCCGATCCCGTACTTCTGCATGAAAAGGTTGCCACGATAACGGGCCAGGCCCGGGATCTCATAACCGAAATCCACATCGCCGGTTTCCTCAAAAACCTTAACCTTATCTTCGGAAACGATTTCATAAAGCATGGCTTTAAGCTCATCGTTTTCCAGGGTCTTGAACTTGACCCTCTCCATCTCGCCCCGGATACGCAGGATAGGTTGTTGCCCGGAAACCATGTGTAAGTCGGACGCGCCCTGTTCATTCATCAACTTAAAGAAAGCATCTATCTGAGCCATAAAGAACTCCTTTGTTTACCATGGCCGACCCATGCAAGGCATAAATCGGAAAAATATCTTACTAAACCGTACAGCATTTAATGATCAGTAGTGTTACTATAGCATAGATATTAAAACAGACTCCAATCAAAAAAACGATGAAAGCTTCTCTTCATTTACTTTTTTTTCTTTTAAATTCTAGCTGTTACACTAAAAAAGCACCTTACCGATGTCTAAATTCATAGACCTGCATACCCATTCGACATGCTCGGACGGAACCTTATCCCCCACCGCCCTGGTCAACCATGCGGCGGATCGCAAACTTACCGCTATCGCCCTGACCGACCACGACACGGTTTCAGGGGTCAGCGAAGCCCTGGCCCAGGGACGCATCCGCGGAATCGAAGTGGTCCCCGGCATCGAGGTAAGCAGCAACTACAGCGACACGTCGCTCCACATCCTGGGCTACGGCATCGACCACCAAGATCATAATTTCGTCAAATTCGTCATCGATCTTCAACAGGCACGCCACACCCGCAACCTCGGCATCCTCGACCGCCTGCAGCAGATGGGCATCCCGATTGAACAAGAGGAATTGGACCACCTGGCCGGCGATCAGGTGGGCCGCCCACACTTTGCCGAACTCCTGGTAAAAAAGGGGGTGGTAAACACTTTTCAGGATGCCTTCACCGGCTATCTTAAACGGGGTTGCCCAGCTTTTGTCGAACATGCCCGTCCCCAGGCCAGCGAGGTCATTGCCCAAATATCGTCGGCCGGCGGCTTGGCAATGCTAGCCCATCCGGTTTGCATCGACCCATCTTTTGCCTCCATCCCCTCTCTGGTCGGCAACCTGAAACAACACGGCCTTGACGGCCTTGAGGCCTATTACCCCTCCCATTCAAACAAAAACACCAAGGCCCTCAAACAACTGGCCGACGACCATAATCTGCTGGTCTGCGGCGGGACGGATTTCCACGGCAATAATCGGTCATCAACCCCCCTGGGCGGCAACAAAAAAACCATCCGCATCTCCTCTGAGATCCTGGAAAAAATCAAACAACGACTTGACGCTTCCGGTTAATACATTTTTCTTGACCCTCACCCCCCCTTAACCTATTATTTAAAAAAATTATTAAGATCCAAGCCCGGAATACGATAAGAAAACTAAAAGTTAAACAAGCAGTCACCGTTAACATAGCCTTACCCACCCCAAAAGGACCCCTAAATGCCCAGCCGGAAATATAAACTCCTCATTGTTGACGACTCTAAAAGCATCCTCCATACCCTGGGTAGGGTTTTCGCCGATACCCCCTACGATGTCACCACCATCGACAATCCGGTCAAGGCTTACGATAAAATCGAAAACGAACATTTCGACATCGTGATCAGCGATATCATGATGCCGGAACTTGACGGCTTGAGCCTGCTCCGGAAAATCAAGGACTTCAACGGCACCATTCAGGTTATCATGATCACCGGTTACCTCACCATCAACAACACCATCAACGCTTTCCGCTACGGCGCAAACGACATCTACTTCAAGCCCTTTGACGATATGGACGAACTGGTCAAGGCAGTCGATGCCGCGGCCAGCAAACTGGACCGGATCAACGAGATTCTCAAAATGTTGGCCAGCGAAAAGAAAAAATAAAAAAAGCGGCAACCTCTCCCCACCAAATATTTTTATGGTTATTAAGCAGCAACTTTATCTGCCGACTTGCGCAAAACAGCCGCATCGCATATTATATAACTTTCCTATAACTGTTAAATACAATTAGATTTTTTTCAAATACGCCCAACCGACTCCAGCGAGGTGCAGATTAGCCGCGCCGGTTTTAGTTAGGCAATCGCCAATGCAGCAGGACCATTTACAATGAACACCATATTGATCGTAGACGACGAACCTAACTATCTTGTTGTCATGTCAGAACTTCTCAGGGAAGAAGGGTTTGAGGTTTTTACCGCCGTCAACGGCCAAGAAGCTTTCACCACGGTTCTCGACACCGATCTCGATCTCATCATCACCGACATGCGGATGCCGGTAATGGACGGCCTGCAACTCTTAAAAAAAGTAAAGGCCCACAACCCCAACCTGCCCATCATCATGGTCACGGCCTTTGGCGAAGTGGAGATGGCGGTGGCCGCCATGAAGGCCGGGGCGGTAAATTATCTGACCAAGCCGTTCAACAATGACGAGCTGGTCCTCAATGCCCGAAAGGCCATTGAAAATTACGCCGTCTTAAAAGAAAATATCCGCCTGCGCGACGAGATGCGTTTTCGCACCTCCTATGCCAACATGATCGGCAAAAACAAAAAAATGCAGGAGATCTACAACCTTATCGAAAAGGTTGCCCCGACCTCCACCTCCGTCCTGATCACCGGCGAATCAGGCACCGGCAAGGAGCTGGTGGCAAGGGCCATCCATTTTCACAGCACCCGGGAAAACGGGCCGTGTATCTCCCTCAACTGCGCCGGACTCCCGGAAACCCTCCTGGAAAGTGAGCTGTTCGGCCACGAAAAAGGCGCTTTTACCGGGGCCATTGCCCTGCGCAAGGGACGTTTTGAACTTGCCGACGGCGGCACCCTGTTCCTTGACGAAGTAGGCGAGATGCCCATGGCCCTCCAGGCCAAACTGTTACGCATTCTCCAGGAGCGAACCTTTGAAAGGGTTGGCGGCAGCAGAACCTTAAGCGTCGATGTAAGAATTATCGCCGCCACCAACAAGGATCTCAAGGAAGAGGTGGAAAACGGCAACTTCAGGGAAGATCTCTATTATCGCCTCAACGTTCTCCACCTGCACCTGCCCCCCCTGCGGGAACGGCCGGACGACATCCCCATGCTGGTTGCCCACTTCGTCAGCAAGTATGCCAAGGAAATCAACCGACCGAACCTGGAAATCGACCCGGAAACCGTGCGCTTCCTCACCACCCTGCCCTGGGAAGGCAATGTCCGTGAACTTGAAAACACCATCGAAAGAGCCGCCATCCTCTGCACCGATAACCTGATCAAGCCGGATGATGTGCAACCGGACACGGTGAACGGCTATGTTTCTTCTCAGTGGATGGACGATTTCGACTTTGAACAGGCCATTCCCCCCAACACCCCCCTGCCCGATGTCCTGCATGCCATCGAGAAAAAAATGGTGCGAAACGCCCTGAAAAAGGCTGATTTCGTGCAAACCCGGGCCGCCGATTCCCTGGGGATCACCAAGAGCTTATTGCAATACAAGATCAAGAAATACGGTCTTTCCAAAAAATAAATATCCCGCGCCCCCTAACCCTTTTCTCCTTGCGCCCCTAAGTTAAGAGCTCTATTATAATAGAGATTAAGTTTTATTATTTTTTCGGCAAACCCACAGGAGATTATCAAGTGACCTCTTCAGAAGTATTCCAAATGATCATTGCCTTAAGCGTCTTCGCCGGGGCAGTTGCCTTGATCCCCGTCCTCTTGCAGGCAAAGCGAACTTTTAAAAAAGCCGAACGCCTGCTGGATTCACTCACGGTTCACGCCGAACCAATGTGTAAATCCATCACCGAGGCGGCCGACGACCTGCGCGAACTATCGGTTTCCTTAAACGATAAAGTCGAAAAAACAGATGCGATCATTAATATGGCCCGGCACTCCGTCGATACCCTGCACAACACCAGCAACATGCTCAAAAGCACGGTAACCCCGATCATTACCAATGTTGGGGGGATCAGTGCCGGAATTGCCACCTTTGCCCACTTTTTAAACAAGTCACGTAAAACCTCAAAAGGAGAACAATGAAATGAGTAAAGACGATTGCAGTAGTTCTGGCGCCGCAGTTTTATCTTTTTTAGCCGGCACTGTGGTTGGCGCGGCCATTGCTCTTCTCACTGCTCCCAGATCGGGCCAGCAAACAAGAGAGATGCTCAGCGGCTACGGAGAGGACCTGGTCGACAAAATGGATAACCTCCCCGCCGGGGTCAGAGAGTATGGCGAAACAGCCATTGAGCGCAGCAAAAACATGATTGAGCACGGCAAAAACCTTATCAATCGCGGCACGGAACTGGCTTCCCAGGGCAAGGAATTTCTCGATGAGAAGAAAGAGGCCTTGAGCGAGGCGATCGAAGCCGGCAAAAGAGCCATGGAAGAAGAACGCAAGGCACTCTCCAACATAATGAAAGAAGAAGAGTGATCAACACCTAAAAACGAT
>Ga0224496_10001942_pt1 | contig 12538 bp, 11 predicted proteins | sample SF_Jul11_sed_USG_2_FD_168127 | JGI IMG/M metagenome (GOLD analysis project Ga0224496, IMG submission 168127) | Sediment microbial communities from San Francisco Bay, California, United States - SF_Jul11_sed_USGS_8_1 | ecosystem: Environmental > Aquatic > Marine > Sediment | place: USA... | reverse complement strand
ATAAAATCCAAGGTATTCAACATTCGACAAGTAGCAAAAGAATTAAGACTTAGAAAATGGGCTGTCTCCCTCTTCCCAAACCATATTCGAATAGTCGTTATGCCGCATGTTCAAAAACAACACGTTGAAAAATTCCTATCTGACTTAAAAGATATCGCCAATAGATTAGGAGGTTGAAAAGGAGGATTATCGTTGTTTACCCATCCATCTAAGGATATTGCTGGAACGAAAGGAGAGGAATTGAAAGGTAAACATGTAGCCTTATGTATAACCGGCAGCGTAGCGGCGGTTCAATGTCCAGAAATCGCCAGAACTCTCATGCGGCACGGAGCAGAAGTTTTCGCTGTAATGTCACCAATGGCTCAAAAAATAATTCATCCATACCTTATGGAATGGGCAACTGGAAACGCTGTCGTAACGGAGCTAACAGGGAAAATTGAACACGTGGCTTTGGCCGGAGAACATCCTACAAAAGCTGATTTGGTGCTCGTTGCCCCAGCTACAGCAAACACCATAAGCAAGATCGCCTGCGGAATAGACGACACAACGGTGACGTCTGTTGTTTCAACGGCTTTCGGCTCAAACATCTCCATAATCATCGTCCCGGCCATGCACCAATCCATGTATAACCATCCCATATTAACTGAAAACATCAGGAAGCTAAACGCGTTGGGAGTCGAATTTGTCGGTCCTAGAATTGAGGAGGGGAAGGCAAAAATCGCTGAAACAAAAGATATTCTTGATGCCGTTATCCGCAGACTTGCGGTTAAACAGGATTTCTCTGGAATGAAGGTGTTAGTTACCGCAGGATCGACCTGCGAGTATATAGACCCTGTCCGTGTTATCACAAGCAGAAGTTCTGGAAGAATGGGCGTTGCAATAGTAGAAGAAGCCTTAAGTCGCGGGGCAGAGGTGACGCTGGTCTACGGGTTGGGAAAAGCGGTCCCTCCGTTGGAAGCTCTTGTGGTTTCTGTTGAAACAACGAAGCAAATGCTTGAAGCATTTGTTTCAGAGTTAGAGTCGAAGAAATATGGTTTAGTGATAGCTGTAGCTGCAGCCGCTGATTGGGCAGTCGAAAAACCGTATTCTTACAAGGTTTCAACGCATAAGCTTCGTTCGCTTGATTTGAGACTGAAGCCTACCAGAAAAATTATTGATTACGTGAAGAAGGCTAGCCCCAAGACTTTTCTTGTGGCGTTTCGTGCAGAATACAAGCTTTCGAAGAAGGATTTGATTGGGAGTGGGTATAAGAGGCTATTGGAAGCCGATGCTGAACTGATTGTTGTGAACGATGTTGGTAAGAAAGGTGTGGGATTTGGAACCGAAACGAACGAAGTTTTCATCGTAGACAAAGAGAAAAAAGTGGTTCATGTTCCCCTAGCCCCTAAACGGGAAGTTGCGAGGAAAATTCTCGATGTTGTAAATGAAAAAATCAAACCAAAATAGTCTTATAGACACCTGATACGTGCTAAACGTGAGAGCAAATGAGTAAAAAGTTCAAAATCGTGGCTGTTGGCGGCACCTTCGACGAGTTTCATAGGGGACATAGAGCCTTACTTATGAGAGCTTTTGAGGTGGGCGAGCAAGTTTTGATCGGTTTAAGCTCCGGCGGGTTCGTTAAAAAGCTAAGTAAGCCGCATGAAACAGCACCCTACGAACAGAGACTCGAAGAGCTAAAAGCCTTTCTGCGTGAACATAGCTTTTCGGAAAGAGCTAAAATCATTCCGTTAAATGACGTTTACGGAGTGACCTTGTCTTCTAAAGGTTGCCTCGAAGCCCTAGTTGTAAGCAAAGAAACCGAACCTACAGGCATCAAAATTAACGAGAAAAGAAAGGAGCTTGGACTACACCCCCTTCACATAGCGGTTATAGAAATGGTTCCTTCAGAAAATCATGTTCCAGTTTCGACCACGCGGATTCGCTATGGAGAAATCGACCGTGAAGGCCATTTATTAAAAACTTGACAAAATTAGAAGAAAACAGTTTAAACTTCTTTTCAGCTACATTTACACCGGAAGAGGTTGCTGTGCAGAGGACGGGTGTTGCTAAGCTTCCACTCCATTACGGTAAGGCGCCGAGATGGCTAGTTATCCGCATGCGCAAACTTGCCAAGGAAATCGTAACAATCATCGTGGATGAGTATGGCACGAGTGATTTCCTAAAACGGATTTCAGACCCCTTCTGGTTTCAGGCCTTAGGCTGCGTTTTAGGTTATGACTGGCACTCATCAGGCGTAACAACCGTTGTTACAGGAGTTTTAAAACAGGCTGTGGTGCCGGAGAATTACGGCATTGCAGTTTGTGGTGGTAAGGGTAAGGTTTCTCGGCAGACACCATTAGAAATTGGAAGCATCGGTGAAAAGTTTGGTTTCTCAAGCGACAGAGTCGAAGCTTTGCGTTACGCAAGCAAGATGAGTGCTAAGGTTGACAACACGGCTGTTCAAGCTGGCTACCAGCTTTATCACCACGCCTTCTTTGTGGCTGAAGACAGTAAATGGGCAGTCATCCAACAAGGTATGTGCCTACAAGACCGCACAGCTAGGCGCTATCACTGGCTCTCCGACAACGCCCAAAACTTTGTTGTTGAACCGCATGACGCCATAGTTGGCGACGTAAAACGTGAGATTGCTCTAGATATGACAGCTAAAAAAAGTGAAAGTTGCAGAAAAACTTCGGTGGACATAGCTAAAGAGCCGCCTAAAAAGATTAAGCGTATGATCTTGTCTATCAGGCCAGCTTATCAGAAGTCGTTGCGGGAATGGATGCCAAAAACTGAGGACACCGCATGGAAAGAATATCTAACTGATGTTTTATCTATGCCAAGGAACATAAACTGGAAGGCACTGCGGGAAGTTTACGAGTTCCAGCCCCACAACTATGAGGAATTGTTAGGGTTTAAGGGCATAGGTCCAGCTACCGTCAGGGGTTTAGCCTTGATCGCAGAGCTGATATACGGTGAAAAGCCAAGCTGGAAAGACCCGGTGAAGTATTCCTTTGCTTATGGAGGAAAGGATGGTGTTCCTTTTCCCGTGAACCGTAAAGCCATGGACGAGTCAATTCAGATACTTAAGCGTGCAATTCAAGAAGCCAAAGTGGGGAACAAGGAGAAGGTAAGGTCTCTGCAGAGACTCAGGCGGTTTGTCCCAGACAACATAACTCATTAGCGCGCGCTCTTTTTTGCGAACGTCCAAGATGAAACTAGGATTCTTCACGTTCACAGCCGCGATAGTTGCGGCGATTGTCTGGGTCGTTCCATTCGACAAAGGCGTCGCCATTCCCGAAACCCTTTCCGCACTTTCAGCATCAACATGATCCGTGGTTTTGGGCTTGAAGATGCTGAAAAAAGATGCACATTGAAACAATTAATGCTGCAATCTTTAAGGTTCGTGAAAACTCGTCGGATTATCATACTTCGAAATTCTTCGAAAACTGCAAACGTTTTTATCAATTACGTAGGTTATAAAAGGCATGTGAAAAAATGGCACATGAAGGCAACAACAGAAAAGCCAGTGAAGGCGGTTCAAGCATCGAAGAACTAAGCAAAAAACTTGATTTGATAATGAAGAGACTTGAAACTCTAGAAGCTTTCATAACCAGCAATCCAGAATATTCAGGACTAGCCCCGTACCTTCGCATGACCCGTATGGGTGTAGGCTTGTATGGTGAACCGTTGAAGATTGCCTCGCGACTTAAAAAGGCTGAAAAATATCTACGGAAAACGTGGATTGTTCAAGATGAAATCTCAAGGTGTATAATCCAAGCACTCGCCTTGCATGATAAACTGAACATATCTGCGATAACCAGGCAGGTTCGGAGGATGCGTGGAAAAGCGTCAAGAAGAATCATAAGAAATAGACTACAACGCTTGAAACAGGAAGGCATAGTCATACGAGCTGAAGGGTATGGAAACGCTTACCAACTCGCAGAGTGACCGTTTGGGTGGTCACTTTTTCCCATAATAAATAACAACAATGCTCAGACTCTTTATTAAAATAGGTGAGAAAAATGAATTGGAATAAAATTGGAAATAATGTTAGAAAAGCTACGGATGGCTTGTCAAGCAAAATCTTTAGAATAATGAAGCTCTCTAGATTACCATATTTAAGAATCCACAGAAGAACTGAACTGGTTGCAAACGTTTACCCATATGAGCGCAGTGAGAAAATCTTGCGGGAAATCGAGTCGAGAAAGAGCCAAGCAGCTGCGTCTGTGCGCGGATTCCAAAATCGTTAATTAGAACAAAACTAGAGTGAGTGGAGGTGAAACAGAATGAGTGAAGAGAAAGAAAAGAGAAAGGAAGAGAAAGAGGACATCGAAGAGCTGAGAGAAGTTCTAGGCGTAGTTTCAAAGGAAGTTCCAGGCTTGATAAAGGGAATAATTGCAAGCGTGTTTTCCGAAGAAGCTGGAAAGGGCATGGGCAAGGCAGCAGCAGCCTTCTACAAGGAATTGAAAGAAGCCGGTATGCCGGAGGAAACGGCTGTAAAAATGACTGAAAACTACATATCCGTATTCACAAGCCTCGGAGACATAATGAAGAAGGCTGTAGGCGGAAAAAAAGAGAGGAAGGGCGAAGAGATAGGCGAGGAAGTTTCAAGAAAAATCAAGGAGAAACTTGCGGAGAAGGGGCTGACAGAAGAGGAAGAATAGCCTCTTTCCCATTTTTGGTGAAAAAATGAAGATTTCAACCATAATAAGAGCGGGGTTACACCAGTCAAAACTGCTTTTGAATCTGTTTTTTATTTGGTTGACTTTAGGCTGGAAGGTCAGGAAGGCAAGGAAAGCCTTCGAGAAGGAACTTGTAAAAAGCGGAATGCCAAGTGAGGCTGCCAAAAAACTCGGAAAGAAGTATTCTTCAGTAAAGGACGAGGTCATGAAGCAACTTTGGGGTTCCGTTAGAAAGTCTAAACGATGAAGTCTGCGTAAACTTGAGAACAGCAAAGCGAAGAAAAAGTTGTTTCATACCCTTGTTTTTCTGCGAATCTTATCGCTTCTTCCGCTGGAAATGCTATAGCGTTTACTCCAGCCTTTATGGCTAAAACATCTGTCTTTACTCGATGTCTTCCCTTTGGTCGCATGCATCCAAGCGCTAAAGGTGTCTGAGGAAACATTAGTCTTGCAGTTGCCATGACCTTTGCTATGTCCACTGGTTTTGGAGGTTCAACCTTTTCCATTTCTGTTCCATGTATGGGCATAAAGGCTATAATGACCAAGGCCGAAGGCTGATATCTCGAAACCATTTGAAGAGCATTCAGTTCACCTTTCAATTTTCCGTAATGAAGCCCAACAATAACGTGGGGCACAAAAGGAATACCAGCTTCGTGTAGTACCCTCAAGGAATCTTCATAAGCTTTAACCGTCAAATTCAGTCTGTAAATTACCTTTATCGTTTCACCCGAGCCAATTATGTCTATCAACGCAGCATCGACTCCAGCTTTTCTGAGCTTTTCGGCTGTGTTGAAATCAACCATGCCAGTGTGAACAATTATAGTTAAGTCCAATTCGCGTTTAACCTTCTCGATTGTGTCGATGAATCTTCCTAGAGGAACAGAACCGTTCGGTAGGCATCCGCCGCTTATTAGACAGCCTAAAGCTCCTCTACGCTTAATCTGCATGCACAATTCAAGCAGTTTTTCAGGCGTAGTGGCTGAATACATGGTGTTCAAGACCTTTCCGCCGCAATGCTTGCAGTTTAATGCGCACCCCTTGCCAGTCACAGAGATCGTTGGAAAGTCTGTTGGTGAAGAACAGCAATAGCTTGTCTTGTAATACATGAAGCTTGGAGCATAGAAGTGGATTTTCTTGCCGAAAATTTTAGACCCGACCTCTTGAGCCTTTTTTAGGTGTTCTTCAAGCTCTTTTTCGCTATTTGCATCAAAAATCTTCTTTATGCAGTTCTCCACATATTTGTTTGTCAACCGTGACTCCTTCTTGTAACAAATATTAGGCTAATTCTAATTTAATGTATCTTAGAAGTGTCTGAAATGCCTGGTGAAGGAATAGTACCAGAGAAAATCCGTGTCTCCTTAGGCTCCGCCATCGTTCTTGGACTCTTGAAGGGAAAGCTTAATGCTATGCCCACAACCGCATATTTGCTAACTTATAGGAGAGGTAGGTGCACTGCAAACTGTGGTTTCTGCCCGCAGGCTAGGGGAAGCCACGGCAGAGCCGACATGCTTTCCAGGGTTTCATGGCCTGTTTTTCAAACAAGACACGTGCTTAATGGAGTAGAGAATGCTGTAAAAGATGGCCGAATAAAACGTGTTTGCCTCCAAGCTTTAAACTATCCAGAAGTTTTCCAACATCTTTTGGCGCTCGTGAATGCAATACATTCACGTCTCCGAGTCCCAATTTCAATTTCGTGTCAACCATTGAACCGTGAGAACATGCAGCGATTGGCAGACGCTGGAGCAGAAAGGATAGGCATTCCATTAGACGCAGCCACCGAGGAACTCTTTGAGAAGGTTAAGGGGCGTTCCGTTGGAGGCCCATACGTTTGGGAAGAACAGTTTAAGTTGCTAAGTGAAGCCACAGGCATTTTTGGAAAGGGTAAAGTCAGCACACATCTAATCGCTGGGTTGGGGGAAACGGAAAGGGAAATGGTTGAGATTATTCAGCGATGTGCGGATATGGGGGTTCTTCCAGCGTTGTTTGCATTCACACCAATTCCCGGAACGATCCTGGAAAACGATTCTCAACCATCAGTTCCACAGTACAGAAGTGTCCAACTTGCCAGACACCTAATCTTCCGTGGAATTGCAAGGTATGAAAACATTCGTTTCAGTGAGGAAGGCTGCGTAAGTGACTTCGGAGTTGACGAAGAGCGTTTAATGCAGATAATTCAAACGGGTGAGCCCTTCCACACTTCAGGATGCCCAAACTGCAATCGTCCATACTATAACGAGAAGCCGAGCGGTCCAATCTACAACTATCCCAGACCCCTAACAAAGAAAGAAACATTGCAAATACTACAAGAACTAAAGATACGTTAAGATTAGTAGCGTTCTCTGCAGATAAATCCTAGACCCCTCGATAGTTTTTCAGCGTTGAAACCTAATGTTAAGCTTGCCTCTCACGCATCACAAAATTTAATTTTGTTAGCTTCTTTATGATTAGGAAATCATGCGGTGAGACGATGAAGAGTTCTGTTGAGAGCTGGATTTTTCAGCCGGAATTTGAAAAAATGCCTAGGAATAAACTTGTTGAGCTGCAGGAAGAAAGGCTCAGAAAGGTTGTGAGATACTGTTACGAGAGGGTTCCTGTTTACAGAAGGAAGTTTAAGGATGCAGAAATAACCCCTGGTGACATACGAACTCTGGATGATTTGAAGAAGATACCTTTCACCGAAAAGGAGGATTTGCGGATGGCATACCCCTATGGAATGCTAGCAGCAGACCTAAGCGATGTTCTCGAGTTGCACGCAAGCTCTGGAACAACCGGACATCCAACAACTTGTGCATACACTAGAAGAGACTTGGAAGTTTGGTCAAAGGTTATGGCTAGGATATACGCTTCCGCTGGAACAGGGAAAGGCGACGTCGTGCAGAACGCATATGGATACGGCTTATTTACTGGCGGTTTAGGCTTCCATTATGGAGCATTGGAAATAGGTGCAACAGTCTTACCCATCGCCGCTGGCGAAACAGAACGACAGATAAGACTGGCAAAGGAATATGGAACGACAATACTTACGTGTACACCTAGCTACGCAGCGTACATGGGCAGATACGCAAAAGAAAAACTGGGAATAGACCCAGCAAAGGAGCTTAAATGGAAAAGTGGATTGTTTGGCGCTGAAGCCTGGTCTGAACAGCTCAGAGAGAGAATCGAGGAGCTTTTGGGAATTGAAGCCTTCGACATCTACGGCCTATCAGAAGTGATTGGGCCAGGCGTGTCTGTAGAGTGCTCCGAGCATGATGGATTGCACGTTCAAGAAGACCACTTTCTGCCAGAAATAATTGATCCAGAAACAGGTGAAAGAGTTGAGGAGGGTGAAAACGGAGAACTCGTCTTAACGACATTGACGAGGGAGGCAACCCCGGTTCTTAGGTTCAGAACGGGCGACACGACCTTTTTCAAAACCGAGGAATGCCCGTGCGGCAGAACCTTTGGAAGGATGGGCAGAGTTTTTGGAAGAGCAGATGACATGCTAAAAGTCAGAGGCGTGAAATTCTGGCCAAAAACGGTTGAACATGCATTATTACGTGTGAAGGGAGCCTCAGAAAACTACGAAATAATCGTTGAACGCCCACAGGAACTAGACATCATGACCTTGCGCGTGGAACCCGACAAAGAACTTTTTGAAAGCATAAACGGAGACTTATCAAAACTGCAGGCTTTAGTCAAGGAAATAGGAGAACACGTCAGATCCATCGTCGGAGTAAAGGCAAATATTAAGCTTGTTCCCTATGGAACCCTACCAAGATTCATGGGAAAAGCCAAAAGGGTGAAAGACGTAAGAAAACACGTCTAAAATCAATGAGCCGATGTGAAGGTGAAATTTTGAGCTACGCTGGCATCCGCCAAAAGCGGGCGAGCGTTTAGCGAAAACGGTGAAATAAGAAGTTTTTCTATGGTGCGCTATTCTTTTTTTAGCTCGGGGAGAAGTTTTTCATAGAAATCAAGCGATTCTGGATTAATTAAAGCGTCTCTATTTGTGACCGGCCTACCATTTAGTATGTTCGAGACTGCACTTTCAACCTTCTTCATGTTGAAGGTGTAGGGAATATCCGGCGCCTCGATGATTAAGGCTGGAACATGCCTAGGCGAAGCCTCTTCGCGCAAGGCTCTTTTAACCTTTTTTCTTAAATTCTCTGTTAATTGAAATCCCCGAGCAAGTTGGACAAAAAGGATGACACGCTGATCCCCTTTCCAATCCTGTCCTGCGGCTAGGCTGTCGGCAACTTCTTCAAATCTTTCCGCAACGTTATATATTTCAGCTGGACCTATGCGCACTCCGGAAGGTTTCAAGGTGAAATCAGATCTGCCGAGGAAAGTTATTCCACCTGTGTCGCTATGAATCATGATCCAATCGCCATGTCGCCAAACATTAGGATAAACATCAAAGTAAGCATCCCTATACTTTCTACCGTCGGGATCGTTCCAGAAATAAATAGGCATAGAAGGCGAAGGAGCTTCACAAACAAGTTCTGCTTCTCGATCAACCACCGGATTTCCCTGTTCATCATACGCCTTCACCTTCATTCCTAAGGCCGGCCCCTGCAATTCGCCAGCACATACGGGCTGGATAGGGGTTCCGGCGGCAAAACAACCGTTGATATCGGTGCCTCCTGAGATGGAATTAAAGTGTAAATCTTCTTTGATTTCCCGGTATACATATTCGAATCCTTCGGACGAAAGAGGTGAACCAGTCTGAGATATTTCCCGTAACGATGATAAATCGTAAACCTTTCCAGGTTTAGCCCCCACGCCTTTGAGATAATTGATGTAACTTGCACTGCAACCAAAGATGGTTATTTTTTCATCTTGAACCAACTTCCACAGTGCATCCCAATCAGGATAAAGAGGATTGCCATCGTATAACACTACAGTAGCTCCTACTGCTAAAGAGCTCAACAACCAATTCCACATCATCCAGCTAGGAGTTGAAATATAAAAAATCCTGTCCTCGCGTTTCAGATCAGTGTGAAGTATCAACTCTTTCAAATGGTTGATGAGGATTCCACAGGCTCCTTGAACCATACATTTTGGCTTACCAGTGGTTCCTGAAGAAAACATGATGTACACAGGATGATCAGAAGGCAACTGTTCAAATCTAATATCCACTGGTCCTTTTTCAGAAATAAAATCGTCATAAAGCACGGAGTTAGGAACATGTCTAATATCAGGTTTTTCAATCACGTAAGGAACTACAACAATTCTTTCCAGCGAAGGAACTCCCTTGGCAATTTTCCCCAACCGAGGCAAAACATCAAAAACCTTCCCTTTATAAGGATAACCACCAACAGCAAACAAGACTTTTGGCTCAATTTGACCAAGACGATCCACAACCGCCCCTGGACCGAGCTCAGTACCACAAGACGACCAGATGGCACCGAGACTTGTAGCGGCAAGCATAGCAATAGCCGTTTCCATAAGGTTAGGCATATAGGCAGCTACACGGTCCTTGGAAGCGACCCCTATTTCTCGTAGCGGTTTAGCCAGACGTGCTACAGAAGCGTACAGTTCTGCATAGGTCATTCCGACTGACTTCTGAGCTTCCCCTCTGAACATAAAAGCTGCATGGTCATCTCTGTATCTCAGAAGGTTCTCGGCAAAATTCAATCTTGCCCCAATGAACCACTTTGCACCAGGAAACTTGTCTAAGTCGTCGACCACCACGTCATATCCGCGGGAAGCTTTTATCTCTCCAAATTCCCACATGAGCTTCCAGAATTCCGGTATGTTTTCAATCGACCATTTACACAATTGACCATAGGAGTCAATGTCAAAACCATGTTTTTCATTGACCAACCCAATGAATCGAGTAATATTAGCTTGGTTCACGCGTTCTTCAGAAGGCACCCAAAGCGGTTCTCTCATACGTCTCATCTATCCTTTTGAACTAGACTTAGAAGTCTGCTGTTAAAATAAGGTTTATGATGGCTCCTAATCAATTATTTTTTGAGTTCTGGCGCGAGTTTAGGCTTTTGCCCTGTGACCTGCTCGACTATTTTCCAGAAGTCCTCTTCGGTTAAGCCTTTCCGCATCTCCCTCAGCAACTTTTTTATCTGGTAAAAGGTCATCTGCATTGCGCCCTTGTCCAAGTTTTCTTGCACTCTCCTTATTCTCCTAACTATCTCATCTATCTGCCTCGGCGTTACCTTAATTCCAGCCAATGCCAGGCGATTCTCAACCAGATACTTCCCCGTCTGTCTGCCCAGATAAAACATTGTTTCCCTTCCAACCATCTTCGGCGGAAAGGGTTCATATATGAGGGGGTGAGCCAACATGCCGTGGATATGTTTGTCCGACGCGTGTGAAAAGGCGTTTTCACCCACTATTGGTTTGTGAAATGGTATAGGCAGCGCGAAGCTTTTCTCAGCCAGCTGGCTGAGCCTGTAAAGCTTTTTCACGTTTATGCCCGTATCTATGTTGTAGAGTATTTCTAAGGCTGCAACGACCTCTTCTAAGGGTGCAAATCCTGCCCTTTCGCCGAATCCAACCGCGCATGTCTGTGGATAGGTTATGCCTTCTTCTATGGCTGCCAGGGTGTTTGCTGTCGCCAAGCCGAAGTCGTTGTGGCAACGGATGGATAACGGAATCTCTCTGTTAATCAACTGCGAGAGACCTTCTCTGACACGAGAAACGAGGTAACGTACCGACAGAGGCCTCAGAAAACCAACGGTGTCTGCAATCACGAGACGACCTGCTCCAGCTTTCGCTGCCGCCTCAAAAATCTGTAAAATTTCCGGAAGTGGCGTTCTTGAAGCATCCTCCAGAACAAAGTTCACGGTTAAGCCATGCTTCTTGGCGTATTCGATGCAGTCAACGGTTTTTTCTAAAACTTCCTCTTTAGTCATTTTCAATCTATACCGGAAGTTCAACCCATTAAAAGATGTGAAAATTGAAATTTCCCGTACGCCGCATCCCAAGCAAGCATCTATGTCGTCTCGAATTATGCGGGCTGAAGCAGCAATGCTTGCCTGCTGAAAACTCTCGTTTGAAATTCTTCTGACAATGTTTTTATCCTCTTCAGAAAACCCGGGAAAACCAACAGTTATTATGGCCACACCCATTTCATCCATCATCTTAGCGAGCTTAACCTTCTCAACGTAGGTCAGAAAGACCGTTGGAGTCTGTTCACCTTCTCTCAGGGTTTCATCCCACACGAAGACCTTCTCGGGAAGTTTTGGAGGCAAGTTTTTTCTAAAACGGTTATAGTTCGTTATTAATCCTTGAGCTTCAAGTTTTTTGAAGATTGTCTTTCTCATTTAACGCATCTTCCAATAAAGCATAGTAGGGTACATTCTTTATTTTGCAGTCATTCATATAAGAATTGACATATTTCAGCCATTCAAAACTTATGAGTGGCGATGAGCAGATATTCACTTCCTCGAAATTTTCAATTCCCCAAGCACACAAGCGTGCGTTAAGGCAGACCCTTTCATTTTCATGTTTTCTTTTTCGCCTTGCTTCCGTAGTCGCATGATTCTACGATTGCGCACTCACATTTCGGGTTCTGAGCTATGCAAGTGTACTTTGCCAGAAGCCACAACAAGCCCCCTGTTCTCTCTCCCTTTTCCCACGGTATGAATATTTTGAGGGCTTTTTGAATTTCTTCGTATTTCGCTACTGGCTTTACCAAACCCAGCCTTTTTGCTATTCTTTCCATTTGGGTGTCTACAACCGTGACTTCAGCGTAGGAATGCCTCTGCGCGAGTAGAACATCAGCGGTTTTCTTGCCGACCCCCGGGAGTTCCATAAGCCTTTTCCTCGCTTCCTCTTTGGGCAGGGCGAGAACCGAAGACAAGTCTCCTCCAAACTTTCCCAAGACTGCCTGGGAAAGCTCCTTAATCCTTTGCGATTTAACGTTATAGAGA
>Ga0224496_10001940_pt1 | contig 12547 bp, 14 predicted proteins | sample SF_Jul11_sed_USG_2_FD_168127 | JGI IMG/M metagenome (GOLD analysis project Ga0224496, IMG submission 168127) | Sediment microbial communities from San Francisco Bay, California, United States - SF_Jul11_sed_USGS_8_1 | ecosystem: Environmental > Aquatic > Marine > Sediment | place: USA... | reverse complement strand
GAGAAATAATTGCACTTACTACTTGAATTCAAGTTGGTGTGTTGATTGAAAGAATTGGGGCCATGTCATGAATTAACATATTTTCACCCTGATTCCCCCCAGCCGGTGGGTGGGAACGCTTGCGGCTTCCACCAGCGCACACTCGCCATTGATGCTCTCGTCTCCTCCTTCACCCTTCCCTGAAAGGGCAAAGGAGCATGGGAATATTTTAATTGGAAGTTTAGCCAGGATAGCAGGAATGTTATTGGTCTATTTAGGGATAGAGCGTGTAGAGCATTCTTGGGAACGGAATGGTTTCACGAACATGATCTAGCCCACAAATCCACGCGACCACTCGTTCAATCCCCATCCCAAATCCGGCATGCGGCACACTCCCATACCGGCGTAAGTCCACATACCACTTAAAGGCTTCTTCCGGAAGATCATGCGCGGCAATTTGCTGGCGCAGAGTTTCCAAATCATGAATGCGTTGCCCGCCGCCAATAATTTCTCCATAACCTTCAGGGGCCAACATATCCATACACAAGGCTAAGTCGGGGCGCTCAGGATCTCTGGCCATATAAAAAGCTTTTGCCGCGGCTGGATAGCGATGCACAAGAACGGGGCGGTCAAACGATTTGGCTAAGACGGTTTCTTGCTCACTGCCAAAGTCATCCCCGAATTGAATATCCACGCCATGTTCTTTGAGCCTGGCAATCGCCTCTTCATACGTAATTCGTGGAAACGGGGGAATCATGGCCTCCAACGCCGCCACGTCTCGTTCGAGAATCTCTAACTCAGCTCGACGGTTTTCCAAGACTCGCTGAATGACCACCGACACGAGTTCCTCAGCCAGTTGCATCGCATCCGGTAATTCAGCAAAGGCCATTTCCGGTTCCACCATCCAAAACTCCATGAGATGCCGACGGGTTTTTGACTTTTCCGCCCGGAACGTTGGCCCAAAACAATAAATCTTCCCAAAGGCGGCAGCGGCTGCTTCTCCATAGAGTTGTCCGCTTTGTGCGAGATACGCCACCTGATCGAAGTATTGCGTTTGAAAGAGCGTCGTCGTGCCCTCACAAGCATTCGGGGTAAAAATCGGCGTGTCAATGAGCGTAAAATCTCGCTCATCGAAAAAATTCCGGCAGGTTCGGATGATCTCATGGCGAACGCGTAAAATGGCATGTTGCCGGCTCGACCGCAGCCAGAGATGCCGATGTTCCATCAAAAATCCGACCCCATGCTCCTTGGGTTGAATGGGAAAGGGTTCCGCCAGATGAACGACTTGGAAGTGCGTGACGTCTAATTCAAATCCACCAGGCGCCCGAGCATCCTTTCTCGGTTGTCCAGTGACAATCACCGAGGACTCCTGAGTCACTTGCCCCACTAGGGCAAATTGCTCTTCCCCCACCGTGGCCTTACTGACAATCGCCTGAATATCCCCAGTCCCATCGCGAACCGTTAAAAAGCTTAGTTTCCCGCTTGACCGCCGAAGGCGAAGCCACCCTTTAATGATAATGTCCTGACCTTCGTATTGAGCAATTTGCCCAATAGACACAACGCGTTGCTGAGGCATGCTGACGCTCCTTACGCTTTTACCAAGAATAAATTGACACTCAGAAAAATCAGTCGCTATGATGAGCCTTGGACACGGAATGACTTAGACTTTTGAAGGAGGATATACGCATATGGGTTACACCATCACCGTTCGTGATTTGAAAGCTCGCCAGGATAAGGGAGACAGCATCTTCTTATTAGATGTCCGTGAGCCTCATGAATATTCAATGGCCAAGATAGAAGGGTCGGTGCTCATTCCCTTGGGCGAACTTCCCAATTCTCTGAATCAATTGGACAAAAACGCCGAAATCGTGGCCTACTGCCACAAAGGGATGCGAAGCGCCGATGCGGTGGGCTTTTTGCTTCAACAAGGGTTTTCGAATGTCAAAAATCTCATTGGGGGAATCGAATCCTGGTCCATTGAAATTGACAATTCGGTCCCACGCTACTAGCGCTTCAATCGAACAGCCCATAGGCTTTTTGGAAAGATCTGTTTATTTGCCCTGGGCTTGAAAATACTCCACCGTCATCCTGAGACCATCCGGCAACGACACTTGAGGGTCCCAGCCAAAGCGCTCCCTCAAGCTCGTCACATCCAGCACACTACGAAACTGCTCTCCTTTTTTTGCCGCCCCGAATAAATCTTTGCAAGAACTTTTGGTCAATTGTTTAATGATGCTGTAACATTCATTCACGGTCGTTTCCCGACCAGTCCCAACATTAAAGATGCCCTGAACATCTTCTCCTAATGTCACCAAGAGGGCTTCCACCACATCATCGACATACACGAAATCCCTCGTCTGCTTTCCTGTTCCATTGATGATCGGCTGCCCACCTTCCAGCATGATTTTTGAAAAAATTGCAATGACTCCAGCCTCCCCTTCTGGCTCTTGTCTTGGCCCATAGACATTGCCAAATCGAAGCGCTACGTGTCGAAGCCCCATCGTATTGGTGTAATATGCCAAGTATTTTTCTCCGGCTAACTTACTAATGCCATAAGGAGACATGGGCTCGGTGCGATGAGATTCCGCCGCTGGGAATACCTCCTGTTCCCCATAGACTGCACCCCCTGAAGACGCAAAAGACACTTTTCGTACTCCATTTTTTACGGCATGCTCTAAAAGATTCAGCGTACCTAAAATATTGACATCTGCATCGAATCCAGGATTTTCCGTTGAGAGCCGGACATTCATTTGCGCTGCTAAATGGACAACCACTAACGGCCGCTCTTTTCGAAAGACTCGCTCAACCCCCTTGCTTCGAATATCCATTTTATACAAGACGGCTTTTTTGTTGACTTGTTTGCGTCCCTGTCGAAAGATTATCAATCACCACGACCTGGTTGCCTTCCTGTACTAATCGATCCACGAGATGTGATCCGATAAACCCTGCCCCTCCTGTAACCAGAACTTTTATCCCCATGACATGTCATTTCCTTTCAAGACAAAACCGCTTATGAGCATTCTTGACCCTCTTTATCCAGATACCCCTATTTGTCGCTTCTGTAAACCCATGACAATCTCCTTATTTCCCTTTTTCCCTAATAGGGGTGAATCCATGAGCCCGATAAGATCTAAGGACAATGAATTGGCATAGGCCACAAACTGATCTTTGACGGCTTGGCGCAACGTTTCATCCCGAACAATCCCCCCTTTACCGACTTGCCCCTTCCCAACCTCAAACTGAGGCTTAATCAATGACACCAGATAGCCCTGCGGCTTTAATACGGGGATGATCACAGGCCACACCATCTTCAGGGAAATAAATGACACATCAATGACGATTAAATCGACCATCTCTGGAATATCTTCTGGGCGCAAATATCGAATATTCACACGATCCATCACGATCACACGGGAATCTGATCGCAGGCGCCAATCCAGCTGTCCATAGCCCACATCAATGGCATACACTCGTTGAGCGCCATGCTGCAACACACAGTCGGTAAACCCTCCGGTTGAAGCCCCCACATCCATCACCACCAACCCCGAACACGAAAGCCCAAAAGCCTCTAAAGCCGGAGCCAGCTTTTCTCCACCGCGGCTTGCATATTGGGACTCAGGCAGGACAATTTCAGCCATGACCTCTGAGGACACCTGTTTCCCGGGTTTATCCATCACCACCCCATCAATCTTGACACGGCCCGCCAGGATAAGCCGACTAGCCTGTTCCCGGCTAGGGACCAGTGCCTGAGAGACCAACAGGACATCTAATCGTTGTTTGGGTGATTTTTTGACTGGGAGAGGAGGTAGAGACGACATGTCGTGGGAACCGAGCCTATTCTCCTTAGGAATGAAAGAGGAAGGAACGAAAACAAGGGTTACGACTCAGTGGAATCGGGTTCCTCCAACGTAAACGCCTGAATGCGTTTTCGGCCATCCTTGTCTTGCACAAGAATTTCCACTTTACGCTCAGCCTCATCCAACATTTTCAAGCACGTCTTGGACAACTTGACCCCTTCTTCAAATATCTTCAATGAATCATCTAAAGACAGCTCGCCCGCCTCTAATTCTGTCACGATTGTTTCCAAGCGGGACAATGCCTTTTCAAATTTTATCGCTGCCATGGTATTCCCTTATAGTTCGCCTAAAAAGCCCATTATATTATAGCCTCCCCTCACCAGGAATCAAAAGCACATCTTTATTTTGGTGGAGAAATTTGTTCGACCCGGCAAACCAGTTCACCGTCGGACAAGGTCGCCAGCACTTCCCCCCCTACCTTCGTATCTGTTGATTTTCTCACGACTTTCCCATCATGAAGGTCCGTGATAATACTATACCCCCTTGCCAAAACTGCTAGGGGACTCAATTGGTGCAGTTGAGAGATCAAGACTGTGACCTGATGCCGCCTAAGCAGAATAGAATTTTGAGCACCTTGAATTACATATCGAGTAAGCTCAGCTAATTTCCCCTGCTCTTGATGGATAGTCCGTAGGGGATTGGCTTCCCAAATCGCTGATTGATGTTGCAAGAGCAAGAGCTGCATATTTCGACACCAGTGTTTGACGTTTCGATACAACTGCCCCTCTAGCTCATCCACCCGTTGAACAAAATGTCCGATAATAAGCCGTGGCTCAGGTAACCGTTGCCGCACCTGCTGCACTCGTACCGTCATAGCGGAAATCATGCTCTTGAGCGACCGCTCCAATCTGGCACGATGGTGGCGCACCTGCTCCTTCACCTTTGTGCAATCTGGAGTAACCAATTCCGCCGCCGCCGAGGGAGTTGGGGCACGGCAATCAGCCACCAAATCGGCAAGCGTCACATCGGTTTCATGCCCGACTGCCGACACAATGGGAATGTGGGATGCGGCAATGGCCCTCACGACAGGCTCTTCATTGAACGCCCATAAATCTTCCAGCGACCCGCCTCCCCGCCCAACAATCAACACATCAACTTTGCCAAATTGAGGACCAGATTGATTGAACATCTGAATGGCTGCAGCAATTTGACCGGCCGCCTCCCTCCCCTGGACGGCTACTGGAGCAATAAGAACTTGTGCCAAAGGCCATCGTCGATAAATAATGGTCAACAAATCATGAAGAGCCGCCCCCACCGGTGATGTCACCACTCCAATTCTCTCTGGAAATGCTGGCAAAGGCCTCTTCCGAGATCCTTGGAATAGCCCTTCAGCCTCCAGCTTGGCCTTGAGTTGCATGAAAGCCAATTGCAACTCGCCAATACCTTTGGGCTCGACACCTTCTAACAATAATTGATAGTCGCCACGTGGTTCATAGACCGTCAGACGCCCAAAGACCAAGACCTCCAATCCATCTTGAAGGGCAAACTTCAACCGTTCGGCTTGCTTCCGAAACATGACGGCTCGAATCTGGCTACCCTGATCTTTTAACGTAAAATAATGGTGTCCGGAAGACGGACAACGAAGATTAGAGATTTCCCCTTCCACCCACACTGAGGGGAATTGCTGTTCCAAATTTAAACGAATATGTCTCGTGAGTTCCGAGACGGTCAGCAAAGGCGGGAAAAGCTCTGGCACGAGAATGCGTTACTCAAACAATCGAAGACGAGAAATATGGGTGGTTTTTCGAGTGGCGCGATCAATTTGCACAACGGCGCCGCACAACACAGACGGGCCGGGTGCGACTTCAAACCGTCGAGGTAGCTGCGTCAGAAATTTCTGAATGACTAAATTGGATTTCATCCCGATTACGGATTTGACAGGGCCGGTCATCCCCACATCGGTCAGATAGCCTGTCCCCTGCGGTAAAATTTGTTCATCAGCCGTTTGCACATGGGTATGGGTCCCCAATATCGCAGAAACCTTCCCATCCAAAAAATAGCCCATCGCCATTTTTTCTGAGGTGGTTTCGGCATGCATATCAACAACAATATAGTCTGTCTTGGCCGTCAATTGCGCCAATTCTCTTTCAGCGACACGGAAAGGACAATCCACCATAGGCATAAAGACTCGCCCCATGAGTTGCAGAACTCCAACGCGTTCACCCTGGTTCGTTTCAATCACACACGTCCCTTTTCCCGGAACACCGTCCGGATAATTAGCGGGACGAATCACCCGTGGCTCTTTTTCCAAATACTCCATGGCCTCACGCTTATCCCAGGCATGGTTCCCTAAGGTAATGGCAGAAAGTCCCAGGTCAAAAAGCTCCTCAGCAATGTCCGGGGTAATCCCGAACCCCCCGGCGGCGTTTTCACCATTTCCGACCACCACGTCAATATGATGGTCACGAATGGCATTCGAGAGATGCTTTAACAATACTCGCCGTCCGGGCTCACCCATGATGTCTCCGATAAACAAAAGATTCATATTCTTGTCGCTTTCAACTCCTTACAGACTACTTTGCAAATTCAATGAATCGATTTTCACGAATGACGGTGACTTTGATTTGGCCGGGATAGGTCAGTTCTTGTTCAATTTTTTTGGCTAAATCCCGGGACAGGGCAAACCCTTCAGTATCGCTTAACTCTCCCTGTCGAATGATCACTCGAACTTCCCGTCCTGCCTGAATCGCATAGGCTTTATCAACACCGGCAAAACCCGTCGCCAACGATTCCAATTTTTCTAACCGCTTCACATAGGCCTCCAATGTCTCACGCCTGGCACCAGGGCGCGCCGCTGAAAGCGCTTCGGCGGCGGCAACCAAGACGGCTTCTGGACACAGGGGCTCAACTTGCTCATGATGGGCCGCAATGGCATTCACAATGAGTTCAGACTCACCATACTTCTTGGCCATTTCCGCGCCAAGCATGGCATGCGTGCCTTCCTCCTCATGACTGACGACTTTCCCAATATCATGTAGCAACGCCCCACGCTTCGACAGTTTCACATCCAAGCCAAGCTCCGATGCCATAATTCCACAAATATAGGCTGCTTCACGAGCATGGTATAAATTATTTTGCCCATAGCTTGTCCGGTATTTCAGCCGCCCCAACAATTTGACAATCTCTGGATGAAAATCTGAAAGTCCGACTTCGAAAATGACTTTCTCAGCCTCATCCCGCATGAGTTTATCCAAATCCCCTTTAACCTTTTCCACCACTTCTTCAATCCTCGTCGGATGAATACGGCCATCTTGCATTAACCGTTCTAACGCAATTTTTGCGACCTCCCGACGTAGAGGATCAAACCCGGAGACAATCACCGCTTCCGGCGTTTCATCAATGATCAAGTCCACGCCAGTCGCAGCTTCCAAGGCACGAATATTTCTTCCCTCCCGACCAATAATTCGTCCCTTCATGCCATCATTGGCAAGGGGGACGACGGAAATGGTGGCCTCATTGACATAATCTCGGGTAATCCGTTGAATTGACCGGGTCACAATTTCTCTAGCATCTCGATCTGCCGATTCTTTCGCTTCATCTAAAATCCGCTTGGTCAAGAGGGACGAATCCAGCCTGGCCTCGGTCTCAATCTCGCTCAGTAATTGTCGCTTGGCTTCCTCGGCCGTAATCCCTGCCACTTGTTCCAATGCGACACGATGCTCCTTAATGGCCTGTTCACAAGCAGCTGCCTGCTTAGCTAGGGACTCCTCCTGTTTTTTGAAAGCCTGCTCCTGCCGCCGAAGCTCTTCATCGCGTTTATCAAACTGACTAACCTTGCGTTCAAAAGCTTCCTCTCGCTGATGAAGCTTTCGATCGGCTGCTTGAATTTCATTTCGCTTTTCTTTTTCTTTAGCCTCCAGCTCAGATTTCGCCTGAAATAAGAGATCCTTCGCTTCAATCTTCGCTTCCTTGAGCATATTCTCCGCTTCCCGTTGGGCATTCTGGGTAACCTGCTGCAATTGAACCTCGGCCTCTGAGCGCCGCTGACCGTCCAAATGCTGCTGAAGCACTTTGGACAAGACGAACCCAAGTCCCAGCCCAATCACACCTGCCAGCATAGGAATGACCATTTCCATCGATTGTCTCCTATTCGTTTCCTTGTGTACTCATGATAAGAAAAAATTCTTCCGGACCAGCTCATGAGAAACCAACGTTGCCGCACACAAACAATAAAAACCCTTGAACAAGAGGAAAAGAAACAGGAAAGACTGGAGGAGAAAGCCTATTTACCTGGAATGAGGTAGAGAACGGCTAGAAGAAACAGGAAGAGGAACGAGTGGAAAAGCTTGAAAATTCATCAGGGTCTTGACGCTTTTTGAAAGACATTCAGCTTGCAACCACCACTGGTGGTGTACACAGAAGAGAGAAGGTACTGGATCAATAACGCACCGTCCCACTAAATGCTTCAAATCGAATGACCAACTATTCTCCTTGGATAGGGCCTCTAGAGGCCGTAGGAACCATGATCTCCAAGAATACCCTTGACCCTCACATAATCGTTTCCAACATCGTTCAATCCCAATTCCCAAATAACCCACTATGACGAACCATAATCTAGTCATTGTGGGCCTCCAGTGTCTTTCCCCTGCAAAAGGGAATATTCCTTTCATTCTTTGGAATTCAATGATTTATTGGATAATAAAATATCAGAACACTTCCCCCCATTTCAATCATAGATCCATGCGCACCACCACATGCGTGACGGCATCAAATCCTGCCCACACAGGCAACGCAACCCAACCATCTGGTTTAAAAGGAAATTCTATGGACCCAGAGATGAAGAGGAGAGAGTCTTACGAATGCTTAGCGAGGAGGGGATTCTAAATGCTCATCAATCCTTTCCAATAGCAGTTGTGCCCGGCGGTCCATTTCAACTTCTCCCGACTCACGATGCCGTTGTTGGCGAAAGAGCTGATCAGTGACATTGATAGCCACTAAAATAGCCAGCTTAGTCGAAGTACTCGTCTTGGCTTGCTTGGCAAGAGTCCGCATTTGCCTATCGACATAGTCAGCCAACTCATGGAAGTAGGCTTCATCGCCCTCACCCTGCAAGGAAAACCGCTGACCAAAGACTTCGACCTCAATGGTCTTTGTCATCATTCCAATCCGTTAATGATCGTTTGAACGATCCAAAAACTCAAGCTCGCCTAGCACTTTTTCAATTTTTGAACGAATCGTGCCCCGCTCGTCTTCCCAACCTTCAGACATTTCTTGCTGTTTGGCTAAATGCTCACGAGTGGATTCAAGCTCCTGTTCCAGTTGTGACTTATCTTGACGCAATTCAACAACTAAATCGAGCAACTTCCGAACGCGAAGCTCCAACTTTTCCATGTTTTCAACGCTCACACAGTCCTCCTTCCTTACAGGGATAAACGCGCCGACTATAGTGCGTTCAACAAAACCTGTCAAGAGAATTGCCAGAGCATGGCTCACCAAATAAGGCCCGGTAAATTCGGTAACTCCCTAACACCCGTTTCACATATCCACGAGTCTCCCGATAGCCGATCAGTTCGACAAATTCATCTGACGGACGATGCCCATTTTTAGCCATCCATCGTTGGACCGCCTCAGGCCCCGCGTTATACGCCGCCACAGAGTAAATAAGGTTACCCTGAAATTCATCCACCAACTGCCCCAAATAATGCGTTCCTAATTGGATATTATGCCGGGGTTGATACAAATGAGCAGGTTCATAGGCTAAGCCAGATGTCAATTGATGCGCCATACGCTTCGCCGTTGCCGGCATGAGTTGCATCAGCCCGATCGCCCCAACAGGCGAGACAACACGAGTGCTATATAAACTTTCTTCACGAATGAGGCCGGCTACCAAAAAAGGATCCACATGCTGAGGAACATACGATCGAATCATTTCTTGATAGCCCATGGGGAACGCTCCGGCCCACGCTGGAGAGGCAGACGGCAGTTGCCCGGTCCGCAAGGTAGACCCAAAATGACGAATCGCTAAACGAATTCCAACATCGTGGGCTCCAACCCCTTCGGCTAAAGAAATGAGCTCAGGAAACACCCGCACATTTGACCCATGCCGGACGGCCACCTGTTCAAATTCCTGCAACGCCTCTTTGGAAAATTGAACCTGCTTGAGAACTTGGAATTTTTGGTAATGAATATCTTCCTCGAGTTTGGCATGAACACCCCTTCCCTGCGAAGCGGTTGTGGCTAATCCCCCCCACGCGGGGAAATTCCTTGCAGTCGGGCCAAGCTGGCTCTGTGCCAATTGTCCATAATAGGTCAAAGGATACGCCTGATGTATTTGTTCAAAATACTGGATCGCGACGGCCGCCTGCCCCACATGCGCTTGTGAGCGGGCTAACCAATACGAGGCTTGAGCCGCCAACTGCATAAAAGACGCCGAATTCGGTTCCGGCGTCTTCTGAATAATCTCCTGAAAGACGGGGATGGCTTCAGTAAATTGCTGACGTTGGTAATAAATCCATCCCGCTCGCCACCAGGCATCCAATTGCCGCCCCAAGGTATGCGCGATATGCCCTGCCTTCTGATAGGCCTCCACCGCTTCAGTCCAGCGATCATGATCCTCCAACCAAATTCCATAAAAGGTATATATCTGAGCTTGCTGATCTCCCGTGAGCCCATCCACAGGCAATGCCTTGACTAAATTGGCCAATGGCTGCCCTTTGCCTTGCCGTAAATAGGTTCGACCCAACCAGACCCACGCCTCATCTCTCCGGGAAGAGGCAGAGTGAGCAAGCACTTTCAATATGTTTTCCGCTTGACCATAGCGCTTCAATCGAACCAAGGCCATGGCGACTTGATATTGGGCTTGGAGAGATTCTGGGGTATTCGGTGAGACCGCCTCTACCCGCTGAAATTCCGCTATGGCCTCTGATAAGGCTCCTCTCTTCGACAAAACCATCCCACGCTGATACCGCTCGGCAACCGTCGGGACAAACGCCAAACCTCCGTCTTGCACGAACCAATCTTCAGCCTGACCGCTTTCTGGTGCCAACGGGAACTGCCACCACAATTTCCGAAAAATCTCGCTGGCTTCATCCTTAACTCCAAGTTGAACCGCGCACAAACCTCTCTGAAATAACACAGAAGCAGCTTGAGCATGTCGAGGCTTCAAGGCCAACGCTTGCGCAAAAACAGAACGAGCGGTTTGGCAATCTTCCATTTTCAATAAGACTGTGCCGCCCTGATACAACACGTCAGCTCGAACAAGTGATTCGCGATATCCAATGGTGAATTTCTCAACAATCTTTGCCGCCTCCCCCCACAAACCAGCATTCACATAGGCTTGCATGAGCCACCAATAAAGATAATCATCCAACATGGGAAAATCAGTTAATGATTGATGCAACAAAGGGATTGCTTCATCTGGCTTCGAGGCCAGAAGTGCATGCCCATAGCGCAGTCTCGCCCGTTGAGCCCAAGGGGTATGGCCATAGGCTGTCGTCATTTGCAGAAAGAGAATGGCGGCTTTTGATGAAACGGCAGATCCAGAAGGTGGCGCATCGACTTCCATCAGCAATTCAGCAAAACATTGTTCCGCGTCATAACAAGGGACCAGCGGAGGATCCAAGGAAACAACGACATGGGGAAGCAAGAGGAGGCATCCCACGATGAACAGTCCACTAAGCCCATATCGTAACAATTTTCCCATTCGTCACTTTCTCAGAAACCTATGGAGTCACTGAAAGATCGATGAGCCCTCGTCCTTTCTTTATAGATAAACGCTCGCCGACCAATCCTACAGGCTCGTCAGGAAAATGGAAACAGAGGGAGGAAACATTCTCCTCAAACAGAAAGGCTGTGCAACATTGACAAGGGGAAAGACAGACATTCACGAGAACGGGTAGGGAGTCTGGCTTGATGCCAGAATCAAGAATCCAGAACACATTCCTGGGCAACACTAAAGAAAGACCCTGTTGTTATCACCCGGAGAGATGGGGAAGCTCCCGCATCCATCCTTGATAGAGGGGAAGATGATCCCATAATCCCAAACGCCGTAAATAGGCTTCCCCTTCAAACCCGACCAGCCCATCGCCATCTTGGGCGATCCCCCCTCCCTCCAACATATTGGCAATATAGACGGTGGTAAGAGGACACACAGCAGAATGAGGAACCTGAAACGGTTGATCATGAAACGCCACTATGGTCAGTACTTCCGTTGAGACTCCCCAGCGAGACAAAAATCTCGCTCCGCATTCAGCATGGGTAGTCCCTAAAAAGTTTTGCTCCATTATGGCCAACTCTTGCCCCTGGCATTGAGCCAAATCAACAACAGCCGAAAATACCTGCGGCTGCTGAGTGAGAAAGATTAACATCCCGATATCATGCAACAAGCCACCGACAAAGGCTTGCCAGACCAACGGTCGAGAGACATGCTGATCCCTAGCAATCAACGCCGCCATATAACCTGTTCGCACACTATGTTGCCATAGGGTCTGCATCACACATGGGGAAATACCAAGTCCCTCAGATAATGCAAAGACTTCAAGGCATACGCTCAATCCGTTTTCAAGATCAGATGGAATCGCTCCGATCTGTGGCGTCAACACCTCGACATAGACTTCCAATTCACCAGTCTCAAGGCACGAACAAGCGGCAACCCTCTGATGGTTACTGGTCAGCCCTCCCATATGCTCCCTGCTATACGACATAGACGAATGTAAGGAATGCTGGCTTCCCTCATTCCACGAATCAGCATCAATTGGCTGCCAAAACATTCT
>Ga0224496_10001939_pt1 | contig 12548 bp, 11 predicted proteins | sample SF_Jul11_sed_USG_2_FD_168127 | JGI IMG/M metagenome (GOLD analysis project Ga0224496, IMG submission 168127) | Sediment microbial communities from San Francisco Bay, California, United States - SF_Jul11_sed_USGS_8_1 | ecosystem: Environmental > Aquatic > Marine > Sediment | place: USA... | reverse complement strand
TAAAGAAAAAGCTGGCCTTATTACCCCTGTTCCCGGAGGCGTTGGGCCGATGACCATTACCATGTTACTGAGTAATACCATTGAAGCAGCAGAGCGTCTTCAAGAAACTTCTTCACTATAATTGACCTGTAATTTTACAATCATTCAACGATAACATATGGAATCATTACCCGATATAGATCCGCAAGAAACGCAGGAATGGTTAGAAGCACTTGAGTCCGTATTGTTAAATGAAGGCGCGGAACGAGCGCATTTTTTGTTGGAAAAAATGGTGGAAAAGGCGCGCCGTTCGGGTGCGTATCTTCCCTATAGTGCGAATACCGCCTATATCAACACCATTCCAACCGGTAAAGAAGAACGCTCGCCCGGCAATCATGCGATAGAGCAGCGCATTCGCGCCTATGTACGTTGGAATGCAATGGCGATGGTGTTGCGAGCAAATAAAGACACCAATGTAGGCGGACATATCGCATCCTTTGCATCTGCAGCAACGCTTTATGATGTGGGTTATAACCATTTCTGGCACAACACAAGCGATGAGCATGGTGGAGATTTGGTATATACCCAGGGTCATTCCGCGCCGGGTATTTATGCTTATGCTTTTCTGTTGGGTAAGTTAACTGAAGAACAGCTTGATAAATTCCGCCAAGAAGCCGATGGAAAAGGGTTGTCTTCTTATCCGCATCCATGGTTAATGCCTGATTTTTGGCAATTTCCCACTGTCTCAATGGGTCTTGGGCCTCTCATGGCCATCTATCAGGCACGTTTCATGAAGTACCTTGGTAGTCGTGGGCTAGTTAACACTGAAGGGCGCAAAATTTGGGCGTTCATGGGTGATGGCGAAATGGATGAGCCAGAATCTCTGGGTGCTATCTCATTAGCGCCGCGTGAGAAACTCGATAATTTAATTTTTGTCATTAACTGTAACTTACAACGGCTTGATGGCCCGGTACGTGGTAACGGTAAGATTATCCAGGAATTGGAAAGTGATTTCCGGGGCGCAGGCTGGAACGTGATTAAGGTCATCTGGGGTTCTTATTGGGATCCTCTACTCGCTAAAGATACCAAAGGTTTATTACAACAACGCATGATGGAATGCGTTGATGGTGAGTATCAAACGATTAAATCCAAAGATGGCGCTTATGTGCGTAAACACTTCTTTGGTAAGTACCCGGAATTGCTGGAAATGGTTGCCAATATGTCGGATGACGATATTTGGCGTTTAAATCGCGGCGGGCATGATCCGCATAAGGTTTACGCCGCTTATGCTTCAGCAGTAAAACATAAAGGCCAACCCACCGTAATACTTGCCAAAACGATTAAAGGCTATGGCATGGGTGAGGCGGGTGAAGCACAGAATATTACACATCAGCAGAAGAAAATGGGAACCACTTCGCTCAAAGCATTTCGTAATCGCTTTGGCTTGGAAATACCTGATGACATCATAGATGATGTGCCGTACCTAACTTTGGCCGAAGATTCGCCTGAATATCTTTATATGCAGCAGCAACGTGAAGCGTTGGGTGGATTTTTTCATTGTCGTAAAAAGAAAGCCGAGGCTTTAAAGGTTCCCGAATTGCCAGCTTTTGAATCATTGCTAAAAGCCAGCGGGGAAGGGCGTGAGTCTTCAACGACCATGGCTTTTGTGCGTATTCTTAATATTCTGGTGAAGGATAAAGTGCTGGGCAAGCATGTTGTGCCTATCGTGGCTGATGAGTCGCGTACGTTTGGCATGGAAGGGATGTTCCGACAATTGGGCATATGGTCTTCGGTGGGGCAGCTTTATACACCGCAAGATGCTGAACAGCTCATGTACTACAAGGAAGATAAAAGCGGCCAAATTCTACAAGAAGGGATTAATGAAGCGGGCGCCATGTCTTCATGGATTGCTGCGGCAACATCCTATAGTACGCATGGCGTACAGATGATTCCTTTTTTCATTTTCTACTCTATGTTTGGTTTTCAGCGCATTGGTGATTTAGCTTGGGCGGCGGGTGATATGCGTTGTCGGGGTTTTTTGCTGGGTGGCACAGCGGGTCGAACCACATTGAATGGTGAAGGGCTGCAGCATGAAGATGGTCATAGTCATATTGTGGCTTCAACGATCCCTAATTGTGTGTCATATGATCCAACATACGCATATGAACTGGCGGTGATTGTTCAAGACGGTTTGCGTCGTATGTATCAAGAACAGGAAGATATCTATTACTACATAACAGTCATGAACGAAAACTATTCGCAGCCGGAGATGCCAAAAGGTGCGGAGCAGGGCATTCTGAAAGGTATGTATTTGTTCAGTGAGCGTCGCAAGAAAAGCAATGAGCCGCATGTGCAGCTCTTAGGTTCTGGTACTATTTTGCGTGAGGTCATTGCCGCAGCAGAAATATTAAAAAAAGAATTTAAAGTTAATGCGGATATTTGGAGTGTCCCTAGCTTTAATGAACTGCGTCGTGAAGCGCTGAGTGTGGCGCGCTGGAACATGTTGCACCCTACCAAAAAAGCCAAGTCTTCACACGTGGAAAATTGTTTTAAAGGCCGGGAAGGCCCCTTTGTAGCCGCAACGGACTATATGAAGATTTATGCGGATCAAATTCGTGAATTTGTACCAGGTCTTTATCGTGTGCTTGGAACAGATGGGTTCGGGCGCTCTGATACTCGAGAAAAATTACGTAGTTTTTTTGAGGTGGACCGTTATTATATAACGGTTGCTGTATTAAAGGTGTTAGCTGAAGAAGGAAAAGTAACAACAAAACAAGTGGCTCAGGCGATTGATAAATTCGGACTTGACCCAGACAAGGCTGATCCGGTAACGCTTTAATTCTAATGCTGAAGACACAGCGTATATTCTACTTGTATCAAAATGATTTAAGGAATGTGTGTGGCTGAAATGAAGCAGGTTATAGTTCCAGATATTGGTGACTTTAAAGATGTGCCAGTGATTGAAGTACTGGTGAAGACGGGCGATCAGGTTAAGACTGAGGATCCGTTGATCTCTTTGGAGTCAGATAAGGCGACGATTGAAATACCTGCGCCTTTTACGGGTATTATCAGAGAAATTAACGTTAAGCCGGGTGATAAGGTTTCCGAAGGTGCTTTAATTCTATCAATCGAGACCGCTGATGAAATTGAAAGTGCTGCGACAGATGTTTCGGTGGCGTTAGATACAAAAGAGATCGGTGATAAGGCGGTAGTCAAATCTGTTGATATTGATCCTAAGAAAGCCGTTGTTGAAAGAATTGAAAAGTTATTGCCAGAGAGTTTTGTTCCCTCACCTAAGGCACATGCCGGTCCATCTGTGCGGCGTTTTGCGCGTGAGTTGGGTGTTAACCTTGGTCTTGTAGTTGGCAGTGGCTTAAAACAAAGAATTCTTAAGGAAGATGTTCAAGCATTTGTAAAGGCGGAATTATCAAAATCACAAGGGAATAATGGGCTAGGTGCAACACTTAACTTATTACCCTGGCCGCAAGTTGATTTTGCTAAATTTGGTCCTGTAGAGCTTAAACCGTTATCGCGTATACAGCAGATTGCGGGGGCAAATTTGCATCGTAACTGGGTAATGATTCCGCATGTTACGCAGTTTGATGTGGCGGATATTACTGATTTGGAAGCTTTGAGAAAAGAATCAAACAAATCGACTGATAAAGATAACGTGAAGCTTACGTTGTTAGCTTTTTTAATGAAGGCGCTAATAGCAACGTTGAAAGAGTTTCCCACCTTTAACGCTTCTTTGGATAATAACGGCAATGAAGTCAATCTTGTAATGAAGAACTATTTTCATTTGGGGTTTGCTGCTGATACACCGCAAGGTTTAATGGTTCCCGTTATTAAGGATGTTGATCAAAAGGGCGTTATTATCATTGCAAAAGAGTTAAGTCGTCTTTCAATTTTGGCAAGAGAAGGAAAGCTAAAGCCCACCGATATGCAAGGAGCGAGCTTTACAGTTTCTAGTTTAGGTGGTATCGGTGGAACTGCTTTTACGCCGATTATTAATGCGCCAGAAGTTGCCATCTTAGGTCTTTCTCGTGCAAATATCCAGCCAGTTTACCGAGACAATCAATTTGTTCCACGTTTGATGCTTCCTTTGTCACTATCATATGATCACCGAGTCATTGATGGCGCAACGGCAGCACGCTTTACGACACATTTGGCAAATGTGTTGACTGACATGCGTTTAGCTTTGTTGTGAGTGTGAGTTTTAGCTGATCCGTGGTGTTTAATGGTTAAAGAAAATTATTCACTGATTGGAATCTATGGCGGGACTTTTGATCCGATACATTATGGGCATTTGCGCATAGCAGAGGAGCTTAATGAAATATTCAGCTTTTCTAAATTAGTTTTTGTCCCTTCAGGATCGCCTCGTTTGCGTAATGCGCCCGTTGCGTCAAAAGATCATCGTGTGGCAATGCTTTCTGCTGCAATTCAGGATAATGAAACATTCTTATTGGATGAACGAGAGCTGAGCCGTGAAGGTGAGAGCTACAGTGTTGTTACGTTACGTGAACTCCGCAAAGAAGTTGAGAGTCAATGTGCATTATGTTTTATTATGGGCAGCGATGTATTTTTGAATCTCTCTAAATGGTATTGCTGGCATGAATTGTTTGAATTGTGCCATATCATCGTTGTAGATCGCCCTGGATACTTATCTATATCAAATAATAAGATGCCTCATGAATTAACAGAAGTTTTGATGAGTCGACAGACATCGTTAATTGGTGATCTTAGGGAGTCCTCTCATGGACTTATTTTTGTCGCGTCAACGACATTGCAAGATATTTCTGCGACGGCGATTCGTGAATCTATTGCGGCAGAGAAAAGCGTGCGTTATTTAACACCCGACGCTGTGCTTGAGTATATCAATACAAACCGTTTATATTCAGGAAGATAATGGAATCTAAAGAATTAGTAAAAATTGCAGTAGATGCGTTGGAAGAAATTAAAGCGCATGATATTGCTGTCATGGAAATTGATGAGATGGTGGCGCTGTTTGACTATATGATTGTTGCCAGTGCCGATTCTAATCGGCAAACTAGAGCATTAGCCAATAATGTGCAAGAAAAGGTAAAAGCGTCTGGTGGGACAGTTCTTAGCATGGAAGGGCAGGAAACAGGGGAGTGGCTACTCGTAGATTTAGGTGATGTGATTGTGCATATTATGTTGCCGGCTGTGCGTGAATATTATGATTTAGAGGCGCTATGGGCAGAGACTAAATCATTAAAAAAACATATTGCCGATTAGTTTTATAGCGGATAAGCCATGCATCAATAGAGATGCTTTTCGTCTAAATACCTAAACACGATATCCTGTAAATTATGAAATTCTATATTGTGGCAGTAGGTAATAAAATGCCAGCCTGGGTTGATGCCAGTTTTAATGAATATGTAAAGCGAATGCCTGCTGAATTAAGTATTCAATTAATAAATATTAAGCCTGAGAAGCGGGGCGCAGGAAAGAATACGGCGCAGATATTGATTGCTGAGAGCCTGCGCATAAAGGCTGCATTGCCATCGGGTTGTCAAGTCGTGGTACTGGATGAAAATGGTAAGCAGTGGTCGACGATAAGTTTGGCTGATCGTATAACGGGTTGGATGAATGAGGGTGGCAATATAGCGTTTATTATTGGCGGTTCTGATGGATTACATGGCGATATCAAGAAACTAGCGAATTATATTCTGGCATTGTCGACTATGACGCTCCCTCACGGTCTAGTTCGTGTTGTCTTGGCGGAACAATTATATCGCGCAAACTCTATTATTAAGCGCCATCCGTATCATCGAGAATAGACGCATTATATGAGAAGTTCAGGGTAAAAGCTTGTTTTATTGTGATTTTAAAATTCTACTTGGCTTGTAAACTTGACATATTGAATAAGATTAATATATAGAGGTAATATTCAGTATGATTCATATTGATAACCGAATATATCTTGCGTCACGCAGTCTCCGTAGAAGAGAGCTATTGAAACAAATTGGCGTGAATTATAAGATATTACTCATGCGAGAGACGATCTCTCGCCCCGCAGATATTGACGAAACACCTTTGCCCAATGAATCGCCAACTGATTATGTATATCGGATTGTACATACTAAGGCTGAAGAAGGATGGCAGAGACTGCTGCAACGTAACTTGCCCTTGTTTCCCGTGTTGGTAGCTGATACTGTTGTAACTATCGACGGATCGATATATGGTAAACCAACAAGTCTTGCTCATGCAGAAGAAATGTTGTCCACGCTCTCAGGCAGAACACACCAAGTTTTGACTGCTATTGCAGTTGTTATAGAACAAGATATTCAGGTGCGACTTTCTACCACTTCAGTGAGGTTTCGTGAAATTGGCCAACAAGAAATTCGTGCGTGTCTTGCGGATGGTAAATTGCTGGAGATGGCAGGTTCTTATGCGATACAAGGCGTGGCTGCAGCTTTTATCGTTGAAATATCCGGGAGTTATAGTGGTGTGATGGGATTGCCTTTATTTGAGACTAGTCAGTTATTGGAAGAATCTGGGATAAAAATATTTACATAAATTTCGTTGTATATAAGAAAAATAATATTTAACTTGGCTTTTTATGAGTAATGAAATTCTTGTTAACACAACGCCTCAAGAAACGCGTATTGCTGTACTAGAGCAAGGCGTCACGCAGGAGCTGCATATAGAGCGTTCGAGTAGTTGCGGCATTGTTGGAAATATCTACAATGGTCGTGTGAGTCGCGTGTTGCCAGGTATGCAATCTGCTTTTATTGATATCGGTCTTGATAAGGCTGCTTTTTTACATGTGGCTGATATCTGGGACTCGAATAACAACGGGGAAACGCTTAAGCCAATAGAAAGAATATTGCATGAAGGCAATAATATTTTGGTTCAAGTCATTAAGGATGCGATTGGAACCAAGGGTGCGAGGCTTTCAACTCAAATTAGCCTGGCTGGGCGAATGTTGGTTTATCTTCCGCAGGAATCACATATTGGTATTTCTCTCCGAATAGAAGATGATGGTGAACGTGATTTATTGCGCGAGAAATTGCAACATGTTTTGCCCGAGGAAGAGTCGGGTGGTTATATTATTCGGACAATGGCCGAGGCTGCTGAAGAATGTGAGTTGCAAGCCGATATCGAATACCTTCATAAACTATGGCACGATATTCAGAGTAAATCATTAACCGTTGTTTCCCCAACATTACTTTATCAAGACTTAGACTTGAGTCATCGTGTGTTACGTGATTTTATCGATGATGATACTTCACGTATTTTGATAGATTCCCGTGAAAATTTCCAGAAACTTCAGTCTTTCGCTAAAAACTATATGCCTAATATCGTTGAGCGACTTGATCGTTACAGTGGTGAGCGTCCTTTATTTGATCTATATGGTGTTGAAAGTGAGATTGAGAAATCATTAGCTAAACGTGTTGATTTAAAGTCTGGTGGTTATCTGATTATTGACCAGACAGAGGCGCTAACGACGATGGATGTCAACACGGGTGGATTCATCGGAGTGCGAAATTTTGACGACACCATTTTTAAAACGAACTTAGAAGCGGCTCAAGTCATCGCACGACAGCTTCGTTTGCGTAATCTGGGCGGTATTATCATTATCGATTTTATTGACATGGATAATGATGATCACAAGAATGCGGTGTTGTCAGAGTTCAATAAAGCTTTAATGAAAGATCGTACCCGTATGACAGTTAATGGGTTTACGACATTGGGCTTAGTTGAGATGACGCGGAAGCGTACTCGTGAAAGTCTTGCGCATGTGCTATGTGAGCCTTGTCCTACTTGCCAAGGACGAGGAGAAATTAGAACAGCGCAGACGATTTGTTACGAGATTCTAAGAGAGCTATTACGTGAATCTCGACAATTTGATGCTAATGAGTTCCGTATTCTTGCTTCTCAGCAAGTTATTGACTTATTTCTTGATGAAGAATCACAAAGTCTTGCGCAACTTGGGGACTTTATTGCCAAGCCAATTAGTCTCCAAGTCGAAGAATCCTATTCTCAAGAACACTATGATGTTATTTTGATGTAATCGTGTTCTTGAGAATTTAGAATCCCATACTTGCCAATAAGTCATCGACTTGTTCCTGATTTGAAACGACGTCATCACGTTTCTCTGGGTTGACCACGGGACCATTCATTAGCCCTTCGTTAATACCGATTCTTTTTTCTGGCGGTACATTGGCAACGAGTAGCTGTAGTAATTCAAACTCCAAGTCTTTGACCATTTTGGTCACTTTTGATACAACTTGCCCCGTTAGATCTTGGAAGTCTTGCGCCATCATGATTTCCATTAATTGCGCATTAGTGGCATCCGCTTGCTTTGGCACATTATCTAGATAAGAAAGTGTATTTATTATCAAGTTTTTATATTTTTCTGCGTCATCGGGAGAAGACTCCTGAGACTCAAGTGCTTGTTTCCATTGCTCAGACAAGTTGGTTGATGCAGAAGAAAGCTCTTCTTGGATTGGCATGGCAATTTCTGTCGCATTCAGAACGCGTTCAGCCGCTTGTTCAGCTTTTGTGGCAATATAAGTCAGTTTGTCCTGTGCTTCTGGAACCTCAGCAGAAATATCTTCTAAGCGTTTGTCGTAGCCTAATTCACGTAAACTATTGTGTAGGGTTCGTGTAAGTTGACCTATTTGATCAACAACATTCTTGCTGGCCACTTTTGAAGAGTCTACAGTAGTTTCTTCAGCAGTCATTTCATCTGCGCTTTCTTCTACGGAAGATGTTTCTAATAAAGACTCAGTTGCTTCTTCAATTGATGTCTCCAATGGTTCTTCTAATGTTTGATCTACAAATTCATTGTCAACTATCTCTGCTGAGTCAACAATAGTTTCTTCAGTAGCAATTTCTTCAATAGTGGCTTCTTCAGGAGCTGTCGTAGCCAATGAAGGTTCGGTTGCTTCAGTTGACTCTTCTATGGTTGTCGCTACCAACTCATCTGATTCGTCTAATAATGGCGGTTGCTCAAGAGAGCTAGTCGTGTTATTCATTTTAATTTCACCTGTTTGTTGTGATGGAGTTTGCTGATTTAATTAGGCAGAAGCCTTGCTTTCCATATTTTGAAATATCTTGTTTAACTTCTCATCAAGCGTAGCTGCTGTGAAAGGTTTAACAATGTAACCGCTAGCGCCAGCTTGAGCAGCTGCGACAATATTTTCCTTCTTTGCTTCTGCGGTGACCATTAATACAGGTATTTTTTTTAAAGCTTCGTTTGCCCGGATGTTCTGTAGCATTGTTAATCCATCCATATTGGGCATGTTCCAATCAGAAACTACGAAATCAAAATTTCCGTCTTGAAGCTTACGCAGACCCACTGCGCCATCTTCCGCTTCTTCAACATTGACAAAACCTAATTCCTTTAGAAGGTTTCGAACAATCCTACGCATAGTAGAAAAGTCATCTACTACTAAGAATTTTAAATTTTTGTCAGGCATTATAATCTCCAGGAATAAACTTCATTTTTATAAACTAGCTAAGTAGCAATGATTAATATTTCAACCAAATGCAGATGAACTGATACTTTAAATAGCAATAGCTCCCTTAGTTTTACAGTTTAACGGCAATATTTTTCTGAAGTTTAGTGTGTGTTTTGGTTAAACAATGCGGTAAAACCGATGTTTTTTTGTATATGAAGGTTGTAAGTGAATGTGCTTACAAATAATGTTTATCTAGAGATATGTCATGTTATGGTGGCTGCTGACCATAAATGCAGGCGAAAAAAATAGTAAACTGGTGGAGTAGTTAATACTGGTTATGTATTATAGAGGTTTGTTTTTGTGGTGGTTTTTATGAGTGCCGAAGTGACTTAGTCACAATAACCATTCTCTTTAAACCATATAACAGCATCATTTAGTGCATCAGTTGCAGGGCGGTGTAGGTAGTTGAGTTTTGATTCTGCTTTTTCGCTGGAAAAGAACATTAATTTACTGGCCATGCGTATGCTGTCGATAGTGGCGCGGGGTTCTTTGTTAGTAACCGCTGAGATTCTTTCCATTATCCATGCGATAGGTAGCATGAGTGGTATTGGGAGGCTTATTCTTTTAACTTTCTTGTTGTTAATGGTGTCAATTATCTCGAGTATTTGTAGTAGTGTCAGATTGTCACCGCCTAGTATGTAACGCTCGCCAATTGTTCCTTTCTTAAGTGCTAATAAGTGGCCATAAGCAATGTCGTCAACATGGGCAACATTAAGGCCAGTATTGACATATGCGGGCATTCTGCCGAGTAATGTATCTACTACAATGCGGCCTGTCGGTGTAGGTCTGACATCACGGGGTCCAATGGGGGTTGATGGATTGACGATAACAATAGGCAGTTGATGATCGTCAATCAACTGTTTTACTGTTTGCTCAGCAATAAATTTAGAGCGCTTATAATGCCCGGCGATACCTTCAATACTAGAGGGAGTCTCTTCATTAGCCGATGTACCATCGCTATTGAGTCCTAGCGTGGCCACACTGCTGGTATATATCATGCGACTAACACCTGCTTCTGCTGCTGCGAGAACGAGATCTTTGGTGCCTTTGACATTGATGTCATACATGGTTTCAGGGTCTGGCACCCATAGGCGATAGTCTGCGGCAACATGGAAGAGATTGTCGCAGCTCTTAACCGCTTCTTTCAAAGAGGCCGCATCACGTAAGTCACCTTCAACGATTTCGATAGGTAGGTTCTCAAGGTTGCGTCGATCGCTGCCTTTTCTAACGATGACTTTGACTTCATGGCCTTCTTTGAGCATACAATGCATAACGGCTGAACCAAGAAATCCATTCGCGCCGGTGACTAATGACTTCATTTTATTATTTTCTTCATTTGATAGGTTAAGCCTGAACGTTCAAAGGCTTTTCAGTATAAGTTGAGACGGGTAAATTTCTTGAGGTCAAGGAAAATAATTGTTTTAACGCCCAATTGTTGCTGGCAAATAGACTCGTCGTTAATATCGTTGCTTTAACACTACGACGCGTAATTTTGACTTGAATGCCGTCATTAAAGTCACGATGCTGGTTGATTTTGTTGAGTGTTAAAACTGCCATTCCCAGCGCCCAGAGGCAAAATTTGCGTATGCCTTTTTCTTCGGGTGGAAGCATGCAGGTATAAGTTAAGGCATCTTGTAGGTGTCCTCTGGCAATACCTAATAGCTCACCAAGTCCCTTTTGGAATCTGATATCAACTTGTCCGGGTTGCAATTGATCAAGATGAAATCCTTCTTTTTCGAAAATATCTTGTGGTAGCCAGCATGCACCACGTTTTCTGTCATCCCAGATATCTTTAAGAATATTGGTCATCTGCAGACCTTGACCAAATGATACCGAGAGTGCCATTAATTCAGACTTATTACGATTAATCTCACTTGAATAGTCGCAGAATAACTCGGTTAACATTTCACCAACAACACCTGCGACGTAGTAGCAATATTGGTTCATTGCAGATAAGTCTTTTAAGCCCTCCAGAGTTTCAGTTTCTTGATAATCCGTCATGCCTTGCCCCATAATACGTACGCAGCGTTCAAGTGCCATGCGTTGTGATGGGTTGAAGCCATGCGTGATACGAATAACCGATGGTGTATTTTTAATTAAATCATGCTCGGCAGGAATGGTGTGATCAGAAAGTAAAGGAAATAATTCGCTAGCAAATCTTTCGGCCGGTATATTTCCGCAGACAACCTCGCTAAACATGTCAGAAAATTCTCGGGTTTGTTCAAGATTTAATGCGTTATCATCCTCAATGGTGTCTGTAATTCGACACAATAGATAAGCGTTGCCGATGACTTGGCGTAAGGCAATAGGTAATTGTGGGATGGTCAACGCAAAAGTACGTGAAACACCTTGCAAAATGTACTCTTGGTATTGTTCGTCCTCGGAGCTAGTAAGGCTTGTCATTACAAGTATTATTATTGATCAATACAGCATGTTACTACACAAATGGTTTGGAAAATTAAACTGATTGTAAATAATTAATTGTTTTATTTTTTAGCTTATTATGGCTGATACTTAATCTTTAAGGTAATAATTTCTCAGTTGCGATTAATTGTTCAATGGTTTCACGCTCACGAATAAGATAAATGTTGTCACCGTCGACCATAACTTCAGCGGCGCGTGGGCGCGTATTATAATTTGAACTCATGCTCATGCCATAGGCACCTGTAGACATGACGGCAAGAAAATCGCCGCTCATTGCGTTTAGTTTTCGGTCATGCCCAAGGAAATCACCCGTTTCACAAATGGGCCCGACGACTTGATAAGTAGTGACATCCGTATTTCTCTTGATGACTGGTAATATTTCATGATAAGCGTCATATAAAGCAGGGCGCATTAAATCATTCATGGCCGCATCGACAATGGCAAAGTTTTTATCGGGGGTTTGTTTTAAATATTCGACTCGCGTCAATAATAAGCCTGCATTGCCAATTAATGAACGACCGGGCTCAATGAGTATGCGTACATTGAGCTGGCCTGTGTTAGCGCAAAGCGACTCAACGTATTCCTGAATGGATGGCGGTTCTTCCCCCTGGTAGCGGATACCTAAGCCACCACCGAGATCAAGATGTTCAATCT
>Ga0224496_10001938_pt1 | contig 12554 bp, 9 predicted proteins | sample SF_Jul11_sed_USG_2_FD_168127 | JGI IMG/M metagenome (GOLD analysis project Ga0224496, IMG submission 168127) | Sediment microbial communities from San Francisco Bay, California, United States - SF_Jul11_sed_USGS_8_1 | ecosystem: Environmental > Aquatic > Marine > Sediment | place: USA... | reverse complement strand
CTCCCTGATGCCCAACAGTATCTCAAAAAATATGGCACGACATTTCCGCACATGCGCGATCTGAAAGGCCAAATCGCCATCGATTATGGCGTCTATGGCGTACCCGAAACCTTCGTCATCGATCAACAGGGGAAAATTCGTTATAAATACGTCGGCCCAGTCACGGGCCACATGTACACTAAGATCACCCAAGAGATCATTGCTCCCTTGCTCAAAGGGGAACCCATCAGCACGCCATCCTAATGTTCATGCCTATTCCCTTAGCACTTGCCTTAATTCTTGTGTTGACAACCCCGTGGTCCGTGTTGGCTGACGTCCAAGACGAAACCGCGCTAGACATCCAGGTCAGAGAAATTGCCAAAACGCTGCGGTGTACGGTCTGCCAAACCGAAAATATTTGGGAATCGGGCGCACCATTGGCCCAACAAATGCGCGGCGTCGTGCGGGAGCGTTTGAAAGCGGGTCATAGCCCTGAGGATATTAAAGAATATTTCCTCAGCCGCTATGGGGATTATATTATGATGCAACCCCCCAAACATGGCGTGAATTGGCTGCTCTGGGTAGGGCCATTTATTCTGTTGCTGGGAGGCGGGCTTCTGCTCTATAAAGAAGTGATCGGTTGGGTTCGGCGCACACCAGCAGCCCCAACCGCGCCACCACCACCCTTAGATGAACAAGCTCGCCAACGTCTCGAGCGCGAACTAGAATCGTAAACATTTCCCACTGACATGTCTTCCGTCGTCGTCGTCCTCATTCCATTTCTTGTTGTCCTGGGCATTGTCCTTTTTGCCCTGACATTACCATTTTGGCGAAAAGATTCCTCCCCTATTTCCTTTGGGTTAGACGACAACCAGGAACAAGAATACGCAGATCTCCAAGTCGAACGAGGCGTCCTGAATCAATCCTTACAAGAACTGGAAATGGAGCGCGCCCAAGGCCGTATGGAACAAGGTGACTATGACCGGCTCAAAGCCACCGACGAACACCGACTGCTGCACGTATTAGATCGCTTGGAAGTACTGAAAGATGGGAGAGAGGGTGGCCATAGCGAAACTCAGGAATCGGCGCCCTATCGAAAAGGTTGGGTCCCGGCTATCGCCTCCGGATTCGTAGTCTTGTTGGCCTCCGTCAGTATCTACACCATTTTGCAGTTTCAAGCCGCGCAAAAACTTATGGCCGTCGAAGCACAAATGGGAGGCGGTCCCAACCCCATGGAGATGGTCGCCAAACTTGAGGCACGTCTGAAGGAAAACCCCGATGACTTACAGGGACAAATCATGGCGGGGCGATCATATCAAGCGTTAGGCCGGGCAGCCGAGGCCCAGAAAGCCTGGGCCAAAGTTTTAGAGTTAGATCCCAAACAGCATGAAGCTCGCTACAACTATGGCGTACTTTTAATTGACTCTCGGAAAATCGATGATCCTAAACTCTTCCAGGAAGCCCTCAAACATTTTGATATCGTCCTCGCTGATCTCCCCAATCAACCCGCCGTCAATTGGTACCGAGGCATTGCCCTTTGGTATTTAGACCGCAGACAAGAAACCGATGAAGCCTGGTCCCTCGCCGCACAAAACATGGAACCCGGCAGTCAAGACCTGGCCTTCGTCAAAGAATCCCTCACCAAACTCCGCGCCGGCCAAGCCCCGTTTTAACCTGAAAAATCGCATAATCCCATCGGTTTCCTCAAACCAACAAAAATCCCATCTCACTCCCCTATCCGTCATACCTGCGGTCTGTGGCAGGTATCTATCTGAGCAATAAGGTCAAGATAGCGAAGGTGTCGGAAATAACAAGAGCAGAGACTCATGAACTTCATGTTTCAACTAACCTAACTAGTTGTAAAGTACACAATGATAAAGCTGAATATACAAGAAGCCAAACAACCACCTTTCCCGCTACCTCGAAAAACTGAAAAAGTTGAACTCATCCTTCTGTGCAAACGTAATAAATCCATTGCCAAAATACGATCCTTGCACGGCAAATCTCACCGCAAACGCCCCCTTGGCCTGCCCAAGGGCCAATTCACGATTCCCAATGAATTTTTTATCCGCTTCCCGAAGATGTGATTCAGGCCATTCAGCGCGAACTCACCATCCTGACGCCCGATCCACTCATTACCCAATATGCCGTCCGCACTACCTGGTGAATTTTTCGCACATGGGAATGGTCACAGGTTAGGAGACCTTGATCTTGCGAAAGGCTAAGAGACAGGAGCTTCTTCAGGTGGAAGAGTAGAGGGATTCCAATTAGTGAGCTCACGGAATGCGATGGATATGACTGCCACTTCAACTGGTGAAAAGAGAAACAATACGAAGGAACCGAGAAAAGAATTGGCCCCTGGATATTCAGATAACCCAATGAGAGGCAACACCGAGCTCAAATACCAGATAGTCATGGGTATACAGCCCACTAAAACTAACATTCGCCATCCATTGCCTTTTGTTTGCTTCCATGACCAGCCCATTTTGGGAAGACCATCAACAGCAATAGCAGGAAACACAAGACTCCATCGGCCCATAATGTAATAGAGAGGGAGAAGAAACACCCCATAGAAAAGAAAAATTTCTAGAATACTTTTCATCCATGTATTTTTTGTATAAATCTCCCCTATCTCTCGCAAGAAAATTCCAGCAGTTATTGACCCAGGGATTGCGCATAATAGAGTGGCAACATAGACCCATAGCAGCCAGAAGAAAAACCTCCATTCCCTTGCAGTAAAAACAACCTGCAGATTGAAAGCTCTTTCGTGGCTAAAAATAAGAATAGCGCGATGACAATAAACTGCCAGTACAACAAAGACCAAGGTGCTGGGCATCGAAGCCAAGCAAGCGACTCCAAATTTTTTGAGGCCAAACAAATCTACATTTTCCACTTCCTCTTCCCCTAGGATCAAACTCGGATCAACCGAACTCGCCAGTCCTGCCAAGGCTGCACCAACAACGACCCAAAGCCAAAGTCCATGACGATGATCCCATACGAAACTAAAGGCTTCTCGGATCGTCGCCCAAACAGGAAGCTTTTTCAGAGGAAGGGTAGTTGGTAAGACACGCATTGAAATTACTGGCAAAAAGGCTCCTGAATAGCCCTACCAAATTTATCGGCCGGGAGGGGATCTTCCAGAGGTATAGAGATACGAACTGGCGTTATTGGATAGGAAAACGATGGAACGGAAAGAATGCGAAATGGTTTTTTGAATGCAGCCAGACCCGAGATTGTCAAAAGGCTTTCACTAAACAATGGAGAAGAAGCATCAACTTTTCCGTCATACCCGAAGTTTGTGAGCCTGCCCCTGCGGTTCTTGACAGGGTCGGGTATCCATCCTCAAAACCCAAAGATGGATTCCCGATTATAAATGCCGGGAATGAGATTAGAAGATAGATTCCTGCTACAAGCATGCAGGAATGACGGGATAAAAATAAGGCGGCTCGGGGGTTGGCCCGAGCCGCCTGTGAATAATCAATCTGCAATTATCCTGCGGCAGGTTGCAGAGTTACGTAGTGAACGATGGGTAACTTGGCCAGGGCTTCCAGTTGGTCGACGGGAATATACCCGATGACCATGTGTCCCGATTGGGGTTGTGCGACTGACGTGAAGCCCAACTTCGTCAATTGAGCCAAGGTCTCTTCTTTCGTATCTGCCAGCCACACTTGCACCATAACTTTTCCATCCTGAAGTTTTTTCAACTCATCGACGGAAAGAGCCTTTCCTTCTTTCTTTTTGTCTACCATGGTCAACAAATTAGCATCCAATTTCGACAGGGGCTCATTGAGAGGCATCTCAGAAGGATCTGCTTCTAATGCATCCACCATCACTGGGGAAGAAGCACTAAACGCTTCTTGTGCTACGATGCTTCCAAGTAATCGCTGGCTCATTTTTCCTGCAGGCATCCTGGCACCCCTTCGGAAACCAGCTGCCCGCTCATCCTCTCGACCAAAGATTCCCTCATAGCTGACGCCATCCGGCAATTCGACTGGCACTTCGACGCGACGTGGTTGCCCGCCTTCGGTAATGATCACTTCTTCGACGGCCACAAATGAGGTGAATTGGGTCATCAACCGATAGTCCAAGCCTAATTGCGTGATGGCCTGTTGTACATCTGACTTGGGATTGCCTTGCTGAATGCCGTTGTAATCCTGGGCCATCAGATCCGCAATCTTCGTGCGTGCCCACAAGGTCGCGAGAACATCATGCTTGGGTTCAAAGCCTGGGAAGGCTACGTCAATTTTTCTCACGACGGGACGTCCAGCGATATTGCCTCGTAAGCGAATGATGGCTTTTCCAGGCGTGGTATAGCGCCCGGTTAAAACTAACGGTTTGGCACTAAACAGGTCTGGTAATCGCTTGGGAAACACTTCAGATACATCGAGACCATCCCAGTCGACCGAAATGTCCGTGAGCAACGGATGTTGCACCCGCTCATGAAAGCGGCGCGCGGCGGCCGATCCGTCATCCTGCAAGCCGACATATTCCACTTCGCCACGACCATGCTCCGCCATCTTGTCTAACAAAAACCGATTGACGCTGTTGCCAATCCCAAAGGCAAAGACCCGTGCGTTGGCGTGCTTTTGGATTTCGCCAACAATGGCCATATCATTTCCTATATACCCGTCCGTCATAAAACAGACAATTCGCAGATGTTCTTGGGAATCACTTGGATCTAACGCGACTCGAATGGCTTTCATCATTTCCGTGCCGCCTCCCCCTCTGCGTGATTCCAAAAAGCTTTGGGCTTTGCGCACATTCGATGGCGTGGCCAGCACGGGTTCGGAAAACAGAATATGCGTATCCCCTGCAAATGTGATGAGATTAAACGTATCGCGCGGGTTCAACCCATCAATGGCCAACCGCATGGTCTCTTTGGCCTTATCCAGCGGAAACCCCGACATGGACCCTGAAGTGTCCAAGACAAAGACTAATTCCTTTGGCGTCACCTCATCTGTCTTCACACGATCCGGCGGTTGCAACAGCAAAGTGAAAAACCCGTGCTTCCCATTTCGATGGGTCAGCACCGCCTCATGAATATCTTCTCCTGCCACGGCATAGGTGAGGATAAAGTCTTTATTGGGAATGGTCGCCTCTTGTTTGAGATGTACTTCAGCCTGAGAAGCCTTCGAATTCGTGACCGTAATCTCATGGGATGTAGACTGGACATGGTGAATGGACACCCCCGCATCGATCTTCACCGACAGGGACAAGTCGTGTCCCGAACGCGTGCCCGGTTTCAGAACAGGCGGGGTGATATGTGAGGCATCCGGGACTTGGTCGGTGTCATAGGCCCACCCCCCTCCTAAGGGTTGTGACGGCGTCATCTCCTCAATGGGCTGCCCGGGGATATATCGCGGTCCCACCACCATGGGAAACACCACGGAATATTTCCCTCCATCATAGGACAAGGTCTCGACGTAACTGATCGTGATCGTCACCTTTTCCCCTGGCAGAATATTCGCCACGGACTGCGTAAAAATATTGGGGCGCTCCTGATCCAACAGGCCAGCCACATTGCCACGTCGTTTCGCCGCTTCATATATCGCTCGCGCGTCTTCTCGTTTTTTGATAAGGCCTTTCACGACCCGATCACCAACGGTCAAGGTCATATCATCCACCGCCGCATGTTGCGGAAGGGGAAAGGTATAAACCGCTTCAATTTTGTCGGCATAGGGATTTTCAAACTGCTGGGTCACCTGCGCCCGTGCGAGCGGCCCACTGACCTGAATGGAGACATCGGTGTGTTTCAGCGGAAAAGCCTGAGTCGGCCCTCCTTCATCATCTATCCCTATCAACGACCCCGATTGATCACCAACCCATTCAGAACTCGCATGTGCGACAGGAATGGGAGTCGATACAAACCCCAATAACCCTCCACCAAACAGGGCTGACGCCCCAACCAAACCAGCACCTAGAACCCAACCCAAAACCCGTTTCCCACGATGTTTGACCTTCATTGCTTGCCTCCTTTTGATCCACGGCCCCATGCCGCTTCACAAGAGGAGATGGCACCACGACTCAAACCCTTTCAAAGGGTCTTCAAAATATGATAGCCCTTCAATATAATTTCGTGGGTAGAGAATCCTTACAATTCATACCCTGCCTATTTATAAACCTCTAGAAACTTCCGATACAATGGCAAAATATTGCTGTATCCTATCCCAACTATTGGATTTCTTTCACTAGCAAAACACCTGAGAGTTTTGATCAACTCTGGATTTTTGAACACAGATATCGCCTAGCCACCTTTTGACGCAGGAATATGATGGAACAAAAACAAGAAAATATTTTGTGGGTCGACTGGATGAGAGCGGTAGCCACTGTGGGTGTAGTTTTACTACACACCGCATCGCCCCTCCTCTACATGTACAACACCCTTCCTGAGTCCCATTGGTGGGTTGGCAATATTTATGATTCAATGCTCAGAATGTGTGTGCCACTTTTCTTTATGATTTCTGGATTTTTACTACTTCAAAAAGATTATTCTCTCAAGACATTCTTCCTAAAACGGGTCAATAAGGTCTTGCTCCCACTTCTTGCCTGGTCGGTGTTTTTTATTCTTTGGAATGTCTATATCCAGCACAATTCTTCTTTATCGATTTCTTCCTTTTTCAGCATATTTCATAAACCAGCCTATTATCATTTGTGGTTTCTCTATGCATTAATCGGGATATATTTGGCTGTACCTCTGCTCCGAGTCATCGTTCAATATGGCGAAAAAACCGTGTTGCACTATGGTGTAGCTCTTTGGTTTATTACGGCTTCACTCGCCCCTATGGTCGAAAAATTCGCAGAGGTCAAGGTGGGCATTGACCTGCGATTTATGGCCGGATATTCAGGGTTTTTTCTTTTAGGCTGGATTTTAGGCAAGCACTCGCTTTCCTCCAGGCAAGCCATTACTGCCTCCGTCTTGGCCTTTGTTTGCATCGTGATCACGGCTGTGGGCACGTATTTTTTAACGATCCGCAATGGAGGAATATGGGTGGGGTATTTTTATGGACCAACAGCTCCGAATGTCATTTTTCTCTCAGGATCAATCTTTCTATTAATTAAATATGCGGTGGAAAATTACAGAATTGCCCAGGATGAAAATGTCCTCTTCATGGTACGTTCCGTGAGCGCTGCAAGCTTGGGAATATACATGATTCATACAGTTTTCTTATACCTATTGAGACACGGCTATTTTGGGGTTTATCTTTTTGGGCATCGATGGCACCCCGCGTTAAGTATTCCTCTGGTCGCCCTGGTTGCCTTTGGTCTCTCATATGGCACTATTCACATTCTCAGGAAAAATGCATTGATGCGACGATTCATTCCGTGAAAATTTCTCCTTATCCTCGATGATGAAAATTTCAGAGAGTGATCAAAGAAAGTCAGCAGTTTTCGTCTAAGTTCTCTTGTCCCCATTTTTACCTCCTCTCCATCGAGGACATTCCAATATACTTCACCTTCAAACGAGATTTTTTGCCTACAGCCCAAATAATTTAGAAGATCAACAATTTTAAACACACTGTTCCCGTCTTTTTGGTTTTATACCTCTCTCCTGTCAATGATTTATCTTAAGCTGGGATCAATGCACAACCCCTTCATATTTGCGGAAACATTTCAAAACATAATGCTTCGAGACTAACAGGGGCAGGAAAGAAACTTAAACAGATACTGCAGCATCACAACATCATCGTCGACCCTAAAAATCTATTTTACGTCATAGAAGACTTCTACAAGCGATTTCACGAGGAAATTTTGGAATACCAAGCAACGGTTATCACAGAGCTATTAAACAATGTTCGCTGGGGAATTCATGGTTATGTTTGGCCTGAGTACCTTCAGGCTAAAATTCAAGATCCTTCTGACTCAACCAAATACTCTTATAGATCCCCCAAGGCGTATCTGATGATTTTGTTAAAATCTGTTATTGGGAATTAATGAATTCGGTGAGAAAGAAACCCAACATGGAATCATTCATTGCAGATAGCTTATTGAAGCGACGCTATTAAATATTCAATCTAGCAAGCTTTTAATTTCTTACCTTACCAACGGATTCACCAAAGAAATTTCCACGCGTACCGGTTTCTCAGATTTTCCTATTTGGTCTAGGATAAACACTCCTTGATCTCCAGATTCAACTAACCTGTCCTCCGACAGTTCAGAATTAACAACGGTCCCAAGCCATTTACTCAATTCCGTGAGCGGAGTGGATGACAGCAGCACGGTAATGGATGAAACCACCGGTTTTCCCAAAGTATTCGTTACTTGGCTTAAGGCGAAATTCACAGGCTGATAGGGATTCACTTGTATGGCCCCATCAGATGCCTTGGGGACATTCGAGGATTCTGGTCTCACCCATTGCCATTTTCCTTTACTGAAAGAGGTCAATACATACAGGTGTCCCGCGACATTAGATTCAATGACGAGTTGAAGTTCCGACCATTTCCCAGAAAAACTTTTGATATCAATGGGTTCATCTTTTCCGCCTGTTGTTCGCTGAACAACACGATAGCGAATGCCTCTCGCCTGTCCTTTTGAGTACACCTGTCCCGCTTCTTGGGCTTTCTGTAAATTTGAGACTTCTGCTGTCAACGCCTTTTCTGCTTGAGAAGATAGTCCACCAAGAAGTTTCCGTTCTCGTCTGCCGTCTCGTTCTTCTGCTACCTCATCTACTCGTGTACTTTGATTGGCATCAAATAATTCTCTGGTACTCGGAGAAGAGGTCGCATCTCCTCCGTCCAACCTATCCGCAAAAGTTGGTGCAGGAGCCAATTGCTGAAGGTCTTTTTCATCTTCCGCAGGGGACGCCACGGAAGGAGCGCTCATCGGCTCTTCTTCGGGAATATCCCGAACCATGGCAGACTCTGGAGGCTGAGACACCGATTTTTTTGCTTTCGGCCGAAGTTCCTTTTGAACCTCTTGTTGTAGGAGATCTTCAGAACGAATTTGTCCGGAAGGTTGACGTATGCGTTCCGAATCTTTGGTAGCCTTGGCCATGATGGACGGCGGTGTTGATGAGGGAATTGGAGCCGATACGCCTGCACTCCTTTCAGGTTCTCTTTGGTCTTTTTTGGGTTGATCTAGGTTTTGTTCCTTCATTTCGACTGTTGTGGGCGACGGAGACCGAAATTCCACTTCGTTGCTATCGTGATCTTCAGATATTGCCCGTTCCATTTCTTGCTCTTCCTGAACTATTGAGCCCCAGTCTTTGTTCATTTGCCAGCCAAAAATCAGTGCCAACCCCATGGCTGCGATACTTCCAGCCCAGGCGAGAGAAGAGGACGTGCAAAACCAGCTCAACTGCTGAGGCAACGATGTTGTCGATTCTTGCGATATTTCAGAAGCTTGCAAACTTTCCAAGATTCGTTGACGTGTAAGTGGATCAGCTAACAGGGCTTTCAACGCCTCCTCATTAGCCAAGGTATCAAACAACGTCTGATCATGAAGAGCCGCCTCAAATAACTGGCGCTTTTCTTCCTCGGTCAGTGTATCCGTGGCATAGCCGCCGAGGATCTGTTCCCACGATTTGGACATTAACCCACCGTCTCCTTATTATTGGGCCTCTGAACGTTTCCATCAATAGGATTGGTCTCCCATTGCCCTCCCATCAGAGCCAGGAGCTGCTTGCGACACCGTGAATCCCACGTATAAATCGTATTGATCGAACGTTCGCCAAGCAGATTCATGATTTCCGGAAAGGTATGTCCTTCCAGTTTCAATCGAAAAATTGTTTGGCACCGTTCGCCTAACTGTTGGATGGCCGCAATCAATTGCGTGACCCGCTCCTTTTGTTCGGTTTGTCGGGATGGATCGTCTCCTGGATCGACCAGCGGAAAATCATCGACCGACTCCTGGTTATATTCCCCGTGTCTCAACATTTTTCGATGACGATCTAGCATCTTAAACCTCAGAATTTGAAAGGAGAGGGGAACCAACTCGGTCCATTCTGTCACATGGGGGTATTTTTCGTGCAAGACGACGAGGACATCCTGGGCCACATCTTCAGCGCCTTCCCTTACCCCACGAGATGTCGCAAAGGCCACAATCCTTTCACGGAGTTGGCGCAACACGTCCTCGCGAGTTAGGCCCGCCATGGAGGGACCTTCATAGATGAATCTCTGGATATTCCATGTGAGCAACCCGCCGCATCATACTGATTTTCAAAAAAAATGCTTGGGGAATCATCATGAAAACCGATAAAAATAGGCCAAACCTTCCGAACGAAGCAGAACAACAAGGGGGAATTAGAGGGATGTTAAATACACCGCAATGCCAAGGACGACTAAACTGAGCAAGAGAATCGCACGTTGGACCCACACCACTTTTCCTGAAAATAAGAGGGGGGTCGTTTCGGCCCGCTGACTCTTGCCGAGCGCGCCAAAGGGATCCAGGATAAGATCGTGAACGAAAATCAACCCCCCGACAATGGCAAAGATAAACAGCTTGAGCATCATGATCAGCCCCCAGCTCGTTTCAATCCGCGCCGATCCGCTTTCATCCAGAAGTTGGGAGGCCCCCGTAAAAATGAGCACCATGAGACTCACCCACCCCACGGTCTTAAAACGCTGCCCCATTTTCTGGGCCAGCTCTAAGGCCTCTCTCGACGGAGTCTTGGTCTTCACTTCGAGCAGGCTGGGTCTCACCGCCAATTGAAAAAACAGCCACCCTCCAATAAAGGTGATCCCCGCAACTAAATGTATCCACGTGACAACATAGGCAGGCATGTCTCCGCTCCTTTAATGTCCAACAATCACCGCGTCCCCAATCTTACCCGCTGGCTCCTCGAAAGACCACTGGAGGAGGGAGAAGGACGGCACACCCCCGCCCTTTTCTCATGACAGAATTCTCAGGTACCATCTTGCAACAGGTGAGAGGACCTGCCAACCATTTATTCCGGAGGCATTTTCATGGACCGAACCATCCACACTTCACCATATCCTCCTATGTTTCAAGGAATCGGCATCGCCATCATGCTTCTGATAAGCACGGCGTTCTTTCCACATCTCGTTTGGTCCACCGAAAAAGATCAAATGCGTTGGGACAAAAAATATGCAACCGAGAAATATCTGTTTGGGCGGGAAGCCATTCCCTTCTTACAGAACCATGTCGATCTCTTACCGCAAGGTCCTGTGCTGGACTTGGCCATGGGCGAAGGCCGAAACGGCGTCTTCCTCGCCGCGAAGGGCTATCAGGTGACAGGAGTGGACATTTCAGACGAGGGGCTCAAGAAAGCGCAGGCCTTAGCCGCTGAACGGGGGGTGACCCTGAAAACCGTGGTTGCTGACCTGGAAACCTATGCGATTCCGCCCAAGACCTTTGATGTCATCATCTGCACCTATTATCTTCAGCGGGATTTATTTCCTAAAATAGCCGAAGCCCTAAAACCTGGAGGCATGGCCCTCATCGAAACCTATACGATCGACCACCTCCAGTACCGACCACAGTTCAACAAGGCCTGGTTATTAGAACCGAACGAACTCTTATCCATGCTTCCTGGGCTTCGAATCCTACGCTATCAAGAAGTCGATGACGGCCATACGGCCTTTGCCAGCATCCTCGCCCAGAAACCCAAATAACGGAAATCACCCCACTAGACGTCTATTTTTAAAGGCCCCACTCCTTACTTCTCACCCCTTACTTTTCAGGATTCCCCAGAGGTTGCGGCCTTTCAAAGAGTTCGGGTACCCTGGCAGCTTCTTTTGGCCTTTTGATAGGTGGAATGACAAGCATGACTGACCTCTCAACGACAGACCCCGCTACCGATCCCTGGATAGAGATTGGGCCTCAAGCCTTAGACGAGGACCTGCTCAATCAACGGGCTTGGCGCATGCCCGATATTGTGATTTACCAACATGGACCGGAGGAATGGTGGGTTGCCCCTCTTGATGAAGAATTGCCACTGGTGCGCCTGAACCGCATGGGCGCGACATTGCTGGGTGCGATGGATGGCCGCCTGACCATCGGGGCATTACTCAATCAATACGGCAAATGGGTCTGCAGTCCGACCCAACAGAATGGCCGCTGGCATCTGGAGCGGTGGGCGCAACCGCGATTTTCGCTCGCCTACTATGGCACCGAACCCCCAAGTGGCCATAGTGCCGAAGCCAAATGGGATCTGTTACTCCAGAAAGTCAGGCAAGGCTGGCATCAAAATGTCAAAGCGGAAACGGAAGATCATCTGTCCGCCTTTCATGTCCAAGGCATCCAAGGCCCACACGGACATTTTGAACTGATAGAAACAACCGTTTCCCATCTCTTCCGCGAACCCTGCGAGGCGATGAACGGGACAACCTATGGACGACTCCTGGGCAAAACCTTACGGCAAATGGGCTGGCTCTCCCCCAAACCCAAACGCATCGTGGAAGTGGGAGCAGGCCTGGGTTATGTCTCTAAGGAACTGGCCGGCGAATTCTCCACCGAAGAACGAAAAGGTATTCAGTACACGTTCCTGGATCTGACCGGCCCCTTCCTTGAATCACAAACTTCGCTGGCAAGACAAGCCGGATGGTCGGCTACGGCCATTCAAGCCAACGCCGAACGCATGCCCTTGGGGAATAATTCCGTCGATCTACTCATCGACA
>Ga0224496_10001937_pt1 | contig 12554 bp, 8 predicted proteins | sample SF_Jul11_sed_USG_2_FD_168127 | JGI IMG/M metagenome (GOLD analysis project Ga0224496, IMG submission 168127) | Sediment microbial communities from San Francisco Bay, California, United States - SF_Jul11_sed_USGS_8_1 | ecosystem: Environmental > Aquatic > Marine > Sediment | place: USA... | reverse complement strand
CGTGGAACTTGTCGAACAGGATGGCCGCCTGCGGCGCCTGCTTCCGCGTCGAGTGGCCAAACGGTTTCCACATATCCATCACCGCCAGCCGGATGCCGTGCGCCTTCTTTTTGCCCAGCCAGTCATAAAACTGGTCCATGCTGGCTTCCGAGCGGTCTTGTCCTCCGAACCAGATCGGGCGTCCGCGCACCAGATCGCTCACCACGATGCGGTACGTGTGCCCTTTGCGGATCGAGATTTCGTCTATACCGACAACCTTCGGCCCGGGCGTGCCGGCCCGCTCCAACTGAATGCGCATGTATTGCTTGTCCAGTTCCTTGACCGTGTGCCAATCCAGGTTCAGTTCCCGGGCCACATCCTTGACCGTGGACTGGCGGCAGCGCCTGCCGACGAACCAGGCGAAGCGTTTGGTGTAGAGCGGGTTGTCGGCCAGAAAGTCGAGACGCTCGCGTTTCACCTTGCCGCAGCTCCGGCACTGAACGCGCCGCACCTCGATGTCCAGGTACATGCGCGTGTCGGCACAGGACAGGTCGCGTACCCGGCGCACCTTCCGGTCGTACCAGCCGGAGTGCACCTTGCCGCAAGTCCCGCACACCGTTTTTTTGAGCGGCGAACGAGGAGAATAACGCGTGCCTTCGGATCGCCGAAGACACCCGTGATGGTTTCCGCCGGGCGGAATCCGGGGAATGCGTATGCGTCCCAAAGACGCCTGCGTGATGTGCGTGAAGTAGCCATCCGCAGAACATGCCAGTTTCGCAGGCAATTGCAAACAGCAGAACGTCTCTATTGGCATAGGGTTCAGCCATGCAATGCCCCATTATTCACCCACACGATTGCGCGATGAACCTGAAAATTTAACCCTCCTCGATCCTCGCGCGTTTGAGTTCGCGAGTTTCACTCTTCTCCCCTACAGTTCATTCGAACAGTCGGTGTCGGGATATGGAAATGAACTGGATAACACCTTGGCCGGGGGCCGGGTCAACAATCTCTTGGATGGCGGTATTGGTAGGGACACGCTGGTTGGTGGGGCTGGCGATGATATCTACATCGTGGATAACGGTGATGATGTCGTGATTGAGCAGGTGGATGAAGGTCTCGACACCGTACAGAGCACTGCGAGTTACAGCCTCACTGCGAATGTCGAGAATCTCACGCTGGTTGGAACTCTTTCCATCAATGGAACAGGGAACGCGCTGGATAATGACGTACGCGGCAATGAGGCGCCGAACGTGCTCGATGGAGGCGCCGGGAACGATGCACTTGCCGGATTGGGTGGGTCCGACACCTATCTCTTTGGTCGGGGCTCGGGACGCGATACGGTGTTCGATTCAGGCACGGCCAGTGAGCTCGATACGATTCAGTTCGATTCAGCGGTCGCCGCTGAGGATGTGGAAATCTACCGCAACGGGTTCAATCTTGAATTGGTCGTTCGAGGAACTACAGATGAGGTGACCCTCCTCTCGTTCTTTGAGTCAGCCGGATATGACCAAAAACAAGTGAGCTTTGCCGATGGCACCGTGTGGAGCAGCGCCGACTTAAGCGCGAGGGCGGTGAGTGGCACGACCATCACGGGAACGTTCGAGAGCGAAACGATTTCCGGAAGCGACGGCCATGATTTGTTGATTGGATCAGCCGGTAACGATGTGCTGATAGGCGGTCAAGGTAAGGATACGCTGTACGGGGACGTCACGTTTCAGCCATTTTTCGGCAACCAAATAATCGGGGACGATACACTGTTGGGCGGACCTGGGGATGATACGCTCATTGATTTCCGTGGAGTGAATTTGTTCGACGGAGGAGGTGGGAACGATATGCTCACTCTCGGGTCCGGTGTGGACACCGTTCTGTTTGGGAGGGGATCAGGGATTGATCATGTGACGCTTGATAACAACAGGAACGACATCGATGTCATTCAAATGGCTGTGGACCTCACGCCGTCTGATGTCGTGATGACGTGGCGCTCTCATTCCGTTGTGGACATTCTTATTGCTGACAGTGGTGATAAGCTGACCGTACAGCTTTCAACGGATTCGTTTGCGGTGGGCCCAGAAACCACACAGGCAAGTGTGCGATTCGCCGATGGCACTGAATGGAGCCTGGCTTGGTCTTCCCTCAACGTCGGCGTGCCTGCTGCCACGATGTCAGCCGATCTGCTCACCGCAGCCTTCCCGTCCACTCTCACTGGCCTTGCTGGTGACGACACCTACCTCCTCGGGAGCTCGGGCGTTACCGGAACCTACGCAGTCATTGAAGCAGAGGGTGACGGGATCGACACCATTCAAAGTCTGTTCGACTATGTGTTGGATCCACATGTAGAGAATCTCATTCTCGTTGAGAGCACCAGCGCTGTGCTTCCTAACCCTGAATTCGGCACGGGCAACGACTTGGATAATCTCCTCGTCGGAAACTCTGGAGATAACGTTCTCGATGGAGGGGCTGGCAACGATGTCTTGGTGGGAGGAGTTTTTAGGTCGATCGAGGATTTTTTCGTGCTCGGCACCGGCAGTGACATTCTCATCGGTGGTGCGGGCGATGATGTATTGATGGCAGATGGAGGAAATATCGTCTTTCCTTTGGATGGAAGCAACGGCCCATGGCTATTCCTCGATGGAGGATCGGAGTTTCGGGAAGATGTACCTCGTCTAGCCGACGATCTCTTCATCGGAGGCACGGGCAACGACACCTACATTATATATAGCCAGGAACAGACGATCACGGAGTTTGAGAACGAGGGGACGGATACGGTCAAGAGTACGGTGAGCTACGTTCTTGGAGATCATCTCGAAAATCTCGTACTTGTCTCGCCGCCAGAGGTCTTTGATGACGAGGACAATGTCATTCCTCCGCTGCCGCTCAATGGGACAGGCAATGAGCTCGACAACGTCCTGATGGGATCGGAGGATGCCAATGTTCTATCCGGTCTTGCAGGTCGCGACACTCTCACCGGAAGCAGTGGCTCCGATACTCTCCGTGGCGGTGCCGGCCACGACACCTATCTCTTCAACATCGGCGATGGAATCGACACCATTGAGGATGTTGCGAGAACCGGCGAAGGGAATCAGATTCAGTTCGGCATGGGTATTACACCGAGTGATTTGACGTTCGCGCATGATGAATCTGCGCGCACGCTCATAATCCAAGTCGGCGGCAATGGGGCCGACAAGCTGGTGCTCACCAATTTTGATCCAACCGGCACCGACGGTTCACTCGTCGTCGAGACTCTCGCCTTCTCGGATGGGAGTGAAGTCTTCCTTACCAGTCTATTGGGGCCGAGGATTACGGTTTATGGGACAGACAACAGCGATGTCGTCGTGGGTACTGCTGGCGATGACGGGATCGATGCTGGGAGTGGCGATGATACGGTCTATGGAAATGCCGGGAACGATCTCATTTTCGCTGGGGCCGGTGTTGATTCAGTCACGGGCGATGCAGGGGCCGACATCATTTTCGGTGGGAGCGGGACCGACTATCTCTATGGTGGCGAGGGCGATGATGTGCTCAACGGGGGCGATGGCGACGATCACCTCAGTGGAGAGTTCGGGAACGATACGGTCTATGGTGGGACCGGCAACGATTTGATCAGTGGCGGAGATGGCGACGACTCCGTGAGCGGTGAGGACGGAGTCGATACGATTCTTGGCGGAAGTGGGGGTGACTATCTCTATGGCGGTGACGGAGATGATGTCATTAGCGGAGATGATGGCAATGATACGCTGGTCGGCCAAACAGGAAACGATACGATTACTGGTGGTGTTGGAAACGATTATCTGGTCGGAGGGACCGGAAATGATGTGTATGTCTTTACTCGAGGAGATGAGGTCGACACAATCTCAGAACATGATGCAACCGTGGGGAATACCGATCGCTTAGCATTCGGTACGACAATCGATCCATTGGATCTGATTCTCAGCAGGCAGGCGAACGATCTGAGGGTGGCGATTCATGGTACCAGTGATCAGGTGGCCATTGAGAACTGGTATCTCGGCGAAGCCCACCACGTGGAGACGATCCAGGCCGGGAATGGGCAGGCTCTACTCAACACTCAGGTCGATCAACTGATTCACGCGATGGCTGCTTTCACAGAGCAAACTGGCTTGACCTGGGATCAGGCGGTTGATCAACGGCCACAGGATGTCCAAGCCGTCTTGGCGGCGAGTTGGCAATAGATGAGAGGCGGGATCAGCCCCAAAGATCAGCCAGATGCGCTAGTCGCTCGGCGGTTCAAAGTGTCCGGAGGGGCGCTGTTGCCAGGGCACGGTGGCTTGCCGAGATTGCTTTACCAAACTGCGGAGACTCATCTCGGCGGCACGCAAGAGTTTTGGATCGCCGGCCTGCATGAGCGTCGTTAAAAGAACATAGAGCGATCGATCCGTTCGTGATGCGGCTAAGATGTGATCAGTCACCGGGTCGGTGCGAGAAGGGTCTGGCGCCTCAACCTCATCGGAGTCGGTGAATAGGTACGTAAAGGATTGCGGCTCATCAAACAGCCAAGACGGAGGGATCTGAAGCGCTCTGGCGAGGGCTTCGATCGTCTCCACTGCGGGGTCCGTATGGCCGGATTCAATTTGTTCGAGAAGAGAGATGGGAATGCCCGCTGCGTCTGATAATAACTCGATAGACTGGCTTTTTGAATGCCTCCAATTCTGGATGCGTAGGCCGATCGACATGGAGCAGATGATACACAATGGGAGGGCGAGCTTCAATGAAACGTGGAAACGCGAGTGACATTCTAAAGTAATCATATATTTCAATATGTTACACAGAGTTTTCGATTGAGTGTCAAATCGAGTATAATGCGCGCAAGTTTTGTTGCGGTGAAGGAGGTAGCGATTTATGTTGGGAACAGACATTCGCGGCATCATGGCTGAGGAGGAAGAGGTTCAGCGTCGTCAAGACGCACTCAAGTCTCTCGTGACGATGAGGGCCAAGCAGCTTCGGGAATCGTTAGACGAGCGCATCAAGCGTGCAAGAAGCAGCGGGGATTGGACCCAGCTTTCAAAGGCGGAGTGCGCTAGTTTGCATAAGCGAGAAAAGGCCCACCTGCAATCTCAGCTTGAACAGTTGCAGTTTGAGCAAAGCCGTACGCGAGGAAAGCTGACGGCATTGAAGCGAGCCAAGGCTCGGGCCCAGCGGATCCGCGCCGCGGAAGCGGCGTCCGAGCGAAGGCGCCGGTGATTGGGGGCTTTCTCCTTCTCAGTCTTATCCCTTTGGGAGCGATGTCGGGGCTCTAGTGGATGCAGTACCGCATCTCCGGGCCCTCACGCGCTCACAGGGCTCTCTGATACGTCGGCTTCTTTGTGATAAGAACGTCAGATCGCAGGAGGGAACGTTTGTCGTCGAAGGAGTCAAGTCCTGTCTTGATCTGATTTCTCGCCACGCACACTCGATTCGCAGCCTGGTTCTATCCCCACGGTATCTTCGCGCTGAGACCGATGCTGATCGGCAGGTGCGATCTCAACTGCCTGCCTGTCAGTGGGTGTGTCCGGACACCGTATTTGAAAAGCTGACGGATGTTGAGATGCCGCAAGGGATGCTCGCGGTTGTCCGACAGCCGCGATGGGACGAAGCGCAGGTGTTCACGCAGCCGAGGGTATTGGGAATCTACGCGGATAGGCTTCAAGATCCAGCGAATGTGGGAGCGATTATCAGGACAGCCGCGGCGCTGAATCTTTCCGGGGTGTGGCTGAGTGCCGAGTGCGCCGATCTCTTCAGCCCCAAAGTTGTCCGCGCCACGGCCGGCTCGATTTTGAACCTTCCTGTGTTTTGGGGGTGTGAGTTTCTGACATTTTCCTCGTACCAATGCGAAATTTACTCGGCGCTCCTCCCGTCGGCTGATATAGTCTCAATCAGGACTATTCAGAAGATTTCGAGCCGCCTTGTGATTGCCGTAGGAAACGAAGGGGCGGGGTTGGCTCCGGACGTCGCACAGGCATCTCACGTCAAATTTTCCATCCCACTCGCAGATGGGGTGGAGTCGCTGAACGTTGCTGCAACGGTGGCCATCTCGGCGTTCTACTTCAGTGGATTGCCGCGTGACTCCTCCATAGAGCGTGGCGAAACCTCAAAGCTCTGCAGAGACATTTGAAAATGAACCGGATTCGGCCTACTATGGTTTTGAGTCTGTCAGATTGCTAGGTAGGAGACAGTGATGGGACTGGTGCTCGTTCTTGTGTGTGGGATGAGTATAGGGCTTGGCGTGGTCACGGCTTCTGCGGAACCTGCAGGACAGGTGTACAGCCTCGACATGATCGTTGACCTGGCTTTGGCGAAGAACCCCTTGGTCTCGTTCGCAGAGGGAGATATCGAACAGCAAAAGGGCCAGCAGACGGTGGCCGGTGCCTATCCCAACCCCACCGTTACCGGCTCCGGTGGTCATGGGATGCTTCGCGATACCAGCCGGGTCGGCGGTGGGTCAAGCCTCGCTCCCCAGTCACTCTCCGAATACAACGTGACGGTTGGACAACGGGTTGAATGGCCTGCGCTGCGTGCCGCCCGTCAACAAGTTGCGGATCTCGGATTCGCAACGGCCAACGTCGGCCTGCTGGAGACCCGATTGAATTTAGCGTCGCAGGTCAAGGCTGCCTTCTATGACCTGTTGTTGGCGCAACAGGGAGCCAACGTTGCGCGACAAAATCTTGATACCGTCGAAGGCGTGGCACGGATCGTAAAAGCGCGAGTCAAATCAGGCGAGGCGCCTCAATTTGAGTCCATCAAGGCAGAGGTTGAGGTCCTGAAAGCCCGTCAGCAGCTCGCACGTGCAGACAATGCGGTTCGGATCAGCCGCGTCGTCGTCGATACCCTGACCGGAGGTGCGTTGGGGGCAACCTATACGGTCCACGGCGAATTTAAAATGGTTCCGCTGGATTTGCAGATTGAAGGGTTAATGGCGCGCATGATGGAGCAGCATCCGACCATTCAACGTCTACTGAAGTCGGTCGAGCGATCGGAGTGGAAGATTGAGTTCGAACGCCAGGCGCGGGTACCGACTGTGACGGTCAGTGGCAGCTATTGGCGCGAGTTGGGGCGTGAAGCGTTTCAAGGAGGACTTTCCGTTCCCATGCCGCTGTGGTATCGGCGCCAAGGAGAAATTGCGTCGTCGTTGGGGGCCAAACGCCGCGATGAAGCGGAGCTGCTCCGGACACGTAATGAACTGGGGCGAGCCGTGTATCAGCACTATCAGGATGTCCGCACCACGGCTGAATTGATTGAGGTCTTTGATAAAGGGTTGCTCAAACAAGCTCAGGAGGCGTTGAGGCTTGCGCAGTTCAGTTTTCAACAGGGTGCGTCAAGCCTGCTGGAAGTGCTCGATGCGCAACGTGTGCAACGGCAAATACTATTGGATTATGCCGAGGCCAGGCACGCCCTCTCCGTCTCGCTGGCACGCCTTGAGCAAGCCGTAGGAGGGACGCTGTGAAAGCCCGGCTCGATTCACTGCGAGCGCCATCGTTATGGATTATCCAAGGGGTATGTGGTCTTCTGTTCGGTTTGATGGTCATGGAAGCGGGGTGTGACGGGACTCCAAACGATGTGGTGGCCAGTAAGGCGTCTGTCGCAGTGTCCACTCCAGGCCTCATTTCGCTGTCAGCAGAGGAATCGTCGAGGGTGGGAGTCGTGGTCCAGCCGGCGGCACTCAGCGACTTTCGGACGCACCGGGATTTCCCCGCGATCGTTCAGCCCAATCAACGGAACATGGCAGACATTACGACGTTGGTTCGCGGGCGCGTCGTTGAGGTGTATGGGGAGCTTGGCCAAGAGGTTAAGGCGAATGCTCCGCTGGCGATTTTATACAGTAGTGAATTGGGTCTCGCTCAGTCGGCCTATCTCAAGGCTCGGGCGAAACTCCACGTTGCGGAGCAAGCCTATGGCCGGGCGAAATTCTTGTTGGAGGAAAAGGTCATCGGAGAAGCGGAAGCGCAACGTCGACATGCGGAGCTGCTGAGTACTCAGGCCGAGGCCAATGAGTCGCGTGATCGACTCAAATTGCTCGGCATGAGCGTCGACGAGCTGCGTCGCCTTGACCGGAGTCGTGAGATTCGGTCTGTCGTGCCGATCGTAGCGCCCTTCGCCGGGCGTATCATCGGGCGCAATCTGACACGCGGTGAAGTCGTCGAGACCACCGAAGATCTGTTTGTGATCGCGGATCTCTCGGAAGTCTGGATTCTCGCCAACATCCCCGAGAAGGATATCTCTTTTGTCGATTCCGTCCATGCCTCCGGTGGCACACAAGTCGAGGTGCGGATCAACGCCTATCCCAAGGAAACCTTCAAGGCCACGATTACCTATGTCGCAGATGTGCTGGATCCCGTCACGCGCACAATGCAGCTCCGGCTTGAATTGCCGAATCCGGACGGACGGCTCAAGCCCGAAATGTTCGCCACCATTCGCCTGTTTTCAGAGGCCCAGCCAGATCGATTGGCAGTACCGGAGACCGCATTGCAACGCGATCAAGGCCGCACCTTCGTCTTCGTGCAGCGCAGCGCGAGTGAGTACGAAGTGCGCGAAGTCCACATTGGGGAATCCAATGGGACGTTGACCTCCATACTCGGCGGTCTGAATGAAGGAGAGCCGGTCGTCACGCACGGTGCCTTTGTCTTGAAGTCCGAGTTGTTGAAGAAACCCGTCTGATGGTCTCTCGCCTCCTCGACATTTCCCTGCGTCAGCGGATGCTCGTCATCATCTTTTCGGTTGTGATGGGGATCGGAGGGGTGTACGCGTTTCGAACCATCCCGATCGACGCCTTTCCCGATGTGACCAGCGTCTTGGTACAAGTTGTCACGAAGGCTCCAGGCCTCTCGCCGGCTGAGGTCGAACGCTTGGTCACCTACCCGATCGAGCTTCAGCTCGCAGGTGTTCCCTCCCTCACGGAAATGCGCTCTCTGACAAAGGTTGGTCTGTCGCTCATTACGATTGTCTTCGATGACTCGATGGACATCAATCTGGCTCGACAACTGGTGCTCGAACGACTGCTCGAAGTCGAAGAACAACTTCCCCCAGGAGCCGAGCCCATGCTGGCGCCGAATAGTACGGGGCTAGGTGAGGTGTTTCAGTACTATTTGGAGGACACTCGGGCATCGGCGATGAACCAGGAAGCGGAGCACGGGAGTTTGATCGAACAGCGAACGATTCAAGATTGGGTCATTCGTCCCATTCTGAAAGGTACACCGGAAGTCATCGACGTCAATTCGATGGGTGGCTTCGTCAAACAGTATCAGGTGTTGGTCGAACCAGGTCTGCTTCGAAAATACAGCCTGACTCTCGGGGATGTCTTTGGCGCCGTGGCCAGAAATAATGCCAACGCCGGCGGCAATATTCTGGAAAAGCATGACGAAAAATATATTGTGCGTGGGATCGGGCTGATTCGCTCACTGAGCGACATCGAACGCATTGTCGTCAAGGAAACCGGTGGAACTCCGGTCTACGTCTCCGATGTAGCCCACGTAGTGATCGGCCATGCGGTGAGGCACGGGGCAACCGTGCTGAACGCAGATCGTGAGGTCGTCAGCGGGATCGTGCTGATGCTACGGGGAGGCAACGCTCGGGATGTTATCGAAGGCCTCAAAGCTCGAATCGACGACATTCATGCGAAGAACTTGCTGCCGAATGGATTGCGGATCGTGCCGTTTTATGACCGTATTGAACTGATCACTGCGGCACTGAGTACCGTCTACAAGTCGCTGGCGGAAGGGGTGGCGCTCGTCGTCGTCGTGTTGTTCCTCTTCCTTGGGAACTTGCGCAGCGCGCTGATCGTCGTTGGTACCTTGGTGTTAGCTCCACTCGCCACGTTCATTGTCATGGGGCAAATCGGGCTGACGGCTAATTTGATGTCTCTGGGGGGATTGGCCATCGCGATCGGCATGATCGTGGATGGGTCGGTCGTCGTCGTCGAAAATGTGTATCGCCATCTGTCGCACCATTCGGCTGCCGCCATACCAAGGCTTCAGCTCGTCACGCAATCGGTGAAAGAAGTCGGCCAGCCGGTCGTCTTTGGGATTCTGATCATTATCTTGGTGTTTTTTCCTCTCTTGTCCCTTCAGGGGATGGAAGGCAAGATGTTCAAGCCGCTTGCCTATACCATCATGATTGCATTGCTGGTATCTCTCGTCTTATCGCTGACGTTATCACCGGTACTCTGCTCGCTGGTGCTCAGACAGGGGAGTGAGGAGGATCCTTGGATCGTTCGACACGCGAAGCATCTCTATGCTCCGGCTCTTCGATGGGCTCTTGGACACCGGATTGTGGTGCTGGTTCTGGCCGTCGGTGCGCTGATAGGCGCATTGGCCTTAGTGCCGTTTCTGGGAAGCGAATTTATCCCAATTCTGAATGAAGGATCCCTGGCTCCACAAACCATTCGTCTCCCGAGTGTGTCGCTGCCGGCTTCGATCGAGATCGAAAAACGCATGCAACGGGCGATCATGGAGTTTCCGGAAGTGGAGATGGTCGTTTCGAAAATCGGCCGTACGGAATTGGGGAACGATCCACAGGAGCCGAATGAAAGCGATCCGGTCGTCCGACTTCGGCCGCTGGACCAATGGACGACGGCGAAGACGAGACCAGAGCTCGTTCAAAAGTTCCGTGAACGGTTGACCAGTGTGGCAGGAGCGACGTTTCTCATCAGCCAACCGATCCAACAACGAGTGGATGAATTGATTTCCGGTGTGCGCACGGAAGCCACCGTCAAGTTATTTGGTGATGATCTGGAGATCCTTCGAGACAAGGCACAGGAAATCGCCGAGGTATTGGAAACCGTCCGAGGTGTGCGGGATATCAAAGTGGAGCAGTTATTCGGACAGCCGTACCTCACGATTGATATCGACCGGGGTAAGATTGCCAGGCATGGGATCAATGTCTCCGATGTCCGAGAGATCATCACGACCGCTATTGGCGGTGAAGCTGCGACGCGTGTCTATGAAGGGCAACAACGGTTTGATCTCGTCGTGCGGTTTCCAGAACAATATCGGGACAGCGTGGAAACGATCAGCAATATTCGGGTGAGCGATCATGCTGGCGCCTTGATCCCTCTGGCAGACTTGGGCACCGTAGAGTTGGAAGAGGGGCCTGGGCGTATCAGTCGAGAGCAGCTGCAGCGGTATGTGTCGATCGGGTTCAATACATTGGGACGGGACATCGGCAGTCTGGTCGCAGAGGCGCAGCAGAAAATCGAACAGCGTGTAGATCTTCCCAACGGGTACAAAGTGACATGGGGGGGCTCGTTTGAGAATATGGAACGAGCCATGGCCAAACTGCAAATCATTGTTCCGATCACGATTGGGTTGATCTTTCTGTTACTCTACTCGACCTTCAATTCCCTCCGTCAGGCGACTCTGATCATCTTGAACTTACCGTTTGCCATGATCGGTGGGGTTGTGGCGCTGTGGTTGACGAACGAGTATCTGAGCGTGCCCGCATCGGTCGGTTTTATCAATCTCTTTGGCGTGGCTGTGCTGAACGGGATCGTGCTGGTCTCCTACATGAACAAACTTCGCGAGGATGGTCATAGCCTGGATGAAGCGGTGACTTCGGGGGCACTCCTGCGATTGCGCCCCGTACTCATGACCGCCTTGGTCGCGCTGTTGGGTCTTGTTCCATTGGCATTTGCGCAGGGGATCGGGTCCGAAGTGCAGCGACCGCTCGCAATCGTCGTCATCGGAGGCCTTGTGAGTTCAACGCTGCTGACGCTGATCATGTTGCCGGTTCTCTATCGCTGGCTGGAGGAGAGTTCGCAAGGAGGAGCAACCGGTGACGCGCATGATTCAGTCTTCGAGATGCCTCAAGGGAACGGTGAACCGAGACTCTCCCACCATCCGGGCAGTCTACCGTCGACGTGATGGCGGAATCACGCTAAATGAGGGCGACATGAATATGAAGATGCGGCACGCGATTATGGGAGTTGTGTTGACCCTCGCTCTTATCTCCGTGGTGGGGCCGCACGGAGTTGCGGCTCAGACGGACACCGACTCACGAGGTGCCGACCATGTCAGTGGAGAAAGGATTTTTGCCCAGCATTGCGCAGGGTGCCATGGACCGGAGGGTAAAGGGGATGGGTATAGGATGCTGGGGCCGGATCCGGCGAATCTCACGAAGCCGTCGACCATGCAAAAGTCCGACGTGGCGCTGCTAGAAACCATCCATGAAGGAAAGCCCAACATGCCGTCTTGGAAGCTACGCTTGTCGGAAGAGGACAGTCGAGCGGTGTTGGCCTATATCCGGACGCTGGCAAAGTAAAAGAAGAGGCTGAGTCCCCTGCCTGGTGCTCTTGGCAATTCGATCTCGAAGCGACTTCTCCTCACCGCCCATCTAATTTCGCGGGAGTTCCCCACCTGGCAGGGTGGGGGTGTGAGCTGGGCGCCGTCTGTTGCTCGCCTGGTGCGATGATGGCCGTCGATGAAACTCCATCGACAGGCCCATGTGGTGTGGGTGACGCGGTATCGGCGGAAAATCCTCGTGCCCGGGGTGGCAGAATATGTGAAGAAGGTCCTCCGAGGCGTGCGGGAATTTCACCCCGATTGGGTTCTGGAGGAGATTGGAGTGGAACGGGACCATGTTCATCTGCACAG
>Ga0224496_10001935_pt1 | contig 12561 bp, 12 predicted proteins | sample SF_Jul11_sed_USG_2_FD_168127 | JGI IMG/M metagenome (GOLD analysis project Ga0224496, IMG submission 168127) | Sediment microbial communities from San Francisco Bay, California, United States - SF_Jul11_sed_USGS_8_1 | ecosystem: Environmental > Aquatic > Marine > Sediment | place: USA... | reverse complement strand
CAGAATGTTGTAAAAATTGCCTTTCTTAGAAACATGACAATTTTTAACCGGCCTTCAGAACACACCAAAGGTGAAGGTGGTAATATTTCAGCTAATTTGGGCAACCATTCTTCGCAGAAACGCGGCGAGCCAAGCACAGCAAGTGCCCGATTATCAAGAAACGGACAAAAACGCTTGGCGCATAATTCATTAGGTACCACCAGCTTATCGAATATGCGTGCCGTTGAAAAAACAGTATCTGGCTTTACTTGCCATTCCCCGCGCCGTATCAGCTGGTTAGCATGCGGGCTATCGCCATGCGGCAACGATATAACGCTGAGTCCCATCGTTCTGGCCATTGCGATAACCACTTCGACCCATTCAACGCAAATGACCGAATTTCTTTCTATCCAGTCAAAAGTAACCACACCACCATCCACACCCTCAAAACTCCTGGTCAACAATTTTCCGGCGGTATGCCGCCATATCGGCTCCCGTTTTTTAGCGTGATAAATTTCAGCCAACCAGCCCACTAAAGAACCAAAAAACAAACGCCGAACGTTGCCGGTCAATAAAAGCATTTGCAATCGCCACTTCGCATAATCTAGCGGTGAAAATATTTCACGAATATGAGCAACCCGCACACCATCATGCTGGCTCAAAAATTCAATACGAAAATCATCACGGAATTTTTTAGCGCCAATTAAGACAACATCGCACTGATGACCTGAATCAATCCATTTGGAGATGACCGGTGTAATATGGTCAATATCGTTATAATGGCGAAGAAAGAAAAGCGCTTTCATAGCCATGATATTATAGAAAAGGTAATGCTATTTCTGTTCATTGATGGGCAGGCGTTCAGGATGGATATTCAGGATGTTTAGTGGAAGAGCCAAGTAAACGCGGCATTTTACACTTGCAACCGTTTGATTGCCAGCAATGATACAACCTTGGATGCTGTTCCAGCAGAAAAAGAAATGAATTCAATGAATAGAAAAACCGGGCAAACCAGAATCATTCTAAACCGATAACGAAATAATAATCTCACGTATGAAAACAATAGCTGTAATACCTGCGCGCATGGGCTCGACACGTTTCCCAGGCAAACCAATTGCGCAACTACTGGGACGTCCAATGTTGGAGCATGTTTATAAACGAGTTGCATTAAGCCGAACGCTTGACGCCACTTATATAGCAACATGCGATGAGGAAATCCGGCTCACAGCAGAAAATTTCGGTGCTAATGTGATCATGACGGCCGACACCCATGAACGCGCCAGTGATCGAGTTGCCGAAGCAATTGCTGATATTGATGCCGAATTGATTGTTATGGTACAGGGTGACGAGCCAATGACGCACCCGGACATGATAGATGCCGCAGTCGCGCCTTTTCAGCATGACCCTCAGCTCAGCTGCGTAAATTTAGTGCATAAAATTGACAATGAAACCGATTTTCTGGATGCAAATACGATCAAGGTGGTCATGAATCAGCAAGGTGATGCGATCTATATGTCGCGACAACCAATTCCGACATTGGCCAAGTCCGGTTTTTCACAGACCACTGCTTATAAACAGGTATGCATCATTCCATTTCGTCGTGCCATGCTACTTGAATATACTCACTTGCCGCCGACACCGCTGGAACAACTGGAATCCGTCGACATGCTGCGTCTACTGGAACATGGCTACCGTGTAAAAATGGTTAATACAGCATTTAATACCCAGGCAGTCGATACTGAAGCTGACTTGACGCGAGTCGCGAAACTCATGGAAACTGACCCTTTACTTACCGACTATTAAATAAAATTCATGCAATTAAAATCAAAATTAGCGCGATCAGAATTGACAATCGGTTCCTGGATCACACTCGGACACCCGGCAATTGCCGAAATCATGGCTAGCGCTGGATTTGACTGGTTAGTCCTGGACATGGAACACAGCGTCATGGAATTAGGTGAAGTTCAAACAATAATACAAGTGCTTGACAAACAACAATGTCCGGCGATTGTGCGGTTGACCTCGAACCAACCAGATCAAATTAAACGCGTCATGGATGCGGGCGCAACCGGCGTCATGGTGCCCATGGTAAAATCCGCCGCGGACGCCCACGCAGCGATACAATCGGTCTATTACCCGCCACGCGGGCAACGCGGCGTTGGGCTTGCCCGCGCTCAGGGTTATGGCGCTAGTTTTCCTGAATATCAGCGCTGGCTTGAGCAAAATGCCATTATCGTGGTCATGATTGAGCATGTAGATGCAGTTAATGACATTGATGCTATTCTTTCTGTTCCCGAAATTGATGCTTACATCATCGGTCCCTACGATTTATCCGGCTCAATGGGTCGACCAGGTGAACTTAATCATGCAGATGTTCAAGCTGCCATAGAACTCGTTCTTCGAGCTGTCCAGCGCGCTGAAAAACCCGGAGGCATTCACGTTATTGAGCCTGACCCGGATGCTTTACAACAACGAATTAGATCAGGCTTTAATTTTCTTGGCTATACGCTGGATATCCGTATCCTCGATTCACTTTGCCGTAACCATATGCAAACCATTAGATCCTCACTATGACCCGATTTGTTATCTCCACTTCATCGTTTGATATAGAACACAATCCCCATGTACAGTACTTAATTCAGCAAGGAATGTCTGTCGCCAGCAATCCCCATCGACGCAAACTTAATGAAGAAGAAATCATTGAATTGCTGGATCAAGATACGGTTGGTCTGATTGCAGGAATAGAACCACTGACAGCGCGTGTATTTGCATCCGCCAAACAATTAAAAGTTGTTTCACGCTGCGGCACCGGCCTGGACAGCGTTGACCTGGCCGCTGCGCAACAGCATAACGTTGTAGTTTTTAACACACCGGTCGCACCTTCTCAGGCAGTAGCAGAACTCACACTGGGATTAATTTTGACCGCGCTCAGAAGGATCTGTCAAACCGACCGATTTTTGCGTCGCGGTGAATGGCCACGATTACAAGGACAACTCCTCGCCGCACAAACGGTTGGAATTATTGGCCTTGGGCATATAGGGCAACGTGTCGCCCACCTTTGTCAGGCGTTTGGAGCCAAAGTGATTGCCCATGATCCTTACCTTAAGCAATCACCCCAAGATGTTAAATTAACGACATTTGACCAGTTGCTGAGTGAAGCGGATATTATTACACTGCACGTGCCATATAGCGCTGACATCCATCATCTGCTGGACGCCAATGCCTTTGCATGCATGAAGTCCGGCGCAATCATCATTAATGCTGCCCGAGGCGGTCTGATCGATGAATCAGCGCTTAGTAAGGCTTTAGACCATGGACAACTGGGTGCAGCTGCGCTCGATGCCTTTGAACAGGAGCCTTATAAAGGCCCGTTAATCAGAAACGACAAAGTGATTTTAACTTCACATATTGGCTCGCTTGCCAGAGAAGCGCGCCAACGCATGGAAATTGAAGCCGCGGAAAATCTATTACAAGGACTTATCGAAACAGGCTTAATCAATGACAAAAAAAAATGAAGTAATGCCCAAAAAAATTGCGATTGTTTTTGGCGCCGGCGGCTTTCTCGGCAGCCATGTGGCTGAAGCATTATCCGTGGCGGACTATCATGTACGACTATTCGACATCAAACCATCCCCCTATCAGCGGCACGACCAGGAAATGATTATCGGAGATATCATGAATCTTGATCAAGTAATCGAAGCAACCAAAGGGGCAACTGTGGTCTATAATTTTGCCGCCATTGCAGATATTGATGAAGCGCATAACAAGCCAATCGAAACAGCAACCATCAATGTTTTGGGCAACATGCATGCACTTGAAGCAGCCCGCCTGGCAGGCGTACAACGCTTCGTCTTTGCCAGCAGCGTTTATGTGTATTCAGAATCCGGTTCCTTCTATCGCGCCAGCAAACAAGCAGCAGAACGTTTTACCGAAACCTATCATGATCGTTATGGCCTGGAATATAATATATTGCGCTATGGCTCTCTATACGGCAGACGTGCTGACAAACGCAACGGCATTTACCGGATGCTTTCTGAAGCTGTTGAGCAGCATACCATTACCTACCGAGGCAGCGGCGAAGCCCTCCGCGAATATATTCATGTAGAAGATGCAGCGCGGCTAAGCGTACAAGTACTGGCGCCTGAATTTGCCAACCGGCATTTGATTTTGACCGGACAGGAAAAGTTACGTATCAGGGACGTGATGACCATGATCTCGGAAATTCTACCCTGGCCGATCAAATTGCATTTTATCGACGCAAATGCCGTACACCATTATGAGGCAACCCCTTACGCTTTTCAACCACGTATCGGTCGAAAACTGGTGCTTAACGAACATGTTGACCTGGGCCAGGGATTGCTGGACTGCCTCAGAGATATTCATCAAAGCCTGCATCACACCAAAGAAGAAGGTGAAGCGACTCCGTCTAGTACGGATAACAGGGCGTAGGTTTACAATGAATAAATCAGACTGGCAAGCAATTATTTTTGATTTTGACGGTGTTGTTGTGGAGTCCGGAAAAATCAAGACACAAGCCTTCGCAGATCTTTACCGGTCGTATGGCGACGATATTGCTGCGGCGGCGGTCGACTATCACAAACAAAATGGCGGCTTGTCACGCTACCATAAATTTCACTATGTTCAACAGCATTTGCTGGGAAAATCGCCCCTGACGCCTGAAGCGGAACAGGAATTAGACCGACAGTTCTCAAAACTGGTGGTGGAAGCAGTGATTACATGTAAAGCCGTACCTGGCGCGACAGAATTAATTCAACGGGAAAGCGCCAGAATTCCGCTGTTCGTTGCTTCTGGCACACCTGAAATCGAACTCAAAACGATTGTCGAAAAGCGACATTTGGCGCCCTATTTCGTTGAAGTGCGCGGCGCTCCCACACCAAAGCAAACATTAGTTGCTGAAATTTTATCCAAGCATGCGTTAAAGCCTGAATCGGTGCTAATGATTGGCGACGCCCTGGTTGATTATGAAAGCGCGCAATCCAATGGTATCGCATTTCTTGGGCGCGTGCACCCGGACGACCAGAATATCTTTCCTGCTGATATCGCAACAGTTCCGGATCTACGTACACTAGCAACATGATTCAACGACACTACTGCGCTAACCTGAATCAGCTTGCCGCTGATTTTGCGGATTATTCCGCTGCAATATTGCATGATGCACTGGCCAAGAATCGAAAAACAAGTCTGGTCGTCCCAGGTGGCAATACGCCACGCCATTACCTACCGTCACTTGCCCGACAGCCCTTGCGCTGGCAGGATGTCACGGTGACGTTAAGTGATGAGCGCTGGGTAGATACAAAAACAGCAACGTCCAATGAACGTCTGGTAACAGAACACTTCTTAACACATATGCTGGAAACTGCCAGTTTTATTGGACTAAAAACCCATCACAGCCGCCCGTCACAAGCCATTGAAACCGTTCACAAACGCCTTGCCAATATACCACTACCATTTGACCTGACGGTATTAGGTCTGGGTGAAGATGGTCACATCGCTTCTTTGTTTCCTGGCATGGACCCAGATCTAACGACCACTCATTTATGTCTCTCAGTTGAACCACCCATTGCCCCCTCGCCACGCATCAGCCTTACCTTGACGACGCTTGCTGAAAGCAAGAACATCGCTGTGGTTGTAACCGGTAGCGCAAAAAGACGCCTCATTGATAAATTAACCAGCGCACCCCCCGACCAACAAATCCCATTTGCTTGGTTAATGCAACGCAGCCATTCACCGATTATGATTTTTGAAACTGACAACGCACTCTTAACACCACCCAACTGAGGATTTTAGGTTAAATAATCTGCTTAAACACTTTTCATAAGAAACGATAACGTTCAGAATAGCGGGTATATTTAACGAACAAATTTCGATTATGGCTCAGCACTTATTTAATCCTAAACGCCGAGAACTTCTTCGCTTTGGTTTCTGGGGAATGAGCGCTTTTGTTGGCAATAGCTTGCTTCCAGCATCCATCAAAGCAGCAGCATTAACGCAACCCGCTATTGGCACGTTACAACCACCCGACAAAAACGGCATACGATTACCAAAAGGATTCTTTTCCCGCATCGTGGCCTATTCAGGACAAAATCTGTTTGGCTATCATTGGCATGCGGAACCTGACGGCGGCGCAACATTCGCCACAACTGATGGCGGCTGGATCTATGTTTCCAACAGCGAAATGGACAAAAAATTAGGCGGCGTTGGCGTATTACGATTCGACATTAACGGAAAGCTAATAAATGCTTATCCCATTTTAACAAATACCAGCCGCAACTGTGCCGGTGGTCACACGCCCTGGCAAACATGGTTATCTTGCGAAGAAATTGAAAAAGGTCAGGTATGGGAATGCGATCCCTTTGGTAAAAAAGAAGCTAAAGTAAGAAAAGCACTGGGTTCATTTAAGCACGAAGCTGTTGCAGTAGATACTAAAAATATGCAGCTTTATCTAACGGAAGACGAACCGGATGGCTGTTTGTACCGCTATACCGCAAATTCAAACAATGCCGAAGGTTATCCTGATCTGGATGATGGTTATCTTGAAGTCGCAGAAATCATCAATGGCCGGATGGGTAAACTGCGCTGGCATGTTCTGCCAGATCCACTGGCGAACTCGACACCCACACGCAAACAAATACAAGAAAGTTCACATTTTGATGGCGGGGAAGGCATCTGGTATCACCAACAGGTTATCTATTTTACAACCAAAGGAGACGACCGCGTCTGGGCGTATGATATCAAAAATAACGACCTCAGCATTATTTACAATGCCGCCTTTCATACTCGGCCAGTACTAACTGGTGTGGATAATATAACTGCCAACGCTGCGGGAGAATTGCTCGTCGCCGAAGATGGTGGTGATATGCAAATTGTTATTATTCCAAAACAAGGAGAGGTCTATCCCCTGTTGCAAGTTACCGGCCATGATGATTCGGAAATAACCGGCCCAGCCTTTAGCCCGGATGGGTCCCGGCTTTTTTTTAGTTCTCAAAGAGGAAAAACAGGGCAATCTGAAGATGGCGTTACTTTTGAGATAACGGGCCCTTTTTAGCCACTCAAGAACAACCTGATTAACGACCAACAGTCAAATCAGCTGGATCGTGACCGGGACAAAATTGCTGCTACACTTGACTTGTCTTGCCTGATGATATGCGGCAGGGTAGAAACTTTATTTTTGCCACTATTTTTCGATAGTAATAAAGCTTCCTCTGCGCGCCGATATAACATTCTTTTATTATCCTTTGCTTCAAGTGTTGCGATACCGATACTGACGGTAATATTTTTCTCTTCCAACTTAAGGTTGGTCGCAACTTTCTTGCAAATTGCATCGCCAACTCGCTTTGCTTCAGCAATCCCTGTTTCTGTAAATAAAATTACAAACTTACCGCCGACTAACCGATACAAAACATCGCATTTTCTAATATTACTCTCAAGTTCTTTTGCAACTTTCTTGATAATATCATCACCGCCAAGATACCCATAGGTATCATTAATCAACTTTAAGTGATCAACATCAATAATAGCCATCGACAAGTACCGCTGATATCTTTTAGCCCGGAAAAATTCGCCATCCAGTCCCTGTTCAAACGCAAGCTGATTATTGGCCAACGTTAACGGGTCAACAACGGATTGTGTTTTTAATAATGAAACATCAGCTTCTGTTTTTTTTATCCTAAAAACCATCATCGCTGTAATAATAATCACTAATACTGCAAGGACTCGATTAATAATAACGGCGTTCATCGGACTTAAACCAACAGGCGACAGATAGTAACCAACCAGTGTAAACATTACCCCCATTGCAGCAATAACGTAGGTCACAGCACGACCCCTTACCCACAAGCTACCAAACACAATAATGCCATACGGCACTCCTGCAGCGATACCCAAGGGTGAAATCAAATCAAAAATTAGAACGGCAATCATCGCAATTAATAGCACCATATAATTAGCGCGATCCGCATATTCTCTGAAACAAAACCTTAACTGAGTAACAAATGGGATATTCTGAATATGCATATAAACCTACCTGTCAAATTTGGTGGGTAGAATGTGCTGACAACAAGTCAAAAATATACTGTCAACACAGGATGTTATAAAGCAAAATAGCCACTCTTTAAAACGGCTAGGTGAATATTACGCAACGTATAAAAACAATGCAATAAGCAATTCAATTAATTTCCAGCACTGATAATATATTTCACAACATGTCACACGAATCCAAACATAGAAAAAGCAAAGAAACCAGAAAGATCCAACGATATTCTCCACCAACACACTAACATGCCTGCTTCTATCAAAAAAATTTTGCATCATTCAGTATTACCCACGATGATAGAAAACTGAGCATGGCAATACGGTCCCAACAGTTAAAAATCTCTATCACCTTAATCACAAAGAGATGAATCGCCACTATGACCACCCCAGGGTTTCAATAAGTAATCCCTACACCGAAATTTATCTGCGCTGGTGGCTCGAAAGCTGGGCTACAGCCTCACCACGCGTCTCTGTGCCAAACTTCAACGCTATGTCTAGCCCGTAATGACTCCCATGACGGCATCATTCCCCCCTGGCCATCTCGTTAATCACAGGCAACGTATACCAAGGGGTCGGTATTGCCTAACGCATCAAAACCTTGCGGATTGGTTGGCTATAACGACTGAATAAAGTGATCAGTATTTTTTTCGAAATCGCCGTGCCTGGAAAGGCAGTTTAATAGATCAAATGAATGTTATATTTTCGCTTATTGATCAGCTGCTACGACAGCTAACCCTTGGTCGTGGCAAGCAATGCACTGAGCTGTATAAAAGTTGTCGGGCGACGCTTCTTGTATATCACGTTCAAGATATTCCGGATAGGGGCCATCTGACAACAAACACCCGGTCGTCAAATAAGGGAATATCTCATCGTATCTTTTGATACATGTTTGATCAACACGCCTGAATACATGCGTTCGGTTAACCTGCAACATATCAGACAAACCCGCCGCAGCGATAATTTCCAGAAAAGCATTGACCGTTCCCTGATGGAAATTCGCCACACGCTGTGATTTATCTGCGACCACTAACCCCTTAATCAAACCTTCTTTCTGAGTTGCCACGCCAGTGGGACATTGATTGGTATCACAAATTAACGACTGCACGCAGCCCAGCGCCATCATCATGCCACGTGCGCTATAACACAGATCTGCACCAATCGCCGAAAGCCTAGCAATGTGAAAGCCGGAAAAAATTTTTCCCACGGCAATCACTTTAATTTCTTTTTTTAAATCAAAACCTGTTAACACATCGCAAACCAGGCGCAATCCTTCACGCAACGGCATGCCAACCGAATTGCTGAATTCCAATGGCGCCGCTCCGGTGCCACCCTCCGCGCCATCCACGGTAATAAAATCGGGGCGGATTCCCGTCTTTATCATTGCCTGGCAAAGCGAGATAAATTCACTCGGCCTACCCACACAGAGTTTAAAGCCGATCGGTTTACCACCAGACAACTCACGTAGTTTTTGCATAAAAACCATCATTTCAACAGGTGTGGCAAAAGCACTATGTACCGAAGGCGACAACACGGTCGTATAAGGTTCTACACCACGTATACCGGCAATTTCCGGCGTATTTTTTGTTGCCGGCAAAATACCACCATGACCCGGCTTAGCACCTTGCGACAACTTGATTTCAACCATTCTAATATTTTCATGCGAAGCTGTTGCTGCAAAGGCTTCTTCACAGAATAGCCCCATTTTAGTACGACAACCAAAATAACCGGTTCCAATTTGCCAGATTAAGTCTCCATTATTTTCCAAATGATAAGGACTAACGCCTCCCTCCCCTGTGTTATGCGCAAATCCGCCGATTTTCGCACCCTGATTCAATGCTCGTATGGCATTTTTACTCAATGCCCCAAAGCTCATCGCAGAAATATTTAATAGACTGGCATTATAGGGTTTCGTACAAGCCGTACCGCCGATTAACACCCGAGGATGGGGTTTTTTGCACTGCAAATGAAAAGCTGCCATTGAATGCGCAAACCATTCATAGCCCAGTCGATAGGTATCCACTTTAGTTCCATAAGGCATGGTATCCAAACTGTGTTTGGCCCGCTGATAAATTACCGAGCGGAACATCCGATTAACCGGCGCACCATCGATATCCGACTCAATGAAATATTGCCGCACAAACGGACGCACAAATTCCATTAGCCAGCGACCACGGCCAAGCAATGGAAAATTCCGCCGCAACGAATGCTCGGTCTGTACCATGTCATAGCAACCAATGGCGATCAGCGGCACGGCGACCAGCAACAAGAACAACCCTTTCTCAGGCTCAAACAGGGTAATCATACCAATGACCAGCAGACCGAGTATCGCCACTAAAACAAAGATAATTCTCATAAAGACCCCTATTATGCTAATTGATGAATGAAGCTAAGTCAGTTAGCTCATAAAATATCAACCGTAAAAGCAGCTTCCATCCAGGGACTAATTGCCTCGTCGTTTGATTTTGGTCAAGTTGATGCCAAACAGCGAATGACACGAACTTAACTACCTTAGCAATGTTAGCAATCTTTCAAGCAATTAATTTTTTTAAATTATCCGGATATTTTTTATCACTCATAAATTTTACAAGCGATTCAAAAGGAACAGGTCGGCTAAAATAGAATCCCTGTTGCAAATGACAATGATGGTCAAGCAATATTCGCATCTGTTGCTGCGTTTCGACCCCCTCTGCAATGACTGCCAGGCTGAGATTTTTTCCAAGTCCAATAATTGCCTGCGTAATCATCAGATCATGAACGTTTTGATCCAATGCACGTATGAAGGACTTATCAATTTTCAGAATATCAATTGGCAGCTCCCGAAGTAAACTCAGCGAGGAATAGCCAGTTCCAAAATCATCCAAAGCAATTGAAACACCTAGCTCTTTAATCTTATTCAGTACGTCGGTTGCGCGTGCAATATCGTTGACAATAGCATTTTCTGTAATTTCGAGTATTAGGGATTTAGCAGGTAATTCAGCACGCCATAATGCCTGAGACACTGTCTGATCAAAGTTTCCATATAATAGCTGACGCGGATTCACATTAACCGATACATTAACCGGTTTGCCCGATCGCAACAGATCGTGGGCAGCAATACATGCTGATAACAGGACCGCTTCTCCTAACTGCTCGATGAGCCCGGTTTGTTCCGCGAGCGGTATAAAGTCACCGGGCGATAAAAAACCACGTACCGGATGCTGCCAGCGAACAAGCGCTTCCATTCATGCCATACGATGCTGATTTGCATCAAGAATGGGCTGATAAAATACTTGCAAATGGCCATTTGCTAACGCCAATCGAAGCTCTTTCTCAAAATCAAGCCGATCACGTGTCCAGATAACAGACGATGCTTGAGAATAGAAGCCAAAATTATTGCCGCCTTCATCTTTGATGCTGTACATCGCGGTGCCAGCCCGTTCCAACACCATTTCACTTTGCTCACCATCTCGCGGATAAAAACATATTCCAATACTTGCAGTAACAAAAACCGCCTGCCTATCAATATCGAACTGTTGCCTGATTACATCAAGTATTTTTTGCGCCATTTGTGACGCATTTTGCTCATTGTGCAAATAATTAAACAACACCACGAATTCATCGCCGCTCCAACGCGCCAAAATATCATCTTTACCAACAATTCGTTGCAAGCGTTGAGCAACATCATGCAGCAATGCATCACCTGCGCGATGTCCCAGCGCATCGTTGATCTTCTTGAAATGGTCCAAGGTAATAAAAAAAACAATAATTACTTTTCTCGTTTCTTTTGCCACGACAGCCATTTCTTCAAATCGAGCAAGCAATAACGAACGATTTGGCGGCTCGGTCAATGCATCGTAACTTACCAGACGAGCAACTTGCTGGGTCAATTCAATGGTGTCGGTTATATCAGCGATCGCAATCACAAACCCCATCAATTCAGCTTGATCATCGTGCAGAAAATGGCGAGTTATACTTACCGTTCATTTATCGCCGCTCGCGGCTTTAAGATAACATTGGATCGTACTCGTACCAGACATGGGAATCGGTAATTCTGATTTTGCAAATTCGCCATATTTACCATCTTGTACACTGCTACTAATGTCAAGTACCTGTTGCAGTAATTTACCCCGCATCATATTTAAACTAACCCCAAGAATTTTCTCAGCGCCACTGTTCATATGAATGATATGATCTTGCGCATCTGTAGTAATTACGCCATCACCAATTGATTCCAAGGCAGTGTTCGAATGCATCCTGGCAACAATCAACGTCCGCATGTATTCGTTGAATTGACGCCAATTCCATAGCGAATAAATTGCCATCGTTCCAATGAAAGCCGAACTCGGCGGAATCCAAACATGCAACAACCTAAGTGAAACGCCAATACAAAATATACCGCCAGCAAGCATTACCAGAAGTATTGACACAGGGAACGGTTTTTTTAGCGGATGTTCCCTGCCTACATTTAATATTTTCTTTTATTTACAATAGGATATATTATTTTTTGCTGTTAATGTGGTCACTAATATTATTGATATACTTGTTGTATAT
>Ga0224496_10001933_pt1 | contig 12568 bp, 11 predicted proteins | sample SF_Jul11_sed_USG_2_FD_168127 | JGI IMG/M metagenome (GOLD analysis project Ga0224496, IMG submission 168127) | Sediment microbial communities from San Francisco Bay, California, United States - SF_Jul11_sed_USGS_8_1 | ecosystem: Environmental > Aquatic > Marine > Sediment | place: USA... | reverse complement strand
AAGAGCGGCGAAGGAGTTGAATTAGCGTTTGCCGAATTAGCCAAGCAGATGTTGAAGGTGTCGTGATTTTTTCCCCTCAATCCGTTCCACACACCTATGTGGGAACGCCCCTCTACAGGCAGTATGACAAAGTTGGCTCAACGAATGGTTGAGGTAGACGTTTTTTGTATTTTTGAATGCTCACTTCGAATAAAATGGCTGGTTGTATGGGCGTCGAAATTCCCTATCCTGAAATTCTGAATATTTTTGAGGCGTTCATTGTGCACGTCGAATCGGCGGCTCGTTTTCGCACGATAGGTATACTCCCTCGTTGGTTCCCTCCTTCACTCTCATCAGCAGATCCACAGGAATTTGTGCAGCGGTCATTTTTTCTGCAGTGTTTTTTGCATGCGGCAGAAGAGTTTTGGCAGACACATGATCAGGGAGCATTGCATTCTGGATTGTGGAGCGAACCAGCCCTTATGGGAGATGAGAGTCATTTGGAAGCCACAGCATTAATACAGGAGAGGCAGCGGTTCTTAATTGTTCAACACTATCTGCCTGAAATGGTCACCTTACAACCTGTGTTGCAGAAAGCGCGAGAAGACCATTTAGCGCATGGGAAAGAACGTGACGTTCAACAACATCAACTCGCTGAGAGCGAGCAAATTCGGGATGAGGTGACTGCGGTTCTCGATCATCTGCAACTGGCGGTGGTGATGATCAATGAGGCCGGGGCCATGACCTATGCCAGTCCGACTGTGTCTCATTTATTTTCCCTTAAACCTCACATGCTTGTTGGTGGATTATGGACTGAAATCCTGCCCTGGACGGCTGAACAGTGCCGACAGGTGGAAGAGCAAAGAACGTTGCCGGATGGGCGTCGGGCGTCAGTTGCTGTTTCGCTAAAGAAAAACCACAAGCCGTGGTTAGACCTTGAAGTTGAGGTGCATGATGATCCTCGTGACCCACGGCGAACCATTCTATTCCTGAAAGATAGGACTGAAGTTGAAAATCTTCGGCGGCAATTGATTGGGCCGGCTCATTTCGAAAAGCTCATCGGGAAAAGTCCTGCCATGCAAACCATCTATCAAAAGATTCAGGACATTGCCCCCGTTGATGTTCCAGTGTTGATTCAGGGAGAAACCGGAACCGGCAAAGAATTGGTCGCACAGGCCTTACACCGGTTGAGTGACCGAAAAGACAGGCCATTTGTGGCGATCAATTGTGCCGGGTTAACGGATTCCTTATTGGGGAGTCAATTGTTTGGTCATAAACGTGGAGCTTTCACTGGAGCGGTGAATGATCATGAAGGTTTTTTTGAAGCCGCAGAAGGCGGCATTCTCTTTCTTGACGAAATTGGCGATATGCCGCTGACCATTCAAACCACGTTGTTGCGAGTCCTACAGGAAGGGGAAATCATTCGTCTGGGCGAGTCTCGACCTAGAAAAGTGGACGTTCGAGTTTTGGCCGCCACGCATCAACATTTAGAGGAGCTAGTCGAAAAGGGGGCGTTCCGATCAGATCTCTTGTATCGAATTCGCGTCGCGCGATTGCATCTGCCTCCGTTGCGGGAACGTCGAGAAGATATTCCCTTGCTGAGTGAGGCTTTTCTCGGGCAGGCACGCGTGATTACAAGGAAATATGATGTGCGTGAAATCGCTCCGGATGCTATGCAGGCTTTACTTCGGTATCACTGGCCAGGGAATGTCCGTGAGCTCAAAAGTACTTTTGACTATGCCTTGATTCATTGCCATGGGACTTACATTCAATCTTCGGATCTTCCGCCAGAAATAGGTGGGTCTGCTCCATCTGTCCCATTGGTTTCGTCCAGATCTTCTTCGAGGAACGAACGAGAAGAAATTCTCTCCGCATTGGAGCAAGCTAGGGGAAAACGTGCGCAAGCGGCAAAGCTCCTAGGGATGAGCCGATCCACGTTGTATCGTCGACTTGGCGAATTAGGGATTTCTCCAGAAGAATGTTCTCCATAAGGAGAGCAACAAGCAAAACGTGATGAAGTAAGTTGCCTGGAGAGTGAAGAGTTCAGTATCATCGCCAACTTCTTTTGTAAGAAGTCACATTAGAAATCGTAAGGCGATAGAGTTGCAAGCTATTTTGTATTTAGAATTGAAACCCATTACCAGTCTATCCCCTCTCTCAGCATGATTTTTGCCCAGCAGTCTGAATGATGGCCTACGGGAAACAATGCTGTCATGTCCTGGCGGGTACTATGTTCACTTAATCTAAACAAGGAGGTCCAATGAGCAGGAGGCTAATATTGTGCTGCGCGTTCTTGAGCCTAAGTCTAATGGTGCTGCCGGTGGTTTGTCTGGCCGGTCCCATGGGAAAAATTACGCTCAAAGATGGAAGTCAGGTGTATGGGGAAATTGTGGAAATGACGGAGGGCGTGATTAAGATAAAGACGTTGTTTCATGATGGCGACCCCATAAAAATCAAGTGGTCCGAAGTTACGGGAATGGATACCGAGGAGCCCATGAGCTTTGTGTTGAGTAATGGAACCATCTTGCAAGGGAAACCTGCAATGACGCAGCCAGGCACGCTGGATGTCAAAACAGAATTATTACCTGAACCCATACCGGTTCAGGTCGGGTCGGTCTTGGCAGTCAATCCTCCTGTGAAAAAGGCGGTGGCCTTTACGGGTAACTTTAATTTTGGCGGGTCGGTTACCTCCGGCAACACGGACCTGAAAAATTTCAGTTTTGTCGGAGAACTGATTGCGAGAAGTGAGCGACTGCGGCTGACCTTATTGGGTCGCTACCTGTATGGTGAAAGTGATGGTGAGCTCAATGCCCGCAATGCGTATGGCACGATCAAGTTAGATTTTTTTGTGAGCAAAAGGTTTTATGTCTATACCGGTGCTTTGTTTGAACAGGATACGTTTCAAGATCTCAATCTTCGGACCTCATTCTTTGCGGGTCCTGGCTACCAATTCATCGATGTGGGAGACTATTCAAACCCGTATTTGAACAAAATGCAACTTAATGCGGAAATCGGATTGGGGTATTTTAACGAGGACTTTAAGCGGGCCGAAGACACGAGTTATTTTACCGGTCGATGGGGAGTCAATTGGAATTGGCCTGTCCTGCCATGGTTGACCGTGTTTCATCAGCATCAGGGTTATCCATCCTTGGAAAAAACTAGTGATTGGTATGTCACCTCCCAACAGGGAATTCGTATGAATATATGGGAAAACTTCGTTACGACGTTTCAGATCAATTGGCGGTACGACAATGCTCCGTCCCCTGGAAACAAAAAAGCTGACACACAATATCTCCTCACTCTAGGGTATGCGTTCGAATCCTAGATTACCTTTTGATTTGCGGAACCTGGATCTATTTGGAGGACCGGGTTCCGTCTTCCTCCTCCATTTCTTCATTAAAAGAACATTCCTCTTAAATCGTCTCTCTCATTCTGTCTCATGTTTTTTAGCTGCTTGAAACAGTTTGACACATCAAAATGTGTCTCCCTGAGATCTTCGTAATTTCTAACGTAAAAATTCCAGGAAAAACAAAGCCTTTCACTTGGCACCATTCTTGAGATATGCCTTGAGTAGCCAAAGGAGGCAATCATGAAAAAAATGAACTGCTCTTCACGATATGGGATTGGTCTTTTCGCTCTTGTAGGCGTGTTTCTGGTCGGCGCCAATATTTTTGCCATTAGTCCGGGCGTTCAGGTAAGCACCTTTACGGAAGGGTTTACTAAACAATCTTCACCAGGGTTGCCGGAAGATTGGTCAGTCAAGGTTTGGCGGGGAACGCCTGAAATTGAATTAGTCAAAGAGCACAAAGGGACTGTGTTGAAGCTACGAAGTCATCAGTCCAATGTGGCCTTGTACAAAGAAGTCGAGGTTGATTTGGCCCAATACCCAAATTTGTCATGGGAATGGAAAGTGACGGAATTTCCAGAACATGGCGACGCCCGGTATGCCGAACGGGACGACCAGGCAGCAGGAATTTTTGTGGTGTTTCCAAAATTTCCAGCATTTTTGAATAGTCGGATCATTGGATATGTGTGGGAAGCGGATGTTCCTCAGGGAACCATTGTGAAAAGCCATAATGATTCCCGAATACATTATGTCGTAGTCCAGAGTGGAAAGCAGGAAGCCGGGAAGTGGGTACAGGAAGTGCGCAATGTCGAACAAGATTATGAGTGGATATTCGGAGAAAAGGCTCCGAAGGTCGGCGGAGTCTCTTTGATGATTGATTCCGACCATACGCAATCATCTTCTGAAAGTTTTTTTGGTGAAATCTATTTTTCCGCGATGCCGATGTTGGGTATGAGACAAACAGGCCAATGACGAACGGGCATCTGGTTGGCTGGAGTCATTAGGTGAACATTAAACATGCAGTTGGAAAATTACATATGAGACAAAGCAAAAAAAATCAAGGCTCAGCTCTTTGTACTCCTGATGTCGAAGAATCCGGAAAATCAGAGAGACGGATCCTGGCGTACAAGACATCGAAGTCCCGGCAGTTCCTGACGGTCTTGATTCTCTCTCCAAATCCGTTGCTTAGGACATTTCTCCATGAAATCCTTGCCTTTCATGGGTACCAGAGTGAAGACGTAAGAGGGCATCATGACGTGTTCGGGGAGATCATTCCTCAAGCAGGACAAATGGTATTTCTGGATGGAGTATATTTGTTGGGTCTTGAATCGGATGAGATTTCAGATCGAGTGCAGAAGTTCATTCAATCAGGTGTGTGCGTTGTCGTGTTGGCGGATCGGCGGTGGGATGCTGATTTCATTCGAACACTGAATAGCGGAGGGTATCAGGTATTGTGGAAGCCGCTAGACTATCGACAAATCAGTCAAGTCATGGCTCAGTTTGGGGTTGAGCCCCGAGTCGTGTGATGACTGAATTGCCCAGGGCACTTGCCTGTTTAGGGCGTGTGAGGCCATTGGGGCTTTTAGAGGGGGTCCTCAATGGTTTAGCCGTCAGGAAGAGGCAAGTCGCCCCAGGGCCTTTCTGCCCTAGAAGTGAGAAGGTAAGCCAACTCCTTGCAAGCTGGAGTTGGGATGGATGACGGAATTGCCCAGGGCGATTTCCTACTCCTAGCTTTTGTTTGGTGAGAGGGACTTTTAGAGGGGGTACCCTTTCATCAGCAGGAGTGAAGAGTAAAGGGAGTCGCCCCCGGGCTTTTTGGGGGGGCAGGCGTTTGTGAAACCAAAGAATTCCTACTAAAAAATGGCATTTAACAAGTGGTCTGGGAATTTCGAATTTTGTCGCTCACCATTGTGTTCATCCGGTTGCCGAGAAATCACGAGATGACACCACTTGCATAAAAATGACGTTTCCGACAGGATAAATCAATTCTGCGACATGGATCGGATGATACCTCAAGCCAATGCGAGGCTAGGTAAAAATAGGGGATAGAGATTGAATTGTGTGATAGGCATGGCTGTGTCGGCTCAGGCCATAATCGAGGGGGCGGCTGCACTTATTTTTATTTTGATAGAAGGAGGGCGGAATGCTGAAAGAATTTAAAGAATTTGCGATGCGTGGAAATGTCGTGGACATGGCAGTCGGTATTATTATCGGTGGGGCATTTGGCACCATTGTGAAGTCTATGGTCTCCGATGTGCTCATGCCGCCGATAGGATTATTGATGGGAGGAGTTGATTTTGCCAATCTCTTCCTGACGTTAAAGGAAGGGGCCACGGCGGGCCCTTATTTGGCGTTGGCCGATGCCCAAGCGGCGGGAGCGGTGACCATTAATTATGGAGTCTTTTTAAATTCGGTCGTCAGTTTTCTCATCGTGGCCTTTGCGGTCTTTATGGTCATTCGGAACATCAATAAACTTAAAAAAGAAGAAGAGGCCCCTCCTGCCGAACCGACAACCAAGGAATGCGGATATTGCCAAATGACCATTCCCATCAAGGCCACCAAATGTGGGCATTGTACGGCGGAATTGGCGAAATCTGCATAGGGGGTCAACTGTGGTTTATTGCGTATTTTCTAATATGCCACAGGATGGGGGGCTTTGTTGTCATTCAGTATTGCATCGCTAAATTCATATACGCCTGATCCTTGTCCTGATTGTGTATTCAGCTAGGTATCGAATAAAAAAAAGCGGCATTTCCGTTTCTGGAAATGCCGCTTTTTTTCATAAAATTCGATAGATTTGGAATAAAGAAATTCAGAATGGTTTTCTTGAAGACATCGTGCTGCCATGGAGGGATAGGAGTTTTGGGTGGACTCAGCATGAGTCGTATTGTTAGTGTAAAGGACCACTTGACTTCGATCGTGACCTTTCGTTTTTTTCTTCAATAGAAATAGACCAGCACATTTTTCATTATAAATCCGTCAGCCTAACTGCACGAGGTGTAGGTAGATGGGGCATGGATACTCTTATCGAAAGGAGTGATTTATGGACATGAGTAGATTGATTGAAACCCTGCAAGAGACTCTTGGGGGAACACTTCCGAGTGTATTGGGAGCTTTGGGCATTCTAATTTTGGGTTGGTTTGTCGCCATGGCCGTGAGAGCCGGCGTGAAAAAGGGTTTGGGCATTATCAGCGTCAATCAGCGATTGCGTTCGACCACCGGAGCCGAAATGGACATTGAAGGTGGGACAGCCGCAGGCATCTATTATGTCATTTTGTTGCTGGTGTTGGTGGCATTTTTTAACGCCTTACATTTGGAATTAGTCTCTGGCCCTTTGCGGGCGTTAGTCGATCAGGTCTTAGCGTTTGTCCCGAAATTAGTCGCTGGGGGGATTCTGATGTTACTCGTGTGGGTCATCGCCACGGTACTTCGGATGATTGTGTCCAAAGCGTTGCAGGCGACGACCTTGGATGACAAGCTGAGCGCGGGAGCTGGGATGCGACCGATCAGTGATAATTTGGGCAATGTCGTATTTTGGCTGATTGTTCTACTCTTTCTTCCCGCTATTTTAGGCACATTGGAGATTGATGGATTGTTAGAACCGGTCCAAGGCATGGTCAATGAAATGCTAGGCATGGTCCCGAACGTGTTTGGGGCGATTTTGATAGGTGTGGTGGGTTGGTTTTTAGCCAAAATCGTCCGCGATCTCGTGAGTAACTTGTTGACGGCTGCCGGTACTGATCGATTGGGGGAACAAGTCGGACTCAAAGGGACGATGTCTTTGTCCCATTTGATTGCCTTGGTGGTGTATATCCTGATTCTTGTTCCTGCGGTGGTTGCGGCATTGCAAGCCCTGGAAATTCAGGTGATTACTGGACCGGCCACTGAGATGTTGAACCATATGATGGCGGCCATCCCTGACATTTTTGCGGCGGCCATCATCTTGGGGATCGCCTTTGCGATTTCACGGTTAGTGTCTCATTTGCTGGGGAATTTGTTAGGGGGACTGGGTTTTGATGCCCTTCCCGATAAGCTTGGCCTGGGGCAGGCCTTTACGGGGGAAACCACCCCTTCTGCATTTGTGGGAAAAGTGGTGGCGTTCTTTATCGTGGTATTTGCCATCATCGAGGCGACGAGCCAGTTAGGCTTTGAGCAGGTTTCCGAACTCGTCACGATGTTCATCGAATTTGGAGGACAGGTATTATTGGGCAGTGCCATCATCGCCATCGGGTTCTGGTTGTCGAATCTCGCCTATGAAACCATTATTCGGGTTCATGGAGCGAATTCGGGAGGAGTGGCGAATATTGCGCGATTCGCGATTCTCGGGTTGGTAATCGCCATGGGGCTGCGGGCCATGGGGTTAGCCAATGAGATCGTCAACCTGGCATTCGGGCTGACGCTTGGAGCAATTGCCGTGGCCGTGGCGTTATCCTTTGGGCTAGGAGGCCGGGAGGCGGCTGGCAAACAAATGGAGCATTGGCTCAGTCAAATCCGTGGCGAGCGCCGAGAATGATTTTTTATCCCCCACGGCTTTTAACAGAGCCGTGGGGGATTTTTTTTATGTCTAGTGTCGCGCATGGATATCTGATAGAAGCCATGATGCGTCATTGATAACAGTCAAAAACTGAATTTGGTAGAACGCCAGGAAGAGTTATCCACTCTTAAGGGTCAGCATATAATTGGTGAGATCGTTCACCTGTTGCTCATTGAGTGGAAGTTTTGGCATGAAGGACCCTGGGGAAACCGACTGAGGGTCTTTGAAGTGTCGAATATGCCACTCGCGGTCCGGTCGTCGATCGGCCACAAAAGAGAGATTCGGAGCTAAATTTCCACCTTCCCCATGAATTCGATGGCAAGTTTGACACTTGAATTGTTCCACTAATGCGATTCCTCTCGCCACCGAAGGATCACGTTTGGGCACAGCGTACAGGTCTCGGAGAGAAATGCCCAACAAGCTGAAGACAACAATCAAAAAACTCAACCCGCCGGCCAGTACGACCCGGCGTGATGACGGGTGTCGTTCAGGGTTTCGATCCACAAAGGGCAGAAGCAGCAATCCTGCAAAAAAGAGCGTGGGAAGCAGCCAGGTTGCCAGAGGGCCTAATGCCCCCGGGGCATATTTGAGCAGCTGATAATGAAATAGAAAATACCATTCCGGGACCGGAACGAATGAATGGTCTGACGGATCCGCCCGATCGGCCAATGGAAATTCCACCGTGAAGGCCAACAGCGACACGGCTCCAAACACGCCGAGCATCACCACCGCATCCATATAGACCTGCCGTGGGTAGAATGTTTCACTCCCCGCTTTGGCTCTCGTCTCATCATGAGGTCCTGCGGGCCCTACCCGTCGAAGAATAAAGAGATGTATCATGATCCCAAGCGCAATGACGGCGGGAAGAAACGCGACGTGAATTGCGAAAAAACGTGAAAGGGTTAAGGCGCCGAGGGTTTCACCTCCTCGAAGGACTCTCACGAGAAAGTCGCCAATAAGTGGGACACTGCCAACCATGTTGATACCCACCTGGGTGGCCCAATAGGCGTTTTGATCCCAAGGTAGCAAATACCCGGTGAATCCGAACGCCAGCATGATGGCTAACAAGATGACGCCAACAATCCACATGAGTTCTCGAGGGCGTTTATAGGCGCCATCAAAAAAGACCTGCAACATATGAAGTCCAATGGCCATCATGACGGCTGAGGCACCCCAATGATGCAGGCCGCGGACAAACCATCCCCCCCACACTTCCTGTTGAATATATTGAACCGTGTCGTAGGCATGGTCGGTTGCTGGCACGTAATAGACCATGAGAAACATGCCTGTTAGCGCTTGCAAGACAAAAAGAAAAAGCGTGGCTGAACCGAAGACATAATTCCAACTCGCTCCACCGGGAATGGGCTCGTTGAGAAGGGTCTGCTCTAACGGTTGCAATCCCAAGCGACGGTCAATCCACTGATAGAGACGGGAGGCCATGCTTAGAGTTCCACCTTCTTGGCCAGCCCGGATTTAAATTCCTGATATTGGACGAGCAGGTCGCCATTTTCGATTTTGGACGGCAGTATATCCAAAGGGCGCGGCGCGGGTCCTGCTTTGACGGTTCCATCAATATTGAAGATACTGCCATGGCAGGGGCATTTAAATAACCGGTCCTGTTGGTCCCATCGAAAACCGCAACCTAAATGGGGGCAAATGGGCGAATAGACGGTCACTTGGCCATCGGCTTGTTTCAGCGCCCACACCCCTTTGGTGGTCTGGCTTTTCTGCCATCCATCCTTCACGGTCACTCTATGATCCAATGATTGGGGTTCTCCAACCGGCAACTTGTCGGTTTTGCCTAGCGATACCCATTCTTTGGTGCGTCGTCGAAGCGCAGGGTCGACCACGTAGCCGATGAGGGGAACCGCCAGAGAGAATCCAATAAGAGAGGAAATAAGCACAGTGGTTTTTACAAAGAATGACCGGCGTGTTCCTACTGGTGTGGATAAGCCATCTTCCATATTAATTTCCCTGAATGGTGAAGCCCTATAGGACTTTTAATGTGGTGGCAAAATCGGGAGATCGATGTTTCATTGTCTCTGTCATAATATGAAAGCAGAAAAGAGTAAGCAAGCGACAATTCGCGAAGGATCACCAGACATTGAGCAATTGTAGGATATGAAAATTTCCTACAAAAGAGCTGCAAGTAAATCTGAAAAGGTGTGAGCCTCATTGTCTGTGACGACGAGGCAATGGAAGTGAGGCAAAAATTCGAAAGGCTACCAGTAGCGGACAGGCCCTGTATCGATATGGATGAATCCCCGACGACGGTAATTTCCCACACCTCCCTGCCGTAGCTTCGCGGCGGCGCGCCATACGTGCGACAGCCGGACTCCTGGAATGGCGATGTCGATGGCCTGCCCTGTCATATGTAAGCTATTCGGTGCGGCGCCTTTGCCTGCGCGAACCAGCCAATCATTATACGTGGGTGAGCGATAAGCAGAAGAAATGTGAACTTCTTTTCCTGGTCCTACCAGGCTAACAATCCGGTTGAGATATTCCAGTAATTGAATATCCATTTCACAGACTTGATGGGAATGGGAACACCGGAGGACATAGTTAATGTCCTCCAAGGCGCGCTGATCGTACTGGCCCGTTCGACTGCGATATCTGACCGAAATTCGCTCTTGAGTGTTCAGATTCAAAAGACGCAATCGCCCTGTGGGGGCAGTCTGCGCAGAAGCCCAATCTGGCAGAGCCAATCGACTGCCTAGCAAAGCCATTCCCAGGAGTGAGGTTTTCAGAAAAACCCGTCTAGACCAAAGTGCTTGTGCCTGTTGGGACATCATCAAGCCCTCCGAAACGATGTGTGTGGAAAGAAGACGGAAGATAAAACGGCAAGAATGGCAGACTTTTACCAAAAAAATAATAAAAGGGCAACCCTCACTGGAGGAATGCTGGAAAATTGGGAATGTCGAAACAAGGAATATTCTTTCAGAAGCTGGTTGTCACAGAAATGATTGATTGGAAAAAACATGGAGGCTTCGAGGCGATCGAAGAATATCCTAGACCAGGTGATTCACAAAAAATTTCTGAAAAGGTAAGAAAATAGGGTAGGCGATTTTTGGGGCAACTCAGAGGGCTTTTTGTAAATCGCTGATGGATCCCTTTATCTGTAAAACTTTAGACCTTATTTTCCGGCATTGTCTAATGAAGTTCACGATCTGTGGATGAGGTCTATTTGTCCTCGTTTCGTCATTCCCGCGGGTAGTTAGCGGGAAACCATCCGTTGTTTCCCATGAATGGACGGAAATGATGGATCCCCGCCAAAAACTGCGGGGATGACAGATTAAGGATTGTTTGACGACCGCGATGGACTCCCATCAGCATTTCAGCGGACATTGTCTGAAAGGTGAAAGGCAAGTTTTTACACTTTGATCTAAAAAATGGCTTTCCTACTCTAGGGTACTTGTGAAGTTGGAGCAGGCGGGTCTGCTCACAACTCGCTCAGTTTGAACCTGACACAGAAATTTCCTCAACAAATTCAGATTTTCACTAGTCGGCAAAATGCAGGCCAGGCGACAAAAATATATTCCCCAGTTTTTGTGGATAACATGGTGGCGACTCATTTATTTCTCGCCATTTGACAAGGATTGATAATGAAATGAGCAAATTGCCTTAAATTTAGGCATTGTGTGAATGTATTTTATTTCTACCATATGTGGTGGTGTGAAATTTTTGGCATAGTTGTAAAGGTAGATTGCTAATTTTTTCTTGACATTAGTCAGTTTGATTGATCCTCGTGTTTCTTCCAAATCGCCCAAAGTTCCTTGTAAAAGGTGTTATCCACAGTATCGAGTGTGCATTGTTGATAATCGACAGAAGAAAAACGGGTTTTGTCCGCTTCTATAGGGCCCTTTCGGCTGCCTTATGGTTTTCGCCAGTGTTCATGAGGCTGCTCTCAGGCATTAGTTGTTTGCAGCTCTTTCATAGCGCCACGCAAGACGTATAGGGCTGACCGTAGGAAAAGAGCCGCTAGTCCCAAACCCACAAGAATATCAGGCCAGCCTGAACTGGTGAGCCATACGCCCATGCCGGCACACAACACCGAAACATTTGCAATAATGTCGTTCCGAGAACACAACCATACGGAACTCATATTGATGTCATCGGCCCGATGCCGCCAGAGCAAAAGAAGGCATAGGCTATTTGCGGCAAGCGCGAGCACCCCAATAACCCCAATGGTTTCGAACGATGGAACATGCGGAATAATAAGTTTATACATCGCTTGCCCAAAAACGAAGAGACCAAAGCCCGCCATGATCCCGCCCTTGAGGAAGGCTGCCTTGGCTTTCATTCTTGCGCCCCGCGCGACCACGTAAATGCTAAAGCCGTAAACCAGAGCATCGCCCAGCATATCCAGGGAATCAGCTATTAAAGAAACAGAACCGGCGAGCAGTCCTGCCGTAAGTTCGACAAAGAACATGACAGCATTAATGCCCAGCACGATCTTCAGCACTGAGCTTTGGCGATCACGAAGCGCCTCAACCTCACAAGCTTTGTCATTGCAACAATCAGCCATAAACGATCCTATGAATTATTTTTGATTTTGCGGTTGAATAAGAAGCTTCCCCACGCTATTTATTGTAGGGCGACAGCTCATTCCAAGGGAGCGATCTTCTGGAGCTCTTGACGCGCTTGCGCCTTTTCCCAGTCAACGAGAAGTTCGCGCTGATGAAGCGTCGCCCACTCGATGACAAGACCGG
>Ga0224496_10001931_pt1 | contig 12572 bp, 12 predicted proteins | sample SF_Jul11_sed_USG_2_FD_168127 | JGI IMG/M metagenome (GOLD analysis project Ga0224496, IMG submission 168127) | Sediment microbial communities from San Francisco Bay, California, United States - SF_Jul11_sed_USGS_8_1 | ecosystem: Environmental > Aquatic > Marine > Sediment | place: USA... | reverse complement strand
ATCACGGGTGCGGCAGGGGCCTCGGCGGCTGGCGGCTCGGGCGTTGGCATCGGAGCCGGAGCCGGAGCCGGAGCCGGTGTGGGAGCCGGTGTGGGAGCCGGTGTGGGAGCCGGTGTCGGTTTTGGCCGGGGTGCCGGTACGGGTGCCGGTTGGGGAACGGGTTTTGGTTTCGGCCTGGCTGCGGCATTCGGCGCCGGCTTTGGCTTCGGCTGGATTTCGGTCTCGGTGGTGCCCAGGGTGTTGGCCGTACCGGAGGAGCGCGTGATGCGCTGCCGCTCGGTGGCGGCGGAAGTGCCACCCAGTGGCGGTTCCACCTCGGTGCCGAACACCACCCGTGGGTCGGGTGCGGGTTTGGCTTCGGGTTTGGGCTCCGGTTCCGGAGCGCGCGAGGGCTCCGCAGGTAACGGGGTGCCTGTCGCTACCGGGGCGGAGCGTTCGGCGGCAACCGTCGGCTCCACTGGAGCGGCGGGCCCGGAACGGCCACTACCCGACGCGCACCCGGCCAGCACGGCGCACAGCAGCATCGTGCACGCGCGGTGCATTCCCTTTTCCCCAAACCCGGTCATGCCGTCTCCCTCCCTGGAGCGGTGCGTTCGGCGTCCCGAACGAAAAAACAGAGGACAATGCCTTATCGGTCTCCCGGGGCACGGCCTCCATGCGGTTGTGACCGGTAATCGACTCTCCCGGCGCCGGGGTAACGATACGCAGATGGGTGGGGCGCCGCAAGCGGAGGCGCAGGGGGCGGAGGGGGGCTATCCGTTCAGCTTTTTGAGCGCCGCATAGATGCCAAGAACCAGGAAGAACAACATCACCAGCGCCTCGATGCCGGCGATGAAGTAGCTCATCCTGCGGTCCTCGTGGTGGCGCCTGCGCCCTTCGCCACCACTGCCTTTGGGCGGTTTGGCCGGCCGGGCGGGAAGGGGGCGCTCGCGGGTGCGGTCGCCGCCGATCACCTCCCAGCGCAGGCGGTCGTACTGCCCTTTCAGTTCCGGGTCGGACAGCACCCGGCTGGCCTCGTTCAGCCGCTTGATCTGTGCGGTGGCCCACTCGGTGTCCGGATGCACGTCCGGGTGGCACTCCTTGGCCCGTTTCTTGTGGGCGCGGCGCACCTCCTGCGCCGAGGCGCCGGGGGTCACCCCGAGCAACTGGTAATAGTCCTCGTCCGCTGAATAGCTAAGCTGGCTCAACACACCTCTCCGGGGTTAGGAATCCGCCCTCGGCCTCCGTTCAGGAGGCGTTGCCTGCGGTCAGAAGCGGGATTTTCTTGCAGTCGGACAGGGCCAGGAACTCGTCCTCCAGCGCCTGCACCTCGTGCACGGTGGTAAATTTGCCGCCGGTCAGCGAGGCGATGCGCTTGAGCAACACCTCGTCGTAGCTGACCTTCTTGTTTTTGCCGCGTTTACCGGCCTTCCCGCCCACGCCGATGGTGTCGATCACCACCCCCATGAGCTTGGCCTTGTAGGCCAGTTCCAGCACCAGTTCCGCGCCGGTGGTGGTGGGGCAGCCGTCGGAAAGCAGGATGGTGCGCTTCAGGCCGTTGGCGTCCGCCAGCAGTTCCAGGGTGTATTCCAGCCCCTCGAACATGGCGGTGCGGCCGCACCCGTTGATGGTGCCCACGTGGCGGCCGAGCCGGGCAAAGTCATCGGTGGGCTCGCACAGCAGTTCGCACTCCTCGCCGAACGACACCAGTCCCACCAGATCGCGTTCGCGGGAGCGGGTTTTGCTGCCGATCAGGGTGTGGATCGCCTCGCGGGTGGCTTTCATCTTGCTGGTGAACATCCCCAGCGGTTCGTCCATGCTGCCGGACGTATCGATCAGCAGTACCAGGGTTTCGTAGGGCACCACCTCCACCAGGTCCCCGATTTCCACCTGCAGCATGCCGCGCAGTTGCGGGTTGAGACGCGCCGTGTGGTGGTCCCCCCTGGCGCCCACTTCCACCCGGGCCGGAACCTGGGCATCCCCATTTTTCACGTTGACGTAATCGCCCTTGGTCAGCCCCAGGTGCCTGCGCAGGGCAAGGGACAGGCGCACGATCGGTTCGGCGTCCTGTTCGTCTCCCTGGATGGCCGGGGCCACTTCCAGCGGCACCGCACTGGAGCTGATGGGCGTGGTGTTGACCAGGGCGGTCACCGGGTTGCCCAGTTCCGCGCCCAGCAGTTTGCGGGCCCGCGGATTCAGGCGGATGAGGCTTTTGTTTTCGTCGTTTTTGGAGGACACGCCGACGCGGCAGTTGATCACGCGCCCCTCGCGGGACACCTTGAGCAGACTGCCCGGCACCACGTTGAGCTGCTTGCGCAACGACTCACACAACCGGGCCTTGGGGATGCGCGTCTCCTTGTCTTCCGTGAAGCCCGCCGCGACCGTGAGGGAGACCTCCGGTCGGGCAGGGACGGCGGCATCCTTGCGGCCCGAAAACACCTGCAAGAATTTCATGCTGGCTCCGAATTTGGGTAGCTCTGCCGATTCTATGTTTTTGTATAAGAGGTGTCAAAAGGGACCCCACGGAGGAGGGGGTCAGGGGGTGATGGCCACCGTCTCCCCATGCACCAGCACCGCGAAGTCCGCCTCCGTCAGCCCCGCCTGCTGCCGTGCGACGGCCAGCCTGACCGGTGGTTCGGTGAGCGGCTCGTCGGTGAGCACAAAGGTGCCCCAGTGGATGGCGATGCTGCGCTTCGCCCTCAGATCGGCATGGGCCCGCACCGCCTCGGCCGGGTTGATGTGGTGGTCACGCATGAACCAGCGTGGCTCGTAGGCCCCGATGGGGATCATGGCCACGTCGAATGGCCCCAGCCGCCGGCCGATTTCCGCAAAGTGCGCCGTGTAGCCGGAATCGCCCAGGAACACGCCGTTGAAGCCCTCTCCGGAAATCGTCCAGCCGGACCACAGCCGTTCGTCGCGGTCGAAAAAACCGCGCTTGCACCAGTGCTGAACCGGCACGGCGGTAAATGTCAGCCCCAGGTGCTCCGCCGACTGCCACCAGTCGCGCTCCACCACGCGGGTGACGCCCAGCCGGGCGAACCACGGTTTATATCCCAACGGCGTGAAGAATACCGTGTCGGCCCCGCCGGGGCGGGCGCGGAGCGCGCGCACGGTGCCCACGTCCAGCGAATCGTAATGGTCGTGGGACAGCACCACCGCGTGAATGGGCGGCAAATCGGTCAGCCCCGGCACCGGCGGCACCGCGCGCCGGGGGCCCGCCCACTGCACCGGCGCGGCGCGTGCTGAAAACTGGGGGTCGGTGAGCACGTTCACGCCGTTCACCCGGATCAGCACGGTGGCATGGCCGATCCAGGTGACCGTCGGCGTGTCCGGGGCGTGGTTCAGCGCCGCCCGATCCACCGGGATGGTGGGAAAGGTGTAATCCCCCGCTTCCGGGATCAGCTTTTTTCCCGCCTCCCGCCTCCAGCGCAGCAGGTCGGACAGCTTTTTTTCCGGCGTTGGCGGCACGTTCACAAACCCGTTCGGCTGGTGGTGGGGCAGGGACGGGTCATACCACTCCGCCGGGGCGGGGGTGCAGGCGGCGGTCGCGAGGCACAGCACGGCCCCCCAGCGGTGGGCGACTCCCGCGCGGCGTCGTGTACCCGTAAATCCCATGGCGGCCATTTTACCCCCGCTGTGAAAAGGATTCGCCATTCTTCCCCCCTGATGGTGCCACCACGATTCGCACGTGGGCGCGGCGGATGGTGGCTTCCATTCCGTAACTCGCGGTATTTGAAGCGCTTTTTTCCTCCCGCAAATAATGGCCTACTAATTGCTCATTAAAATCCACGTATGGCCGATGCGCGGTGTGTGTGTCCGGCGCAGGTCAGTTTGTTTGTGCAGGAGTTTCCCTGGTGTGTGTGAGGTAAAGGGGCCGGCTGGTACGGGTGGTGGACGGAGGCGCCGGGTCATGTGGCTCGCCGCGTCTCTGGCCTTCGGGATGGCCCCCTCCGGTTGCGGCGGACATGGTGTTTCGTTTCTTGAAGAAGTTCCACCCGCCGCGCCGGACCCCTCGAAAGCCTCCCCCTCGGTCAGCCCCTGGCCCAGTCTGGAGCCCACCGAAGGAACCTTCGTGCTCCAGTCCGACGGAAAATTGAGATTCGCAAAGCGCGTGCACCCCTCTCCCCCAACCCGCCAATAAGGTGCACGCCCCCACGGGCCGCCTCCACCCCCATCCGGAGGCGGCCCGTTTTATATTCGGGCACCGCTTTCCAAGTGCCCTTGGCAAACGGCCGCAACTCCGCTACCGTATCCCCCCATGCGCCCAACAAATGTCCTGTTTTCGGCCCTGATCCTGTTCCTGTTGGTGGTTCCCGGCACCGCCCGGGCCGGGGGGGTGGATGCCCACGGCTATGTGATGATCGAACACGAGCGGGACCTGGACATCGACTCCGTGGCCCTGGGCAACGTGCAACACGACGGGCGCTACACCACCAAGTCCATTGCCCTGTTTACCGCCAGTGACGGCTTTGTGGTGTGGTCCGGGGCCGAGTTTGCCACCGGCATCTCCCTGGCCAGAATGATCAGCCCCACCGCCAACTTTGGTGTGATTCTCGGCTCCCCCGACGACGCCACCGATGGCACCAGCGGCACGTTTGCCGGGATGGAGGCCTATATGGAGTGGGGCGTCACCCTGCGCCTGGGGCCGCTCTATGGCTTTGCCGGACGCCGCAATTATTACGGCCACAACGGAATCGAGCGGGGCGAGCGCAGCGACGTGGCCACCTTCGGCCTGCGCATGGACGCCTACTAGCGGGCAGGGCCCGCAGCCGTATTGGCGGCGGGGCAGGGGTGGGGGTCGATGATTCCGTGCGTTTTCATGAGGGCCACGGGCCGTGGTGCCGGACTTTTTCAACCAGATGGCCGGTACGTCAGCAGGCATCGCCAGGCGCGAGGCACAAAAAAAGCCCCTCCGGGGAGGGGCTTTTTGATGTTGGCGTTCCACCTGCGGGATATTAAAAATATCCCGGCGCGGAAAGGGTTGGCGTACAGATGCCGTCGTCGGGAATGCTGATTCCCACGGTGACCAGTCCCGCGTCCAGCCCCGCGGAGCCAACCAGGCCGGTGCAGGCGGTGGTTGGAGTGGTCAGGCTGACATCCACCACCACGTATCCCAGCACGCTGTTGTCATAGCGGAAGCCGCCGGTCAGGCCGCCCACCGCTCCGGTTACCGGGTCAAAGCCGGCCACGGTCAGGTTCATGTTGGACAGGGTGTGGGTCACGTCGGTGGCCGGGGAGGTGTTCACCTCATGCATGGTGTAGTAATTGGTTGCCATGGAGGCCGTGCCGGTGACGCTGTCCAGAGTGAGGCTCACGTCGCCATTGAAGGTGTTGGTGGCGGTGCCCGAGGTGACCGCATAGTCCGTGTAGCCGAGGGTCACCGTGCCGTTGAAGGTGGCCGGGTCGAAGGTGGTGGTGCCCGCCGTCAGCCCGGTAACGGTCATGGTCAGGGTGCCGGTCAGTATTCCGCCGGAACCATCCGGACAACTGCTGCCCGCCGGATAATCCACGGTAACCACGTACGGGTCCGGAATGTCCGGACCGGTGATGTTATTGCTCACCGTTGGGCAGGGAGCTGTTGCGGCCGGAACCTGGGTCGGATCCAGGTAGCTGCTTACGCTGGCAAAGGTCGAGGTGATATTGACCGGCATGTCCACCACGCCCGTGGCGGCGCCCGGGTTGGTTCCCAGGGCCATCACATCAATCGTCAGCAGGTCGGTGCCGCAGGCGGCCAGAAGCCCCACCGTCAGCAATCCCGCCCCCAAAAAGCCCAGTGGCTTGCGCCGTAACGCCGGAATGTGGTTCATCTCGTGTTCTCTCTACCGTGCGGCCGGTTGTTTCCAGTTCCCCGCGCAGCCACACCGTCCACCGGACCGGGGAGGGCGTCATACCCGCGACATACTCCCACTCTCTTCGGAAGCCTTCGGTAACCGCTTGATATACAAATAAGAACACCCGATCGGTACAGATTTGTACCGCAAAAAGTGTAAAGTGATTCTAAACAAAACGGGTAACCGCTCCGACAAGGAACGTAGCTCCCGGAATTGCTGCCGGGAGCGTGCGGGAACCCGGTCCCGTCTGCGTTTGCGGATGCGGCCGGCTTTGGCGCCGCCCCCCCTTGGGCGCCTTGTTTCCGTGCCTCTCCCCAATGCCCGGCCTTCCCCCCGGCCGGGCATTTTTTTGTCCTGAATCCGGCCCGGAGCGCATGGTGCTCCGGGCCGGTATGGCCGGTGTGTTTCCCCTCCGGGGCCTCAGGGATGCAGAACCCCGCGCAGGCGGCGCGCGCTTTCGGTATAAAAACCATCCAGCGCCACCCGGCGTGCGTCGGTCATTACCCTGTCGGTGCGCAGCAAAAAGGCGGGAGCCAGACGGTACGCCTCCCCGTCGGAGGAAACACTCAGGTACGGCGCGTCCCCCTCCGGTCCCCACAGGGTGCCCTGCACAACCGCCAGCGCGTCCACCCGCGTGCCGGGCACGATCCATCCGCCGATGATGGTGATGTAGGCCCAGGCCCAGCGGTTGATATTGCGCACCGCGTCCCCGGCGGCATCCAGCACCAGCACGGCGTCGGCTCCGGCGTTATGGGCGGCGTCGCGCAGGCTGCCCAGGGTGCGGGCGGTGGTCACGGTGCCGGACAACAGCACCACGTCCGACAGCACCCCGTCGTTCAGCAGCGGTTGCAGCCAGCCCAGGTCTTTCTCCTGCTCCGTCCAACGGGAGGCATAGCGGGCGGTGGGGCGGTTTTCCGGTTCGCGGAACACCACCGCCAGCCGGATCGGCGCCACCAGTGGCGGCCCGGCGTGGGTGTCCTTTGGGGCCACCGTACTGCCGAACACCGCCGGACGCGGGGCCCCCGCGGCCAGTTCGCCGCTCAGTTCCGAACGCGCCACCGTGTGTTGGGTGGCGCAGGCGCACAGCGCCAGTGCCGCGACCATGGGAGTGATCCCCCGAATCAGGCCTTGCATCATGAAAACAACCCTCTCCAATTCATGTCGAATGACAGGCTCCGGTTCCGCCCCAAGCCGGGGGAATGGTATCGTTCCCGGCGGGGGAAAGGAAAGCGAAGTGGAACTGACTGCCCAACAAATTGCCCTGATCGCCGACGGCCCCCTGCTGAAGGCCAAAACCGCCGCCACCGAAACCGTGAAAGGGCACCTGGAGGCGGTGCGCCACGCACTGTACGGGCAGGTGCTGGGTAGCTACGGCGACTGGCGGGTGCCAAGGGGGTTCGACCCGGCTGCGTTCCAGATCGCCAAGGGGGAGAACCTGGACGGCACCCCGTACCAGTACCTCGATTTTCCCAAACATTTCCGGCAGGAGGACTATTTCACCTTCCGTACCCTGGTGTGGTGGGGCCGGGGGGTGTGCATGTGCTGGATTCTGAAGGGGGAGCCCATGCCCGCGTGGCGCCGGTCCCTGCTGGCCGGAGCGGTTTCCGCCACCCCGGATACGGGCATGTGGTTCGGCGGCGATCCCTGGGGATGGGACGGCTTCGTGCCACTGGACGCAGTGCCGTCGGAGGCCATTCAGGGCACGGAGTATCTGAAAATCGGCCGCATGCTGCCGCTCACCGCGGAAAACCTGACCCGTGACGGGCTGATCGAGGCAGGCACTCGCACCTTCAACGATCTTCTCCCGCTGGTATCGGGCAGTTAAACCCACCGGCCACTGGGAAGCCCGCGCGAATTTTGCGCTGGACGGGGAGGCCGGTGCCCGGGGAACCGCAGGGTCCGTAATTCCGGGCACGCGCATACGGACGCACTCCCCCCGTGGTGGGGGGCGGCTACCTGTTATACGTTCCGGGGGTATTTCCCCGGCGGCGTCAGCCGTTGGTGTCGGTCTTTGATTTAGCGGTGGACTTGGCCGTTTTAGTCGCCTTGGGCGCCTTTTTGGCTTCACCCGCCTCGGCGGTTGCGGCCTCTGTGGTTTCGGAAGGCGCGGCCTCCGCCGCTTCCTTCTGGGCCGGGGCGGCCTTGGCGGCGGCTTCCTCGGCCTGTTTCAGGTCGGCCGCGGCTTCGGCTTCAGCGGCGTGGGCCTTGGCCTCGGCCTTTTTGGCCTTCTCCTCGGCCGCATGGGCGCCTTCGACATCGCCCTTGTCCTGGGCGGCCTTGGCCTTGGCGGCGGCTTCCTTGGCTTCGGATGCCGCATGCATGGCGGCGGACGCGGCGTCGTGGGCCTTGTCGGCGGCTTTCTTCGCCGCCTCCTTGGCCGGTCCATCGGAAACCGATTCGGCCACCTGGCGCGCGGCCTTGGCATCCTGCCCGGCCTTGGCGGCCTCCTCTTCGGCCAGTTTGGCCTGGGCGGCGGCTGCGGCGACTTCCGGTTCGGCGGCCTTGCGGCCTTCGGCGACCTGATGTTGTTTTTCCTGCACCGCGTGCGCCTGGGCAATTCGCGCGGCGCGGGCGCGGTCCTTGGCCGCGTACTGCTCCACCATCTCCTGACGGGTGCTGATGGCGATGTTGTCCAGCACCTGCACCTGACAGGCCAGACGCCACGGCTCCTTGACGCCGGTCAGGCGCTTCTTTTCGGTCTCGTTGCGGGGCATGGTGCGTCCGGAAACGACCGCCACCTGGCAGGAGCCGCACAGCCCTTCGCCCTGGCAGTTGAGCAGCTTTCTGACCCCGTGGTAAACGCTGTAGCCGGATTTCATGGCCACGTCGCGCAGATTGGCGCCGGGGATGCACTCCACCTTGCGGTTGATGTCGATAAAGTGGACGACAGGCATGATCAGGTTGTCCCAGTATGTTAAGGCTTTGGGCGAAGCCGCATGACCCGGGGGGCGGCCATCGGCCGCTCCGGCCACGCGGAGGAATGCCGCATTATAAAAATGCTTGGACCAAACCGTCAAACACTCAAGTCCCCCCCTGTCCAAACGATTGGTTTCGGTTATAGTGAATGCATGTGACGCAAGGGTGTCACCGGGTATCCAAATCCAGGGGGGGTGTGGCGGTGTCTATGAAAAACGTTCTGGCAATGGTCCTGGCTGGCGGCGAGGGCCGCCGTCTGTATCCGCTCACGCGCGACCGGGCCAAGCCCGCGGTGCCGTTCGGCGGAATGTACCGCATCATCGACTTCACCCTGTCCAACTGCATCAATTCCGGGTTGCGGCGCATTGCCGTGCTCACCCAGTACAAGTCGTTTTCCCTCGACCGCCACATCCGCATGGGGTGGAACGTGCTGAACGTGGAAGCCGGGGAATTTGTGGTCAGCGTGCCGCCCCAACACCGCATCGGTACCGACTGGTATCTGGGCACCGCCGACGCCATCCACCAGAACATGTATCTGGTGGAGCAGGAAAAGGCCAGGCAACTGCTGGTGCTGTCCGGCGACCACATCTACAAGATGGACTATTCCAAAATGGTCGCCTTCCACAACGAGATGGATGCCGACGCCACCGTGGCCGCCATTCGCTGCCCGGTGGCGGATGCCACCCGGTTCGGGGTGATTCAGGTGGATGCGGAAGGGCGGATCAGCGGGTTTGAGGAAAAGCCGTCCAACCCCACGCCGCTGCCGGATGACCCGGAGTCGGCGTATGTATCCATGGGCATCTATCTGTTCAATGTGGACCGCCTCAAGGGGGCGCTGCTGGACGACGCGAAAACCGCTTCCAGCCACGACTTTGGCAAGGACGTGCTACCCGCCATGATGAAGGGGGGGCGCCTGTTCGCCTATGACTTTGCCGCTGCGTCCGACTTTGGCAGCAAAGGCGAAAAGGGGTACTGGATGGACATCGGTACCCGCGACGCCTACTGGGAAGCCAACATGGATCTGGTCAGCGTGTCGCCACGTTTCAATCTGTATGACGAGGCGTGGCCGGTGCGCACCTGGCAGGGGCAGAATCCCCCCGCCAAGTTCGTGTTCGCCCAGAGCGACGCGGAGGGCGGACGGCGCGGGGAAGCCCTCGACTCCATCGTGTGCAACGGCTGCATCATCAGCGGCGGCCGGGTGCGGGATTCGATCCTTTCCCCCAACGTGCGCGTGGGTTCCTACTCGGAGGTGAGCCAGTCCATCTTGCTGGATGACGCCCTGATTGGCCGCCATGCGCGGCTGCACAAGGTGATTGTGGACAAACGGGTGGAGATTCCGGAAAAGATCGAGATCGGCTTCGATCCCGAGGCCGACCGTCAGCGCTTTGCGGTGACCGAGAAGGGCGTGGTGGTGGTCACCCAGGAGATGATCCGCCGTCTGGGCTGACGCAGGTGCCCGCTTCCCGGCCCGGCGTCCGCTCCGGCCCGGTTACATGCCGATGTCGTAGGTCATGCCGAGGTTGACGGCGAAGTCGGGTCCGCCCCCGTACGGGTAGGAAGTTTCGCCCAGCCCCTTGCGCAGGGTCAGGTCCACCCGCAAATTGTCGTCCAGCCGCATTACCATCCCGCCACCGAGTTCGCTGCGGGTTCCCTGTCCGGGGACGCGGCCCGCCTCCCAGGCGGCTTCAAACACCGCCGTTACGTTGGAGCGCGCGCCGAACTCCAGGCCCAGGGACAGCCCCGGCACGTCGTCCAGTTGCATGCCGGCGGGTCCGTCGCCCACAAAGGTGTAGGACAAATTGCCGTGGGCGGTGACCCCGGCGTAGGTCTTGCTGGCCATGGCCAGAAGCAGCACGTCCACCTCCTCGGTGCCGGTGGCCTTGTCGCCCACGGGAAACTTGATGCCCAGCAAGCCCGACACGGTGAGCGGATCCGCCGCCCGCTCCTTGACGAAATTGGCCTTGGCCTTGACCCAGATATCGCCCACGCCGTCCGCGAAGGCGCTGGTGGTGGTGGCGGGAATGAACCCACCCAGCACCCGGTACGGGGCTTCCACCTCCAGGTCCAGGTTGGCATACAGGCTGTAGCTGACCTCGGTGCGCACTTCGTAGGCGCGGGTACCCTTCCAGTTTTCCTGGGACAGCCCCATTTCCACCCGCACGCCGCCCGGCGGGAGCGACACCGCGCTTTCGGTGACAAAGAATGGACGCGTGGCGTGGGCCGGGCTGAAGGAGCCCAGTACCAGAGTTGCCACCAGCAGCGGCAGGGCCGCGCGGCGGGCATTAAAGATGGAAAAAACGGCTGAAATATGCATGCAATCGGTCTCCCGGACCCGGTTGTTCCCCCGCCGAAATGGTACGGAGGCGGGGGGCGGGCGGTCAAGTGGCGCCAAAAATGCCGTGGGCGGAGCGGGGAGAAAGGGCGGGGTGTCATGGGGCATCCGCTTCGCGTACAATGACCCACCCCGTTGTTTCTTTTGAACCGGCAGTCACCGAGTTGTATTGATGTCCAACGACGCCAACAAGCCCCCGAGTTCCGCAGCCGACGGCGAGGATTCGCCCTCGCGTCCGCCCCTGCCCGCGGATCTGGCCTTTCCGCAGGAGCCGGAACCCGTGCCCCCATCCGCCGAGGCCCCGTCCACGGGGGATAGCGCGGAGGCGGAAGAGCGCAAGGTGCGCGTGCGGAAGCCGCGTGGCCCCAAGCGGGTGCCGGTGGTGGCCGTGCTGGCGCTGGTGGCGGCAGCGGTGGGCGCCGCCTGGGTGGCGGGCATGCTGTTGTCGGACCCGGCCATGGAATCCTCCACCCCCCAGATGAGGACCACCACCGGCACCGAATCGCCGGAACTGGCCGCCTTGCGCCGGGCGCTTGAGTCCGAGTTGGAGCTGGGCGAGGACCCCATGGTGGTGGACCTGCGCCAGCGTCTGTTGCGCAACCCGGAGGACCTGGAGGCGCTGCTCACCATGGGGTATGTGCACGTGCAGCGCAAGGAATACGACAAGGCGCGGGGCTACTACCTGTATGCCAGCCAGGTGGACCCACGCAGCCTGGAAGCGCGCACCCATTTGGGAACCACCGCCTATTTCCTGGGGAACATCGAGGAAGCCCTGCACCATTACGACCAGGTGCTGGCGCTGGACCCGGACTATACGGTGGCCCTGTTCGAGATGGGCGCGGTGCTGCGCTTCGGCAAGAACGATCTGCCCGCGGCCATCCGCACCTGGGAGCGCTTTCTGGAACTGGACCCGGATGCGGAGGAGGCCCGTCAGGTGCGGGAACTGGTGGCCGAGGCCAAACGCATGGTGGACTCCGGCGAGTGGAAGCCCCCCGCACCCCACGCAAAACCGGAGCCGGTGGACCCGGAAACCCTTCCGTGGCCCGGTCAGAGCGCCGGATGAACCCGCCCGAGCCCGGAGACGCACAGCTTGCAGCCGGACGTGCCATGGCGCGCCTGCTGGCCATGGTGGAGACCCTGCGCAGCCCGCAGGGGTGCCCCTGGGACCACGCACAGACCCGCGAATCGGTTTCCCCGTTTCTGGTGGAAGAAACCTATGAGGTGATGGACGCCATCCGTCACGGCGACGCGGCGGAACTGAAGGAGGAACTGGGCGACCTGCTGTTTCAGGTGATGTTCCATGCCGACATGAGCCGCGAGCAGGGGGATTTCAACCTTGCCGAAGTGGCGGACGCCATGTACGACAAGATGGTGGGCCGCCACCCGCACGTTTTCGGTGACGAGGTGGCCGAAACCGCCGAGGACGTGCTGGACGCCTGGGAGGTGGTGAAGGCGCGGGAGCCCTCCAAGCAGCACCGCACCAGCGTGCTGGACGGCATTCCGCGCACCTTCCC
>Ga0224496_10001930_pt1 | contig 12577 bp, 8 predicted proteins | sample SF_Jul11_sed_USG_2_FD_168127 | JGI IMG/M metagenome (GOLD analysis project Ga0224496, IMG submission 168127) | Sediment microbial communities from San Francisco Bay, California, United States - SF_Jul11_sed_USGS_8_1 | ecosystem: Environmental > Aquatic > Marine > Sediment | place: USA... | reverse complement strand
TGTTGAGCTGACCCAGGTCGGCAAGCTGCCGCGACTCGACCCGCCGCGCCGGCTGGCGATCGATGCGGTGATGGAAATCGACGCCGCGACCCGGCGCAACCTGGAACTGGCCCGCACCCTCACCGGCGAGCGCAAGGGCAGCCTGCTTTCGGTCGTCGATCGCACGGTCACCGGCGGTGGCGCGCGGCTGATGGCGGCGCGTCTGGCCGCGCCGATGACCGATCCGGCCATGATCGATGCACGATTGGACATGGTGCAGTTCTTCCTCGACGAATCGGTCCTGCGCGAATCGTTGCGCGGTACGTTGCGCGGTTCCCCCGATGCCGAACGGTCACTGTCGCGCCTGACGCTGGCGCGTGGCGGGCCGCGCGATCTTTCGGCCATCGGTGAAACCCTGAAACGGACCGAGGCCATTCGCGCTGAAATGGCGCCGCTGGCGCCGCCGCCGGGAATCGCCGAGGCGCTGGAGGATTTCGGAAATCACGAGGGCTTGCGCGACCGGCTGGACCGCGCGCTGGCCGAGGACTTGCCGCTACAGGCCCGCGACGGTGGCTTCATCGCCCCCGGTTACCTGCCGCAGCTGGACGAGCTGCGTCAGCTGCGCGACGAAAGCCGGCGCCTGATTGCCAATCTGGAGGCCCGCTACCGCAAGGAAACCGGGATCGGTTCGCTGAAGGCGCGGCACAACAATGTGCTGGGATATTTCGTCGAGGTCACGCCGCTTCATGCCGACAAGCTGGGCGAGGAGTTTATCCATCGTCAGACGCTGGCCGGCGCCGTGCGCTATTCGACGGTTGAGCTGGCTGAACTGGCGCGGTCGATATCGGAGGCCGCCGACAAGGCGCTGGCGGTGGAATTGCAGCTGTTCGAGGATCTGGTTGGCGAGGTGACAAGCCGGGCAGAGCCGCTGGCCCGCATGGCCGCCGCGCTGGCGCGGCTGGATGTGGCGGCGGCCGGGGCCGAGCTTGCGGCCGAGCGCCGCTATTGCCGCCCGATCATCGACGAGTCCCGCGCCTTCCATATCGAAGGCGGGCGCCATCCGGTGGTCGAGGCGGCGCTGGAGGCGCAGCATGAAAATGCCTTCGTCGCCAATGATTGTGATCTGGCGGAAGAAAACCGCCTGTGGCTGGTCACCGGCCCCAACATGGCGGGCAAGAGCACATTCTTGCGCCAGAACGCCCTGATTGCCGTGCTGGCGCAGGCCGGCTGTTACGTGCCCGCGGCGTCCGCCCATATCGGGGTGATCGACCGGCTGTTCAGCCGGGTCGGCGCGGCCGACGATCTGGCGCGCGGGCGTTCCACCTTCATGGTGGAGATGGTCGAGACCGCCGCCATCCTGAACCAGGCCGGGCCGCGCGCGCTGGTGATCCTTGACGAGATCGGCCGCGGCACCGCCACCTTCGACGGACTGTCGATCGCCTGGGCCTGCGTCGAGCATCTGCATGAGGCGAATCGCTGTCGCGCCTTGTTCGCCACCCATTATCACGAGCTTACAGCGCTTACCTCGCGGCTGGAGGCGATGAAGCCCTACAGCATGAGGGTCAAGGAATGGCAGGGCGACGTGGTCTTCCTGCATGAGGTTCAGGCCGGCGCCGCCGACCGGTCCTACGGTATTCATGTGGCGCGGCTCGCCGGGCTGCCCGACGCGGTGATCACCCGCGCCGAGGACGTGCTGAAGACGCTTGAGACCGGCGAGCAATCGGGTGCCGTGGCGAAGCTGGCCGACGATCTGCCGCTGTTCGCGGTAGCCCCGCAGGCACCGCCGCCGTCCGCGCCCGCCGGGCCGTCGCCGGTGGACGAGGCGCTGGCCGCGATCAGCCCGGACGATTTGACCCCGCGCGAGGCGCTGGAGGAACTGTACCGTCTGAAACGTATTGCTGAAGGCGATGAATGAGACCGAACGGCATGTAGCGGATATCCGCGTCATTCTCGATGCGGCGCGGGCCGGTGGCGAAATGCCGGCGGACCGCCTGTCTTCCATGGCTCACCGTTACCTGGCCTCGTCGCCCGAGGGGCGCGGGCGGATCTCGCCGGATGTGATGGCCGGGTTGATTGGCAGCGAACTGGCCGGCCGCTTTATCCATCAGGGACGCGAGGCCGACGAGACCCAGACGACCCGCATGCTCGCCGCCGCCTTGCGCCGCGCCGCCGTGGATGTCGAGGATCGCACCCATTTCATTCCCTGCCAGCTGTTCGAAGGTGGTGGGCCGGTGGGCCTGGCCGTGGGCCCGGTCATGTTTCGGCGCACCGAATCCTTCCGCCGGATTCATGCGGATTCCTTCACCGCCGAACCGGAATTCGCCGCCCTCTTCGAAAGCGACTTCGCCCCTTGGGACTGGACGGTGGAGGTTACGGTGCGCGGTTGCGACCGGGTGATCTCGCGCGAGCGTGCCCTCAAGACGGTGGATGGGGCGCTGGATATGCTGCGGCTGTTCGCCGGCGCCGACGCCGCGGGCAACCTGGGACGCGCGGGCGCGCGGGGGCTGCCGGCAGTCACGCCCGCGGGGCTGTGGGCCGACTCGGGTGGGCGGTTGCATCCGGTCCGCGCGGAAGGCGTGGCGGCGGTTCCCAATTCCGGCTGGCTGAAACGCGCCCATGAACCGGCCGGCCGCGACTGGCTGGACCGCGCCGGCCGCTGCCTGGACCCCCTCGTCGATCCCGCCCTGAACTGGCCGCTGGCCGACCGTTTCCGCGAAGCCGCCTCGTGGTTTGGCGAGGGTGTGACAGAAACCTATCGGGCAGCCCGCATTCTGGCCTTCGTGACGGCGATCGAGCGCGCGGTGGTTCCCGGCGACCATGCCGACGTCTGGCGCGCCGTTACCCGTCGTGCGGCGGTGCTGGCCCGTGATTCCGAGGGCGGGAATCTCGCGGATTGGCTTGATATTGCCAGGAAAATATACGAAATCCGCTCACAAATCGTGCATGGCGGGCTATCGCCTTTCGCCCCGGAAGTTGGCGCCATGGCGCCAGCTGGCGCCAGCATCGCACGGGCGGTATTGCAGGGCGCGCTGGCCTTTTATGAGACTCTGGGGCTGACCCATGCCGAATATTCGGCGGAGCGCCTGGAAAAGGATTTTCGGGCGCTGGAAGAAAGCTAGCCGATCAACCGATCTCTCAGATCGGGCAAGGTCGCGCATCCCAACTGGCCCATGACGCAACGCAGCTCTTCCTTGAACAGCGCCATGATGTGGTCCGCGCCCTTTTCGCCCATTGCCGCAACGCCGTAGTAGAAGGGCCGGCCCATCAGAACGAAATCCGCGCCCAGCGCCAGCATTCGGCAGATGTCCAGGCCGGTGCGCACGCCGCCATCGGCGATCAGCGGAAAATCCGTCCCGACCGCCGCGCGAATCGCCGGCAGCATCTCGGACGCGCAGGGGGCGGCTTCCAGCTGCCGCCCGCCATGATTGGAAATGATAATGCCATCGGCGCCGAGATCGCGGCAGCGTACAGCCTCATCCGGGTCCAGAATGCCCTTCACGACCAGCTTGCCCGACCAGCGTGCCCTCAGATCGCTCAGAATTTCCGGAGTGATGTGGCCGATAACCAGATCCGACAGGAAGGCCATGGCCGCGTCCCTGCCCAGCCCGGCCGGAACGTATCGAACGAGATTTTCAAACACCGGAAATCCCGAGCCGGCCATCGCCATTGCCCAGGCCGGGCAGGCGGCGATTTCAAATGCGGTGCGCAGATCGAATCGCGGCGGTACGGAAAAACCGTTGCGGATATCGTGATCCCTGCGCATCGGCGAGGGAACGTCGACCGTCACGATCAGGACGTCATATCCCGCCGTTCTGGCCCGGTTCAGAAGGTCTTCCTCGATTTCGGGAATGTTGGGCCGGTAAAACTGGAACCAGCCGCAGGATTGCGCGTGATCCCGCAAGGATTCCAGGCTCGCCATGGTGAAGGTTGCGGCGGCGAAGGGCACATTATGCCGGCTGGCCGCCGACGCCAGGCTCTCGGCCGCGCGCGGCCAGGCCAACCCGCCCATGCCGACCGGCGCCACCCCGAAGGGAGCGTCATAATGCTGACCGAACAGTTCGGTATCGAAGGCGATATTGTCGGCGTCGGCCAGATAACGGGGCATCAGCCTGACCGCGTCCAGCGCCTCGCGGTTCCGCCGCACGCCGCCACCCAGCCCCATGCCGCAAAAAACATAATCCCGAATGAATTTCGGCATCCGCCGAAGCGCGGCCCGTTCAATATCGGCCGCACAGGGAAACCGTCGATCCAGAGAGGCGTCCATGGCCATGCGTTTCCTTGGGGGGTTGCGTTAACCGTTGTCGGGTTGTCGATACAATCTTCACAATGCAGGAAAAACGGCGTCATACAATGTAAAATCCAACCCACGGCGTCTGGCGTCATCTTATCAACCGGATGCTCTGGAACAGGCCGTTGATCGCCGCGACGCCGATAATGACGGCCAGCAACCCCAATCCGATCGCCGGCGTGAAAACCTCGCCGAGAAAGGCCACCCCCAGAGCGATGGCAATGGCGGGTCGAAGATAGCTCTGGCTCGCAACGCCCATTGAACCGAGGGTTCTGACGAGACGGAAGTAGATCAATAATGCGCCCGCTGTGGAGAATACCGACAATGCAACTGTCGCCAGCATGGATGTGACGGAAGGCGTGAGAATCCAGGGCCGGTCGATAAACATGCTTAAGGGGATAAGGCAGATGGAGGCCCAGATCATTGTGCCGCCCGCCGTTACGACCGGCGGGAGCGTCTTGAACCTGCGCCCGTGGATCGCCGCCCCGGCATAGAGAACTGCGCCCAGAAGGACCGCGAGCTGCGCGACGACCTGTTGCCCCAAGCCCGCCAAGGCATCCACCCCGACGATCAGGCAAACGCCGCCGATGCCGAAAAACATCCCGATGAGCTTTTGCCGCGCGCCCGCTTCATGGCGCGTAACCAGAAACGTGAAAAGAAACACGAAAATCGGGGATGTGGAATTGAGAATGCTGGCCAGACCGCTATCGATATATTGCTGCCCCCAGGCCAGTATCGTCCATGCGCCGATACTGTTGAAAAACGCCTGCAACAGCAGGGCGCCCCAGATACCTCCTCCGCGCGGGAGCGAGTGGCCGCCGCGCCAGGCGACGGCGGACAACAGGATGGCGGCGATGAATACCCGCGCGGCGATCAACGAAAAGGGCGGAATGGTCGCGACGGCTATCTTGATGAGGGGATAGGACGCGCCCCACAGGAAGGCGAGCAACCCGAGCAGGGCCAGTTCGGTGTAAAGGGATGGTTTGGCTTCGGACAGGGACATTGGGGCGGGCTCCATAACGGTCGATTTCCGCGCGACCATAGGCGCTTGTGCATTATTAATGTTTCGTTTATCATCGAAGTATGAAAGAGGGGCCGGACATCGCATTGATAGGCTCGCTGATTGGCGACCCCGCCCGCGCGAACATGCTGACGGCTCTGATGAGCGGCCGCGCGCTGACGGCAAGTGAATTGGCGGCCGAGGCGGGCATCACCGTTCAAACGGCCAGTTCCCATCTCGCCCGGCTGGAAGGCGGCGGCCTGATCCTCAGGCGCAAGCAGGGGCGGCACCGATATTTCACGCTCGCGGATGACGATGTCGGCGGCCTGCTGGAAAGTATGATGGCGCTGGCCGCGCGCGGCGGTTACACGCGCGTGCGCACCGGCCCGAAAGATCCAGCCCTTCGCAAGGCACGCGCCTGTTACAATCATCTGGCCGGAGAACTTGGCGTGCAAATGCTCGATAGCCTTCTGGCCAGAGCTATGGTCGATCCGAGCGAGGACAGCCTCGCGCTGACCAACAATGGCCGCGCCTTCATGGAAGGATTCGGCATAGACCTTGACGCTCTCGGCAAAACGCCCCGCCCGCTTTGCAAACCCTGCCTGGATTGGAGCGCGCGCCGCAGCCACCTGGCCGGGTCGCTGGGAGCCGCATTGCTGAACCGGTTTTATGAAATCGGCTGGGCCCACCGTCAAAACGGAACGCGGGTCATAGAATTTTCGGCAACGGGCGAAAACGAATTTCACCGGTTGTTTCCGTTACCCGCCTGATTTTCATACCTCGACCGTGATCGAAACGTTTCCATGTTTTAAAACGCTATCCTTCAGCGGTCGCCAACGTATGGAGATAGCGCGAGATGTCATTTGAAAACTGGCTTACGTTCGTCACGGTATGGGCTGTCGCATGCACTGGCGTTGGACCGAACTCGGTTACCTGCGCGACGGCGGCGGCCCATAATGGCGTGGCTCGCGGGATGTGGTCCGCGCTGGGCATAACAGCCGCCAGCCTTGCACATTCCATGGTTGCCGCGTTCGGGTTCAGCACACTGATGTTGGCCTACTCCGGAGCCTACCAGTTCCTGAAATGGCTTGGCATTGCGTATCTCGTGTGGCTGGGACTTTCCCTTTGGAGAAAGCCGCCAATAGTAGTCTCCATCGAGGACCATAAGCGGGAAGCGCGTCTGCCCTTGTTTCGCGGAGGGGTTCTGGTGTCTATAAGCAATCCTCAGGCGGCCCTTACATATCTTGCGGTCTTTACTCAGGCGATCGATCCCCAGGCACCAACCGCCCCCCAACTCGCTGTGCTGGTTCCCACCGCAAGCGGCATCGTCTTTTTGATATACACCGGCTATGTGCTTCTGGGTGGTCAGCTCCGCCTTGTCCTGAAATCGGCCCGCCGACAGGTTTTTTTCAATCGCGTAACCAGTGGTTTCTATTTGCTGACGGCATCAATCCTCGCCTTAGCGGACGCGCGCCGCTAAAGGCTCCGCGCCTAAAAAACCTCTAATTTTCAGGTGCCGCTTGAAATCCCGGCGTCTTTGGCGCAAGTCTTTTCCATGGCCAGTCTGAAGAATCGTCGGGAAATCATCGATCGCGCCGCCGTTATCGAGGCGGCGCATTCGATTGTCGATGCGGCGAAGAATGATGCTGCCGCCCAGCGCGCGCTGTTGGGCATCTACAAGGGCGCGCTGGAACAGGGGCGCGCCGTGGTGCGCAAGCGTTTCGAGGGTGACCATGACGGTACGGCCGCCGCCGCCGGGCTGTGTTTCCTGATGGACCAGATCATCCGCGTCATGCATGACGTGGCGGTCACCCGTTTCTATAGGGTGTCCAACCCCACTTCGTCGGAACATCTGTCGATTGTCGCGGTCGGCGGATACGGCCGCGGCGAACTGGCGCCCCATTCGGACATCGATCTGTTGTTCCTGCTGCCTTACAAGAAGACCGCCTTCAGCGAACAGGTGGTCGAGCATATGCTCTATCTGTTGTGGGACATGGGGCTGAAGGTCGGGCACGCCACGCGGTCGGTCGACGAATGCGTGCGCCAGGCCAAGGCCGACATGACCATTCGCACCGGTATTCTGGAGGCGCGCTTCATCTGGGGCAGCAGGCAGCTCTTTGCCGAACTGCGCCGACGGTTCCTGAAGGAAATCGTCGCCGGCACCGGGCCGGAATTCGTCGAGGCCAAGATGGCCGAACGCGATGCCCGGCATACCCGCATGGGCGATTCGCGCTATGTGCTGGAGCCCAACATCAAGGATGGCAAGGGGGGCTTGCGCGACCTGCAGACGCTCTACTGGATCGGCAAATACCTGTATCAGGTAAACGAGGTCAGTGAGCTTGTGGAACGCGAGGTCTTGCACAGGGCCGAGGCCGAACGCTTCAACAAGGCGCATGATTTCCTTTGGACGCTGCGCTGCCATCTGCATTTTCTGACCGACCGGCCCGATGAACGGCTGACCTTCGATGTGCAGCCCGAACTGGCGCGACGCATGGGCTATGCCGACCGTGGCGGCGCCAAGGGCGTCGAGCGTTTCATGAAGCATTATTTCCTGGTCGCCAAGGATATCGGCGACCTGACCCGCATCTATTGCGCGGCGCTGGAAGCCCGGCATCAGCGTAAACGTCGCCTGCGGCTGCCCGGTTTCGCGGTGATGAGCAAGGAAATCGGCGGTTTTCCGCTGGAAGGCGACCGGCTGTCGGTGCCGTCGAAAACCCATTTCCGCGATCATCCGGTCGATCTGCTGCGTCTGTTCGCGGTGGCCCAGGCCCATGAGGTGGATATCCATCCCGACGCGCTGCATCTGATCACCCGGAATCTCAACAGAATTGGTAACAAGCTGCGCGAAGACCCGGAGGCCAATCGGATATTCATGAATATCCTGACGTCGCCGAAAGACCCTGAAATGACGCTGCGCCGGATGAACGAGGCCGGCGTTCTGGGCAAGTTCATCCCCGATTTCGGCCGGGTCGTCGCCCAGATGCAGTACGACATGTATCATGTCTACACCACCGACGAGCACACCATCTTTGCCATCGGCATCGTCAACCGCATCGAAAAGGGCCTGCTGCCAGAGGAGCTGCCGCTGGCCACCGAAATTATCAAGAACGTGCTGTCGCGCGAGGTTCTGTATGTCGCCGTGATGCTGCACGATATTGCCAAGGGACGGGGCGGCGACCATTCGAAGCTGGGCGCCGAGGTTGCGCGCAAGCTCTGCCCGCGGCTGGGGCTTTCGCCTGAGCAGACCGAAACCGTGGCCTGGCTGGTCGAACAGCATCTGGCGATGAGCCGCACCGCCTTCAAGCGCGATCTCAACGATCCCAAATCCATTTCCGATTTCGCCGAGCTGGTGCAGTCGCCGGAAAGGTTGCGTTTGCTGCTGGTGCTGACCGCCGCCGACATTCGGGCGGTCGGTCCGCAGGTCTGGAACGGCTGGAAGGCATCCCTGCTGCGCGAGCTTTATCATCTGACCGAGGAAAGGCTGTCGGGCGGCGATATTCTCGATGTGCGCGACGCCCGCGCCGGGCGGGTTATCGATGCGCTGCGCGATGCCCTTCACGACTGGCCCGAAGATGTGCTGGAAGCGCATCTGGGGCGCGGGCATCCGCGCTACTGGCTGAGTTTCGACCAGGAATGCCTGCTGCGCCATGCGCGGCTGGCCCGCGAGGCCGACAGGTCGGAAAACCCGCTTGTCGTCGATACAAGGATCGATTCCTATCACGCGGTCACCGAGGTCACCGTCTATACCCCCGACCATCCCGGCCTGTTCAGCCGCATCACCGGCGCGCTGGCGGTCAGCGGCGCCAATATCGTGGATGCGCGTATCAACACCTTCAAGGACGGCATGGCGCTGGATGTCTTCCAGGTGCAGGATGCCGACGGCGGGGCGTTCGACCGGCCGGACAAGCTGGCGCGACTGGCGGCCCTGATCGAACAATCCCTTGGGGGCAAGCTGCGCCCGGTCAAGGAGCTTGAGGGCGGCCCGGCGATTCCCAGCCGCATGCGGATTTTCTCGGTGCCGCCGCGCGTGCTGATCGACAATTCGGCCAGCCGCAGCAACACGGTGATCGAGGTCAATGGCCGCGACCGTCCCGGCCTGCTTTACGACCTGACCTATGCGCTGACCAAGCTGGGTTTGCAGATTTCCAACGCCAAGATTTCCACCTATGGCGAGCGCGTGGTCGACGTGTTCTATGTGCGCGACGTGTTCGGCATGAAGGTGGACCACGAAGGCAAGCAGAAGCAAATTCGCGAGGTCCTGCTGCCGATCCTCGACAAGGCGAATCCGAAGGAAGAAACGGTTTCCGGCGCGGCCGCCGCCGAATAGCCTTTTTCCCGCCGCATCAATCGGCTATGTCTCGGCGCATGGCATTATTGAAATCCATCGCGACCCTGGGGTCGTTCACCATGATAAGCCGGGTTCTGGGGCTGGCGCGCGAGATGCTGCTTGCCGGCGTCGTCGGGCCGGGGCTGATCGCCGACGCCTTCATCTTCGCCTTCAAGTTTCCCAACTTCTTCCGCCGCATGTTCGCCGAGGGCGCCTTCAATGCCGCCTTCGTGCCGCTGTTTGCCGGGCGTCTGCAGGAAGACGGACCGGAAGCCGCGCGCCGCTATGCCGGCGAAGTCGCGGCGGTGATGGCGTCCTGGATGCTGTTCCTGACCATGCTGGCGATGGCGGCGATGCCCTGGATCATGATCGCGCTCGCCTGGGGCTGGGCGGGCCAGCCGGAAAAATTCGATCTGACCGTGACCCTGACGCGAATCACTTTCCCTTATCTTATGTTCATGGTGCTGACGGCGATGCTCAGCGGCATGATGAATTCCATGGGACGGTTCGCCGCCGCCGCCGCCGCGCCAATCCTGCTGAACATCGCGTTGATCGCGGCGCTGCTGCTGGTGCATTGCGGCGTGGTCGATGCCGCCGGCCATGCGCTGGCCTGGGCCGTGGCGATCGCGGGCATGGCGCAGTTCCTGTGGCTGGCCCTGGCCTGCCGCCGCCTGGATATTGTGCCCCGCATGCCATGGCCAAAATTGACGCCGGGCGTGCGCAAGCTGTTTACCCTCATGCTGCCCGGCGTGATCGGTGCCAGCGTGGTTCATATCAATCTGCTGATCGATGTATTTCTGGCGACGTTGCTGCCCGAGGGATCGCTGACCTTTCTGTTTCTCGCCGACCGCATCAACCAGTTTCCGCTGGGCGTGGTCGGCGTGTCGGTTGGCGTGGCGCTGCTGCCGCTGATGACGCGCCAGCTCCGCGCGGGAGACGACGCCGCGGCCGCCCATAACCAGAACCGCGCCATCGAATTCGCCTTGTTCCTGACCGTGCCGGCCGCCGCCGCTTTCCTGGCGCTGGGCGAGCCGATCATCCGCGTGGTGTTCGAACGCGGCGCCTTCCTGCCCGAACATACGCCGCAGACTGCGCTGGCCCTGGCCGCGTTTGCCGTGGGGCTGCCGGCGGCCGTGCTGATCAAGGCGTTCCAGCCGGGATTCTACTCTCGCGAGGATACGGTGACGCCGTTCAAGATCGGCGTGGGCGCGGTATTCCTGAATATCGTGCTGGCGGTAACGCTGATGCAGTTCATCGTGCATGTGGGCATCGCGCTGGCGACCTCCATCGCCTACTGGTTCAACGCGATCCTGCTGGGTTATGTCCTGCAGCGCCGGGGGCAGCTGCAACTGGACGATCGCCTGAAAAAGCGTGTGCCGCTGATCGTGTTCTGTGCCGCCATCATGGCCGTCGCGGTCTGGTGGCTGTCGCTGATCCTCGCCGAACCGCTGGGCGGGCCGCTGTGGCAGAAAATCGCCGCGCTGGCCGCCATCGTCATTGCCGGCGGCGCCGCGTATGGCGGGCTGGCGTTGCTGACCGGGGCCATGAAAAAGTCCGACCTTTCCGCGCTGCGCCGCGGCCCGCCTCCCGCCGCTTGACCCGGACGCGCCGACCGGCGATAAACCCGCCGCCGCCGGAATCACCGGCAATCGTCAATGTTCACGGAGTCCACACCCATGAACCGGATCTTTTCGGGCATTCAGCCCACCGGAAACCTGCATCTCGGCAATTATCTCGGCGCTGTCCGCAATTGGGTCAGCCTGCAGCACGACTATGAATGCATCTATTGCGTCGTCGATCTGCACGCCATTACCGTCTGGCAGGACCCGGAGGAGCTTCGCAAATCCACCCGCGAGGTCACGGCCGCGCTGATCGCCGCCGGCATCGATCCGAAGAAAAATATCGTCTTCAACCAGAGCCAGAACCCCGACCACGCCCAGCTTGCCTGGATCTTCAATTGCGTGGCGCGACTGGGTTGGCTGAACCGGATGACCCAGTTCAAGGAAAAGGCGGGCAAGCATCGCGAGAACGCGTCGGTGGGCCTGTACGCCTATCCCAACCTGATGGCCGCCGATATCCTGGCCTACAAGGGCACCCATGTGCCCGTCGGCGAGGATCAGAAGCAGCATCTGGAGCTGGCCCGCGATATCGCGCAAAAGTTCAACAGCGATTACGGCGTCGAGTTTTTCCCGATTACCGAGCCGCTGATCCTGGGCGCGGCGACCCGCGTCATGTCGTTGCGTGACGGCACCTCGAAAATGTCGAAATCCGATGTATCCGAATATAGCCGGATCAATTTTACCGACGGCCCGGACGAAATCGCCAAGAAGATTCGCAAGGCCAAGACCGATCCGGAAGCCTTGCCCAGCGAGACCGCGGGACTGGAAGGCCGGCCGGAAGCCGCCAACCTGGTTGGCATCTACGCCGCGCTGTCGGACAAGAGCGTCGAGCAGGTTCTGGCGGAAGTCGGCGGCAAGCAGTTTTCCGAGTTCAAGGTGATGCTCAGCGAACTTTGCGTCGAGTCGCTGGGCCCTATCGGCAACGAGATGAAGCGTCTGGTCGCCGAACCCCAGCATATCGATGCCATCTTGCGCGACGGCGCCGAACGCGCCCGCGCGATGACGCACCCGATTCTTGAAGAGGTGATGGATATCGTCGGATTCGTGCATCCGGTGGGGGGATGACGGTCCGTATAAACCAGGCGGCGCCGGCCGGCGGAAACGGCCGGGCCTATCTGCTGCTTGTGTTCACCGCTTTGTGCTGGGGCGGAAATGCCGTGTTCGGGCGGATGGCGGTCGGCGAGATTTCGCCGATGGCGCTGGTTACCGCCCGCTGGCTGGGGGTGTCGGTGCTTCTGCTGCTGTTCGCCCACCGGCATTTGCGGCGTGACTGGCCGGTATTGCGGCCGCATCTGCTGGCCGTGTCGATCCTGGGGATATTGGGGTTCACGGCCTTCAACGCGCTGTTCTATGTCGCGGCCCAT
>Ga0224496_10001929_pt1 | contig 12580 bp, 9 predicted proteins | sample SF_Jul11_sed_USG_2_FD_168127 | JGI IMG/M metagenome (GOLD analysis project Ga0224496, IMG submission 168127) | Sediment microbial communities from San Francisco Bay, California, United States - SF_Jul11_sed_USGS_8_1 | ecosystem: Environmental > Aquatic > Marine > Sediment | place: USA... | reverse complement strand
TCCATCCCATCGAGGAAAGGGTTGCAATAATTGCAATCGCTCACTGGTGGGAGGAATGTCCACTTCAAGACCGGAACCATCCTCAGCAGGTGGAACCAACCCTTCTTCCCCTTTGGCGAAACCCTTAGCCGGCAATTCATCTCCCTGAGGGGCCTCAAATTTAAAGTCTTTACCGTCTGCGGTCTTCAAAGTTCCCTTAACCGGATCAAAACCTAAATCCCCGGAAAAGGCATAGGCAGTCACGACTTCCGGGCTGGCCAGGAAGGACAACGTCTCACTCACCCCATCATTTCGACCGGGAAAGTTGCGATTAAACGTACTCACAATAGAGTCCGCTTTGCCCTTCACCGCGTCTGCCCGCTTCCATTGGCCGATACAGGGGCCACAGGCATTCGCTAAAACGGTGGCTCCCATGCTTTCAAAGGTCTCCAAAAATCCTTCGCGCTTCATGGTGTGGTAAATCCGCTCTGATCCAGGACTGACCAGGAAGGCGGTTTTGGCTTTGAGCCCGGCTTGCAACCCTTGCTTGGCAATATGCGCCGCACGTCCGATATCTTCATAGGATGAGTTGGTGCAGCTTCCTACTAATGTCGCTTTTAACTGAACGGGATAGCCTTTTTCTTTGGCTTCCGCTGCCATCTTGGAGATGGGCCTCGCGAGGTCAGGAGTGTGCGGTCCCACAACGTGTGGTTCAAGAGTGGACAGATCGATTTCGACGATTTCATCGAAGTATTTTTCTGGAGACTGATAGACTTCAGGATCCGCAACCAACATATTCCGATTGGCCTCGGCCAGTTTGGCAATGTCAGTACGCTCCGTGACATTCAAATACGCCACCATCTTTTGATCGAATGGGAACACCGAAGTTGTGGCTCCAAGCTCAGCTCCCATATTGGTTATGGTGCCTTTACCTGTGGCACTAATGGTTTCCGCACCAGGACCAAAGTATTCGACAATCTTATTGGTGCCGCCTTTTACAGTAAGGAGCCCACAAATATACAGGATGACATCTTTAGGCGAAGCCCAACCACTGAGTTTTCCAGTCAGCCGCACCCCGATAAGTTTAGGATGAAGGACTTCCCATGGCAGACCAGCCATCACTTCGCCGGCGTCGGCTCCACCGACACCGATGGCCAGCATACCCAACCCTCCACCATTCGGAGTGTGAGAATCGGTTCCAATGATCAACCCACCAGGAAACGCGTAGTTTTCCAATACAACCTGGTGGATGATCCCGGCTCCAGGCTTCCAGAACCCGATACCATATTTTTTCGCGGCTGAGGCCAGAAAATTATAAACTTCCTTATTTTCATCACACGCCCGCAGAAGATCCTTTTCCGATCCCACCTCGGCCCGGATCAAGTGATCGCAGTGAATCGTGCTCGGAACCGCAACCTTCTGTTTTCCCGCTTGCATAAACTGCAACATGGCCATTTGAGCCGTCGCATCCTGCATCGCAACCCTATCAGGTCGAAGGGCCAACATGGCCTTTCCGCGCTCCCAGACTTGCGTATCAAAATTATCGGCATGGCTGACCAGTATCTTTTCTGTCAGCGTGAGAGGACGGCCAAATTTCTTGCGAGCTTTGTCCACAATTCCGGGCATTGAGGCATACAATTTCTTGACCATTTCTACGGACATACGACCATCTCCTGGGTTCAGTTCAACATGGATAAAGTGAAACGAAAACCGACCATTGCCAACCGTCTCATTTTAAGGGAGGCACATCGCGACGCTTGGGGGATGCGTAATTCACCAGATAGTCAAACAATCTGATGAGCCGGCTCCCCTGCCGCTTTTGATCAGTCCAATGGCCGATCATTCCGATGGTTCGAGACAAAATAAAGAAGCCATTCAGACTATCAACCGGGAATCCGATATCGACTAATACCGCCGCCATGGTCCCATCGACATTCAGGATGAGGTTATCCTTTTTAGCAGCCGTAATTTTTTCTACTTCAAGAGCAAAATCCAAGTGCGGAGTGGCCATATTCAAACTTTTCACGTAGCCGACCAACTCCTTCACCCGCTTATCGGGATTTCGTAGGCTTTTCACACGATGACCGATCCCCGGAACCGGTCCCACATTTTTCTTCATGTAGGACAGGAAATCATCGACAGAGAGTTTGTTGTCGATCGCGTACTTAAACCATTTTCCCGCATCAGTCACCGCCCCACCAAAGCGTGGGCCAATCATGATCATGCCTGCCGCAACCGCCTGGGACAGGCCAATTCCTGCGCAAGCCGCAATAATCGTCGTCAAGGCTCCACTCACACAAGGGCCATGATCTGCCGATAGCATGATGATGCGCTTAATAATTTCAGCTTCTTGTTTCGAGACAAGCCGATTGTCCCACAGCAAGCCGATAATGTGGGGAATGTCATACCCGCTATTGATCAGTTCAGAGGCAGGATACCCTTGATAAAGAGGTTCATCACCGCGATCGTCACTGATTGTCGATTTGATCAGTGGCGTTACCAGCACTTCCCCGGACTTCATGCTTTCTTGAACAGTTTTGGGGAGCTTCGGAACATCCGCAGGAGCCAAATCAGGGATTGGCTTGGCTTGACCGCTTTTCAGTAATTCTTCGTGCGTGGCCTTGATGGCCGGCCCTAGAGCTCCAAAGGTATCCGGTACAATCGCCCCGGATTTTTTCAGCGCTTCGGACTTTGCGCGTGCAGAACCTTCCCCCTTCAACCCTTCCTTCGCCCCGGCATGCCCGAATTTCATCCCTTTCGGTAGACTCTCCTGGCAGAATCCTGACACGACCGCCAATAACTTAATCCGGCGTTTCTTGGCCCCGTACCATTCGGCAGCACGCTCTTCCAAATCACCACCCATTTCTCCGACAATCACCACGGCCTTGGTTTGCTGATCGTTCTCAAACATTTCGAGGTAGCTGACATAGTCGGTTCCCGGGTAGGCATCGCCACCGATGCCGATAGCCGTCGTAATACCATCCGCAAACTGTGAACAAATCCAAATAATCTCGTTCGACAATCCCCCTGACTTGGTAATCACGCCAAAGGAACCAGGACGATACAGCTTGCATGCCACCAAATTGTCAAAAGCACCGCCGATCACCCCGAGGCGGCATTCCCCGGCCGACACCACACCAATCGAGGAAGGGCCATTGAAGGTCTTCCCAAGTTTGCGGGCATGCTTTCCCAGAAGCTTCGAATCTTTTTCCGGCACCCCTTCGGTAATCATAGAGACCGTCTTAATATGCGGATCATTCAACGCTTCCATGGTACCCGCATAAGCTCGATCCGCCCCGATATACACGAGACTTGTATTAATCTCGGGATGGTTGGCGGTCGCTTCCTCGACGGTCTTATAAATGGGAATCATCACTAACTCGGTTCCGCAGATGATCTCATTCGTCTTCCCCGCATCAGGCGGATACACGAATGCGGACACATTCAACGGCTGCTTGATCATGTACCGGAACTCAGCCATGCGACGAGCGGCATTCACACCGGCAAGTCCCCCTTGAATGACGACATGTGTGTCTTTCGTTGCAAGAATACTCATCGAAACGGTCTCCTACATCCTCAAGGTCAAGAAGGTTATTTGGTAGCCATAGCCATATCGACAATATCAGTTAATGGCGTCTTGCGGTCAAACACGTGAATATCAAAGCCCTCATCCTGAAGCGCTCGCATAGCCGCTAATCCTTGCAGTTCATTCGGGCCGCCCCGTCGCACCCAAATTTTTACCCCCTGGAGCTTCCCTTCGTTTTTGGCTTTGCGAAAGGCATTGATTATCCCTCCAAACGTTTTTTTCACATCGGTAAAATTCGCGATCGCCCCGCCCACGATAATATGCTTAATTCCAGGCAAGGAACAGACTTTTTCCGTCAGAACTTCCACAGCCCAGTCAGGTGGATCGCCCGAATATTCAGCGTAATTGGCGAGCTTCCCGCCACGAGCCACCACGGCATCGGAATAATACACGCTGGCTCCCCCGCCGGCAGGTAACATCGCGATATTGCCACCAGGGATCTCAATAAGCTTCACAGAGCCCTTCACTTTGGCATCGACGGCCATGACTTCTTCCTCATTTTTGGTATACGCACGGCCAAATTCAGCGGCAAACGGAAAGGTCCAATCTTTGTGACGGAACTTGGCATCGCCATCCAGGAGCGTCACCGCATCCAGGGCCACAAGTTCTCCCTTGCCACTGAGGACAACCGGGTTCACTTCCACATATTGCGCATCTTCATTGTCAAAGCAGGTAAACATTTTTTTCAGGAACTCGGCCATTTTGGCAGCGGTCTCCCCGGAAAACCCGGCATCTTTAACCAACGAAGACAAAGCCGAGTCAGTGGGAGCCTCTCCAATTTCTATGGACAGGTGCTTTACCTTATCCCAATTGGATTCCACTTCGATGCCTCCACAGGTTGCCACCATCAGATCCACCCCATCGCGAGTAGATTTAGCCGAGGCATAAAATTCTTCTTTATGGTCAACCGCTTCCGAAACAATGACCTCTCTGATCGTTAGGGTTTCCAGCTTTTTCCCAAGCATCTCCCGCACAGCTGCTTTCGCTGCCGTGAGGTCCAAGCCAACCTTGACTAACCCCAATTTAAAACGAGAGCCAAGCGCTTCATGCGCTTTGACCACAAGTTTACTTTTTTGAAGCCAGTCATTGACCTGAGATAATTGGTCAAATTCCTCACTCGAGGTCACGACCACATAATTGGGGGTCGAAATCCCCCATTTTCGTAGTAAACCCATTCCCGGGCCTTCAAGGACTTTTGCCATAATCCAACCCTTCCTTCAGGGACTCATCAAGATGGTTAAGGACAAACTTAGCACAACACACCCGTGCCGTGGAAAAGTGCATTGTACGAACGGCCTTCTTCCTCTGCAATCAATCAAAAGACCCATGTCACCCCTCACGAAAGTCCCAGTGTCATCATGACCGATAAGGATGAGATACCCCACAAATCATACCTAGAAAAAACTTTTAAAATTGGACAGATGGAATGAGAAGGCCAAGTCAGCAGCCATAAGCTAACCGGTCCTGACAGGGGATCAAGGGAGATAAAAAATCACAGCCAGCTTTGAAAGCTTGTCGATGAGTGAACCTGGACAATTCCGAGACCGACGCGGCAAAACCATGTCAGGCATGGCCAGGAGACAAAGATTTAGGAGAGGTGTTCCTATAAAAAACAACGAGCCAGCTCCCTGTTGGAGCCGGGCTCGTTGCTTTGACCATCAATTCGATTATCAGAAGACAATCATACGGTTAGCACTTAGGCCACACTCTCCAGGATTTTGTTGAGGGTGGCACTGGGGCGCATCGCGGCCTTCACCTTGGCCGCATCCGGATGATAATACCCGCCGATATCCTGAGCCCTCCCCTTCGCGGCTTTGATCTCTTCCAGAATAACATCGATTTTGGACTCCAATTCTTTCGAGATTGGGGCAAACTGTTTTTTGAGGTCAAGATCGTCATTTTGGGCGGCCAGTTCCTGCGCCCAATACAACGCTTCGTACACATGGCTTCCAATATTATCCAACTGACCAAGTTCGCGCCCGGGGGCCTTTCGATTTTCCATAAGTTTGCCGGTGGCCCGGTCAAGCGTTTCAGCAAGAACCTTCGCTTTTTTATTAGACTTGGTTTGACCCAAATGGGCAAACGATTCCGAAAGAGCTAAAAATTCCCCGAGTGAATCCCAACGTAAATGCCCTTCCTTCACAAACTGCTGGACATGCTTCGGCGCCGATCCTCCAGCCCCGGTCTCAAACAGACCACCGCCATTGATGAGCGGGACGATTGAGAGCATTTTGGCGCTCGTGCCCAGTTCTAAAATCGGAAAGAGATCGGTGAGATAATCACGAAGCACGTTTCCAGTTGCGGAAATGGTGTCGAGACCTTTTTTCGCACGTTCCAGAGAGTGCTTCATCGCATCATTAGGCGCCATAATCTGAATATCGAGACCTTTTGTATCGTGATCCTTCAAATAGCGATTCACTTTTTCAATCAGCTGCGCATCATGCGCTCGATTTTTATTTAACCAGAACACCACCGGGGTCGAGGAGGCTCTGGCTCGATTCACAGCCAGTTTGACCCAGTCTTTAATCGAGATATCCGTCGTATAACAACTGCGCCAGATATCGCCTTTTTCAACATCGTGTTGAAGCAGCACTTTCCCTGCCCCATCAATCACCCGAACCACGCCTTTGCCAGTAGCTTCAAAAGTTTTGTCGTGCGATCCGTACTCCTCCGCCTTTTGGGCCATCAGGCCCACATTAGGCACACTGCCCATGGTGGATGGATTAAATTCGCCATTTTCCCGGCAAAATTCGACGACCGCCTGGTAAATGCCGGCGTAACTGCGATCTGGAACGATCGCCTTCATGTCATGTTCTTTTCCGTCGGGGCCCCACATTTTCCCGGAAGTCCGAAGGGCAGCTGCCATGGAGGCATCAATAATGATGTCGCTCGGAACATGTAAATTGGTGATCCCTTTGTCGGAATCCACCATCGCGAGAGCGGGACCGTTTTTTAAGGCTGCTTGAATATCAGCTTTGATTTCCTCTTGTTGCGCAGCTGGTAATTTTCCAATTTTGGCGTACACATCCCCCAGGCCATTGTTCGGATTCACGCCCAGTTCGTTAAAGACCTTTTCATGTTTCTTAAACACATCCTCAAAATACACCGTGACGGCATGGCCAAACATAATGGGATCGGAAACCTTCATCATCGTGGCTTTCAGATGCAACGACCACAAGATTCCGCTTTGTTTGGCATCCGCCACTTGTTCTTTCAAGAATTGGCGTAACGCCCGGCAGCTCATCACCGAGGCATCAAGCACATCGCCCGCCTTCAGCGTCAGCTTGTCTTTTAAGACCTTGACACTCCCGTCCCCTGCCACAAATTCAATCCGGCCTTTTCCGGCCGTCTGATCGGTAATGGTGGCGGACTTTTCATTGCCGAAGAAATCCCCGCTCTTCATATGCGCGACATGCGTGCGAGAGTCTTTTGTCCATTTACCCATTTTATGAGGGTTCTTTTTGGCATATTGCTTGACGGATGCCGAGGCCCGGCGGTCAGAGTTCCCTTGTCGTAAAACCGGGTTCACCGCGCTTCCCTTCACCTTGTCATATTTGGCTTTGATCTCCCTTTCTTCATCATTTTTGGGATCTTCGGGATAGTCAGGAACCGCATAACCCTGGGATTGCAATTCGGCGATAGCACCCTTTATTTGAGGAAGGGACGCACTGATATTGGGCAACTTGATGACATTGGCTTCCGGCTTTTCAACCAGTTCCCCCAGTAAGGCCAGATCATCCGCTTGCCGTTGCTCCGGCTTCAGTTTGTCAGAAAATTGGGCAAGGATTCTTCCCGCGAGCGAGATATCTTTTGTGCCGACGGTCACGCCTGCGGCTTTGGCAAAAGACTGAATGATTGGAAGAAAAGATCCGCTCGCAAGCTCAGGCGCTTCATCAACTTTCGTGTAAATAATGTCTGGTTGTGCTGACATGGTTTTTACCCCATAAAAAGTTAACTAAGAACACACATTCGTCCCGTGACAACAGCATTGTAAGAATGGTATCTCGCCTGTGCAATCAATCAAAAGACCCATTTCGCCCCCATTCAAAAGCATCAGAAGGGATTTGCAGAAATGGGAAGATTGGGAAGGTTCTCAATCTGAAAAGAAAACACTTGAAGCATCAAGAAGTTATGGGCATTAAGAAGGAGCCTGTCGGATTTGGGGAATCGATGAGTCAGTCAGACGGTTTCTAAAGAAGGTGCTGCCAATTGAGGATAGCGACTGGAAGCACACGAAGAGACGCAGCAATTGGACAGGTATCCAGGGTTATCGTCACATCACCACTCAGGATATGCACCTGGTCCGCAAAGAGCGCGCCATGAATGGCTGAAGTCCCGATTCCACCATCAAACGTAATTTGTCCAGAAACAATGACAAGACCTTCCCAATGAAAAGGCGCTGAAATTTTTACGTTCCCCTTAACCAGGAGAACGCCAAATCCGTTGACATTCTGAACGGCGAGTTCACTCCAAAATCCCCCTGCCGACGGTTCGGCATACAGCAGGGCAGGGGTCCCTGGTACACCCGGCTTCACGCTCACAAGATCTCCGTTAATGACCTCAGCACCACGCTTGAGGTCCTCCAGAGTTTTAACCAAATCAAGGGCCTCCGTACCCGATTGGGGGATCGGTGGATTTCCCGTAAAGGTCGGATTTCCCACCAAGGCACCTGCTGGCCCCATCCACACAGGGGGCCTGCCTTCTGACAGAAGCCCACAGCTATCAAACCCTTCGACTGCTGCGGTTCCTCCACCGAAAAAGACCTGGCTATTGGCATACAAGGGGGCCAGCAATGGGGGACCAGGCGGATGCGCAACCTCTACCTGAAGAAGAGACATGGCCCCCTCCAGCTCACCCTGACTGATGATGATTTCAACCGGGGAATATAGGGTGGGATTTGCTGACGTAAATGACATGGGCTTGAGTCCATTTCCCGATGCAAATCCGTAATAAACCACATTGCCCTGGTTGATTTGTGAATGACCCGCTGTGACTCCATCGGTATCCTGGTAATGGGGCGTTAGTGAACTGTGGCCGGCTTGTTCAGCATCAAATTCGGTTTTATGACGAACTTTGGTCCAGTAGGGCAGAGCGGTTTGGATACTATTGGCAAGGACGGCAGTATTAGTGAGATTCCCACTAACGGGAATATAGTTTGTGAACAGAGTGGAATACGAGGTATCGTCCTGCGATTTCCAACCGGGATTGGACAACACATAGGCTGACCAATTTGGTTGCATGATTGGAGAGGAATCGCCAAAATACGCTGGATTCGATGAGGGCGACCCGCTTAAACGAACAGAGGTTTCTGCAATACCTGCTTCTGCGGCATAGAATGTTTCCACCGCCCTTCGATAATTGCCACTGATCTGAAGATCCGTGGACGTGGCAAAAAGAATCGTTGCACCCATAATTGCCGAAATAGCGACCAATAACAGTGCCGCAATGAGCGCCCCACCCGTGGAATCCGCGCAACAGCTCACTCCTGTTTTGGACAACAATCTATTCATAATTGGCCATTTCTCGTCGTGATTCGGGAATGGAGAGTCAATGTTCGATATCCACCGTTTTGCGCATACTGCGAATCGGGCTTTGATGTTCGTGCCGTCACCGTGATCCTCACTTGTCGTATGGCCTTGGAGTCTGATGTCGGATTTCCAGCCTGATCAAAATAGTCCACGACAAACGCTTCAATGTCTTCGCCAAACGGTTGATTCCCGCCGCCGGTATTGCGCCGGAGCATGTGGGCCGCGGCATCATGAACAAACACGATCGATTCATTGGCATCGCTGGTGATCCCGTTCCCATTCAAATCAGCCTTGATAGACAGCTTGCCTGGATCAAACGTGACCCCATCAAAATCATTGGCAAGATCAGAGTCACGATTCACTCCTCGTGGATCATATCCGGCCATCAGGATTTCCCGGCCCACTAAATCCACCACCACACGAGCCTGCTGCTGCATATCCAATACATTTTCTCGCACGCCTTGGGCTTTCAGTTCTTGAACATACAGCGAATACACCGCACTTATCGTAAAGAGACTCAAGGCGAGGGCCACCACCACTTCGATGAGCGTGTATCCTTGGGATGACCATGTCGGAACACGTGACATCATCCCATCCACTCTTAGTTTGTGAAATAGGTTGTAAGTGAGGTGGAATGCGCATCGTGATCCCACCGTACTTCCACAATGGCCGTGTGTAATCCGGGCATTGGCGTATGAGGTTGAATGGTGAGGGTGCGTTGATGATGAATCGCACCCGTCATAGAGCCATAGGGTTCTGTGTTGACCCATGTGCTGGTTACCGCAGTTGGAATACCATCCCGACGCACGTCTTCCAATTTTTCCTGGGCGAGAGTAACGGCTCGAGTCATCTTTTCACTAGCAGTCATGCCCGTATGGGCCACTACGGAAAATCCCGCGAATCCAAGGAGCGCCAGAAAGACCACGACCAAGGCCATGAGAACTTCCAACAAGGAGAAGCCTCGTTGATTATTCAGACTCCCTACAATTCCACATGGCGCTTGAGGGCATGTGTTCATTTAGGACTTCACTTTAACCCGACCGGTTATGCTGACCGTAATAATCCGTTTGCCGGCGGAGTTGGACAGGATAATAGAGGCCAGGCTGGACGCCGTTCCTCTGGGCAAAAAGGAGGGATTGTTTGACGCCGTCATCATGACATCACGATAGTTCTCCTGAATATCGCGGTCTTCTATGTGTTCGTCAGGATCGGACTTCCCATTATTATTATCGTCATCCAACAACATATACCGGTGATCGTCCTGAAAAATGACTCGCTGCCTGTTCCGCTCAACCACGGCTTTCATTTTTGCCGCTAATAGGTCGGATACAATCTGTCTGGCCGCCCCATTCAATCGCCAATTGGGTAGTTGCGACGACAGCCATGTCGCCGACAACATCAAGGCCACGCCCATGATGCCCAACACGATGAGCAATTCGGTGAGGGTAAAGCCTCTGGAGCATGAAAGGGATATCTTCAACAATCCCATCCCTTTCCCGTTTCCATCTTTAATCGACTCCATTCGGTCATACAAAACGGGACTCCCCTTTTTCTTATAACAACCCATTAAAATACCAGTGCCACAATTCCGATCCCCATAAAACTGCAATCAACCCTCCGAGCGCTAAATATGGCCCGAAAGGAATGTATTGACCCTTTTGAAGAACCTTGGTGGCAAGCAACGCAATGCCGACAACAGCTCCCACCACTGATCCCACCATCAGCGTTAAAATGGCCTGCTTCCACCCTAAAAATGCTCCCACCATCGCCAAAAATTTAATGTCGCCGCCCCCAATTCCTTCTTTCCCAAACAAGAAGGGGCTGATCCAGGCAAGGGCTAACAGAACCCCGCCTCCCACCAGAATACCCACAAGCGAATTGACCCACCCCGTCGGGAGCAGTAGGGTCGCACACAAGAAACCAACCACAATCCCCGGTAACGTGATCACATCAGGAATGATTTTGTGGTCCCAATCAATCCAAGACACGACAAGGAACACTGACACCAACCCCGCATAGACGATCGTTGCCCAAATGAAGCCAAACCGCCAGACCACAAGAAGGTATCCCAAGCCATTGGCCAGCTCAATAATGGGATACCGTGGCGAAATACCCGTGTGGCAAGCTCGACACCGGCCCTGCAGCCAAAGGAAGCTAAAGAGGGGCACATTGTCATACCAATTTATTTGGCTTCCACAATGAGGGCATGCCGACCTGGGGATAACCACTGATTGCCCCTTGGGAACCCGGTGGACACACACCGTCAAAAAACTTCCAATGATCGTTCCCAGAATAAAGACGCTTGGCCAAACAATCCAGTGAGCCATTAATGCCACACATTCCTTAGTTGTTTAAACTGGAGTAGGTCTACGTACAACTTTTGGTTTACTTTCAAAAAATGACCTGATATTCTCCCTTAGATAAATCGCCTAGATAAAAAGCCCGAGGCATTCATGACCAACCAACCGAAACCGAAAAAATTGGACATGCCACCCATCAAGCGAAAACGACCCGAGGCACTGACTCAACGTGAGCAAGAAATCCTTCAACTCATCTGGTCAGGACTGAAGAATAAAGAGATTGCCGAGCGATTAAAAATTAGTGTCAAAACTGTCGAAGCTCACCGGGCCAATATGATGAAGAAGGTTCGGGTTTCTAATGCCGCTCAACTCCTCAATGCTGCAATTCAGGAAGGCCTGATTCAAATAAAATAATTTCTGAGAAGTCCTTAGCTTTTCTGAGTCCGTTGCCGAACTGCCTCAAAGAGTGTCACAGCCACGGCAACCGACAAATTCAACGAGTTCATCCTCCCAAACATCGGAATTTTTACTCGTTGGTCGCATTTCTTTAGGACGATCGGGCGGATGCCTTCTCCTTCACTCCCAAAGACCAGCGCTACAGGCTCAGTGAAATCCACTTCCGAATAGGATTCGACTCCTACCGGATCCAATGCCACTGTCCGGATTTCCCGTTTCTGACATTCTTCAAGAAATTTTCCTGTGTTAGCCACCCTGGCAATGGATACATGTTCTAAGGCCCCAGCTGAGGCTTTGGCCACCCCACCCGTCAGGCCAACCGCCCGATGCTTGGGAATGACAATCCCATCTCCCCCAGCCGCCTCCACGGATCGGACAATCGCACCTAAATTATGCGGATCCTGAATCTGGTCTAATACGACCAATAAGGCAGGAACCGGCCGGCGGACAAGCAAGTCCAGCAAATCTTCTCCCTCCACATACTCTTTGGCGGAAACCTGCGCCACCACCCCCTGATGATGTCGATCCCCAGCCAAACGATCTAATCGCTCCCGCGTTTCGACGGAAAGGGGAATACCCCGTTCCCTGGCTAACTTTGTAATGGTAAAAAATCGGCCATCGGCCCGAAGGACCCAAATTCGTTGGACGGGCCTGGCCTGAGAGTGGAGAGATTCTAAAACCGCATGAAACCCGTACACCGTTGGTGGGGATTCATCGCTTCCATCGTGTGG
>Ga0224496_10001928_pt1 | contig 12581 bp, 8 predicted proteins | sample SF_Jul11_sed_USG_2_FD_168127 | JGI IMG/M metagenome (GOLD analysis project Ga0224496, IMG submission 168127) | Sediment microbial communities from San Francisco Bay, California, United States - SF_Jul11_sed_USGS_8_1 | ecosystem: Environmental > Aquatic > Marine > Sediment | place: USA... | reverse complement strand
GCACCAGGGCATCGGTGCGGGGAATCTTATGGAGAATCCGGAAGCTCGACCAGGCAAAGGTGCCGACCACGACCATGAACATGACCCCGACCAGGGCCGCCAGCGGGATCATTTCGATCAAGGCGGAGGCGAACACGATAAAGACCAGCAGAAACAGGGCGGCGGAAATACCGGACAGCCGACCCCGGCCCCCGGAGTTGACATTGATCATACTCTGGCCGATCATGGCGCAGCCCCCCATGCCGCCGAAGAAACCGGTCACCACGTTGGCGATCCCCTGGCCCACGCACTCCCGGTTACCCCGGCCGCGGGTCTCGGTGAGCTCATCGATCAGGCTCATGGTCATCAGCGACTCGATCAGGCCGATGGCGGCCAGGATGCAGGCATGGGGAAGGATGATCAGGATATTGTCAAGGGTCAGGGGCACCAGGGGAAAATGAAACCGGGGCAGGCCGCCTGCCACCGAGGCCAGATCTCCGACCATCCGGGTATCAAGGTCAAGGCCGTGGGCCAGGCCGGTGACCACGAGAATGGCGGCCAAGGACGAGGGGACGGCCTGGGTCAGCTTGGGCAGGAAATGGATGATGGCCATGGTCAGCGCCACCAGGCCGAGCATCAGCCACATGGTGGGACCGCTCAACCATTGCATCAGCCCGGCGCTGTTTCTAACCTTGAACTGGCCGAGCTGGGCCAGAAAGATGACAATGGCCAGGCCGTTGACAAAACCGAGCATCACCGGATAGGGAATCAACCGGACGAACTTGCCGAGCCGCAACAGGCCGGCGCTGATCTGGATGATGCCCATCAGCACCACGGTGGCAAACAGATATTCCACCCCATGCCGGGCGACCAGATCGACCATCACCACGGCCAGGGCGCCGGTGGCGCCGGAGATCATTCCCGGCCGGCCGCCGATGGCGGAGGTGATCAGGCCGACCATAAAGGCGGCGTACAGGCCGACCAGGGGATCAACCCCGGCGACAAAGGCAAAGGCCACCGCTTCCGGCACCAGGGCCAGGGCCACGGTCAGGCCGGAAAGTATGTCATCCTTGAAACTTGCGGTTTTTCTAACAAAAAGCTCAAACATCATTATCCTTATCGTATTCAGGGGAATTAGGCAAAAGGCGACGACTATAAACGCCCAGCCCTTGAATAGCAAGGGATAAATAAGCATAATTTCGTGCTTTCCCAGAGACTGGAGGCGGTTAACCCTTCAGCCCGGCCCTGTTTGGTGGTGGGTGCGAAGTTGTTTGCGGAAAAAATTACTGTTGGGCCGACTTCATCCCCGGATGGACGCCCAGGTCGGAATAGACCTTTTTCAGGCAATCGGGACAAATCCCGTGGGTAAAATCAACCTCGGTCAGGCTTTCGATATATGACTCGACATTATGCCAACTGCCTTGTTTATCCCTGATTTTCTTGCAGGTTGCGCAGATGGGCAACAACCCCTGCAACCGCTCAACGGTTTCCTCGGCTTGCAAAAGCTGCGCCCTGATTTGCCTCTCATGCTCCACAACCTTGGGCAGCCATCGCGAAAAACCGATGGCCAGCAGCAGAAAGCCAACAAGATAACCGACAACCTTTTCAACAAAAGACTCCACCTCGGTATCGCCGATCACCACGAACCGGTTGAGACTTTCAAAGTTGTCGGTGATATCCACGACCATCCCCAGAAAAACCAGCATGAACCCGGCAATAATGTATTGCCAGCCGTCCACCGTCCGCAAAGAACTCCACTTGCCCTGCCTGATAAAAAACAACAGAACAGTCCCGACAATAATCGCGCGCAAAACCTCAAGAACTATATCAACCACCGATCCACCACCTTGCCGATCTTATCAAGTATAGGTAATCAAAAGCCGCAGCCGTACAAATCAAGCCAGCCAACCAATCCTACCCCAATTAAAATTCCTAGTCCAACCCCTAAAGCGGATCACCGTCTTGTTCTTCGCCGAACTTTATGGTATTCGTATACCTAACCATTTGAAATAACCAAGAAACATGGAGGGGTGAAATGACCGGCCCACGACAGCTTCTCGCCTGTTTTTTTCTTTTGCTTTCTTTAATAGCCTTCACCGGCCCCACCGCTTCCGCCCTTACGGCGCGCGATGATCGCCCCACCCTTTTCTTTGATTACGCCATGGTGGCCAATCACAGCGAACTGCTCATCCTGGCCGACGTCCCCATCAAAGAGCACAAGGCCTTTCTCCTGGCAAATCCCGCGCGCCTGGTGCTGGACATCCACGGCTTCAGCCTGCTGGAAGAGGTGGTCGGCCTGCCGGTTAACCGGCCGGAACTGACCTGCATTCGCATTGCCAAACATCCGGACAAGATCCGTTTTGTTTTTGATCTAACCGAAAACAAAAACATCACCCATGAGGTGCTCAAACTGGATACCGGCCTCAAGGTAATCATCAAGATCGACAGCCGGGCGGTTATCAGTGCGAGCAAAACCAAAAAAGGCAAAAAGGGCGCAACCAGACCCGCCCCCCCCGGCGGAACGATTTTAGCCCCCGACTCTTTTCCCAAGATATTCAGCGAGCAGCGGGTAACCATTCTTTTCCACAAAGCGCCCATCCGCGAGTTTTTTGCCTTTGTCGCCGATAAATGCGGGCTGACCATCGAGGTAAGCAAGAATATAACCGCCACCATCTCCCTGCGTCTCACCGATGTGCCATTGAGCAACGCGGTAAAAGAGATCAAAGAGCGCTACGGGTTGCAGCTGCTCATCGACGGCAACCACCTGGAGGTGGTGAAAGCTGAAGACGCCCGGCAAATACCGAGCGACAACCCATAAAAAAAGGCCGCTGGAGATATCCAACGGCCTTGTCGACCCCAAAAATCGACCCTTCCTACTTCACCCCATAATGCTTCAAGGCGTCGATGTAAGGCCCGAAAAGATCGTCATATTCGCTCATCCCTTTTTTAAGGATAACCCCGAGATGGCCGACATCCTTATCGTTGACCACCAGATTGGCGCTGTTGGCCAGGGCCTCCAGATCGTAAAGGGTACGGAACTCCGGGCCGATCAGCGTATAAAAAATATAGCGCCGCTTGGCCATGAACATCTGCCGCATATGCTGATGAAAGGTTGAATCGTCGATATTGCCGCCCTCAAAGCGACTGTGCAGGACAATGGCGTCAAAGCTGCCGAACTGCATCTTGTCAATGGCCTGTTCGGCGGACTGCACATATACCGGCTGAAAGCCCTGCTCGCCAAAGGCCATGGTCACCTGGGTCTTAATCTCTTCGTCGGCGGACAGCACCATTACCCGGGGCACATCCTCGATGATCTCCTTCTCGGCATAAACGCCGCTGTCCAACCAGTCGGTGTCAGGCGGCTTCGGCGCTTCAGGCGGCAGGCGAGCGGGCTTGGGCGCTTTCTGGTAGGCCTCGACAATCCCGAGGGCGGTCGCATCTTCCCGGCCGACATGATCCGAATAAAGAACATCCTTAAGCACCGCGGCGGCCACACTGACCACGGTAGCGTCCTTATTGAACTCGATGGGCTGCTTGCACTTGGGACAGGCGAGCTTCAGGGTTTTGCCGCTCGGCAAGGCCGCCAACGCCGTCTTCAGCTTATCAAGCTGCGCATCGTTTAAATTAATATCCTGCTGACAATGGGGACAGGCTGAAATCATTTTTTCCTCCAATTGCGACGACCCACTAAAGGGGATCAAAAACCGGAACGGCGTTTCTTGTCTTCTTCTTTCTTATCCATGGCCAGGCCGGTGATGCCGGTGGTGGACTCCCCGCGGGCCGCCTTGATCCGGTCAAGCCCCCGATTAACCGCGGTCTTCCTGGTACAGTAACCCATGGCGGTTTCTTCGGTGATCAAACCCTCTTCGTACAATTCCAAGATATGCTGATCAAAGGTCTGCCAGCCCAAGGCCTTGCTGTCGGAGATCACCTCGTAAAAACTCTTATCCTCGGTCTCGCCGTGCATGATCAGCTCCCTGACCCGCAGGCTCATGCCCATGATCTCAAAGGCGGCCACCCGGCCGCCGCCGACCTTGGGCATCAACCGCTGGCAGACGATCCAGCGAATGGTATCGTTGAGCCGGTTGCGGACCTGGGCCTGCTCCTCCTGCTCGAACATGCCGAGCACCCGGTTGATGGTCTGCCCCGCATCAACGGTATGCAGGGTGGAGAGCACCAGATGGCCGGTCTCGGCGGCGGACAGACCGATTTCCATGGTTTCCCTATCCCGCATCTCGCCGACCAGAATAACCTTGGGCGCCTGGCGCAAGGCGGCCCGCAGCCCCGAGGAAAAGGCATCAAAGTCATTGCCCAGTTCCCGCTGGTTAAAGGTCGCCCGCTTATGCTGATGCACATACTCGATCGGATCTTCCAGGGTAACGACATGCACCGGCTTCTCATCGTTGATCTTATCCAGCAGGGCGGCGAGGCTGGTCGACTTACCGGAACCGGTGGCGCCGGTAACCAGGATGATGCCGTTGCGCTCTTCGGCCATATCGTAAAAGAGCGGGGGCAGATTCATGTCGCCGATGGTGGGAATATCGGTTTCCAGCTTTCGCATGACGGTGGAGAGATTGGTTTTCTGGGAAAAGACATTGACCCTGAAACGGGCTTTACGCCCCAGCCAGTAAGAGAGGTCGCAGGAGCCGTGGTTGACCAGATCATCCAGCAATCGCTTGTTGCCGCCGATCAGGTTCAGGGCGAAAACCTCGGCTTGAAAAGGGGTGATCTCGTTGACGGCCGGCTCCACCTTTACCGGCACCAGCTGGCCCGAGGTTTCCACCTGCAGGGGCTTACCCACCGTGACATTAAGGTCGGAGACATTGTCGTAGGTCTCCAGCATGGAGGTGATCCAATAATCGATTTCCGTCTGTTTCATTCCCAATCCCCTTGCTGACTCATAAATGACAAGGCTACCTTAACGAAAGTAGCTTCAGTTCAAGATATTCATATATAGAAATTTTATAAAAATAAGCAAGCTGCTAGCAACTATTTCTTTTTAATAAGAAAAAAGAGTTGGCCGGGATGCTTCATATTCCCGGCCGCCGCCTCGGCATAAATGCCCCGGCCCCAGAAAAGATCGAGCCGCCCCCGGCCCTTGATCGCCGAGCCGGTATCCTGATTCAGGACAAAACGGCTCAACGGCGCCCAGCCGACAACCTCGCCCTGGCGATTGACCTTGGGTTTTCTGGTGACGACATAGGCCAGCGCCCCCGGCGGAAAACAACCATGATCCATGGCCACCGACCGACCGGCGGTGAGCGGCTCGCCGATGCTGCCCTGGGGCCCGGAAGCGGCGGCGTCTCCCCAACGGAAAAACACAAAGGATTCATTATAATGCATTACCCGCTCCCGCTCCCCTGGGTTTGCCCGCAGGTACTCAACGATCCTGGGCATGGTCACCTCGGCCAGGCTCATCTTGCCGCTGTCCACCAGAAAACGGCCGATGCTGCGGTATTCATGGCCGTTTTTCGCGGCAAACTGTACGCTGCGCTCCGAGCCGTCCCGCAGCCGCACCCGCCCGGAGCCCTGTACCTGCAAAACAAAGGCCTCCACCGGATCGGCCAGGTAGACTAATTCGTTGCCTGCCAGATGATTTTCGTTTTCGATCTGGGCCCGGCTCCAGTAAGGAACCAGCGCGCCGCCCTGCCACCGGCCGACCCGGCCGTTGGCCCCCGGCTCCCGAACCAGATCCGAAGGCGTCTTATAAAGGGGAAACTTAAAGCGCGAAGTCTTCACCAAACTTGCTTCAAAAAAAGGCTCATAATAGCCGGTAATAAAAATGTTGCGGTCTGCCAGGCGACCGGATGCCTGGCAGACCGTAAACCGATCTTGAATAAGGCGATTCAGTTCTGCGGAACCGGGGTTGGCGCTGACGATCCGCTGAAACTCCCGCTGGGATTCGATCAGCCAGTCCGCGCGATAATTTTCCCCGCAAAGGCCGAACTCCCGTTCTTTGGCCAAGCCGAGGAGATAACGGATATTGCGCTCGATGGCGCCATTGAGCAAGGCATAATCCTGGTCATCATCAAACAAAGGATAGGCCGAAACGGGTAGCGAAGGGGTGGTCGGCGAATCACAGCCGGACGCGGCGGCCCCCCAAACAACTTGGGGCAGCAGCAAAAGGCAAAAAAGGATCAGCCTGGGCGCTGAAAAAAAATTATAAAAAAAATGTGCGCCGTAAAACGGCTTATTCAAGGTATCCATATCAGAGTCTACTATAGCAGTTATTCGCCTAAAGATATAGCTTGCGAACCGGCTATTTCCGATTAACAAACATCTATCCACTTCCTTTTATCACCGGCCCGAACCAACAACCAGGCAGCAATATTGATTTTTTTTTCACTTGACCTTCACACTACGCCCACGTACAAAAATATATGGTGAAAATTTAAAACACCAACCGAGCATAAAGGAAACAGCCGGCTTTTACGAGTCTGTTTCCATATTCTTTTAGCAAAGCAATCCCGGTGGAGGAACCATGAGCAACGAAAAAAACATTGAAAGCATGATGCAGGAAGGACGGCTGTTTGCCCCGCCCAAGGAAGGCCAGGACCAGGCTTATATCAAGAGCATGGCCGAATACGAAGCCCAATACAAACGCTCCATGGATGACCCGGAGGGTTACTGGGCCGACCGGACCCAAGAACTGCTGACCTGGGACAAAAAATGGGACAAGGTGCTGGAAGCCGATATGGTCAAGCCTGAGATCAAATGGTTTCAAGGCGGCAAAATCAATGTATCCACCAACTGCCTCGACCGCCACCTCACCGATGGCCGGCGCAACAAGGCGGCCATCATCTGGCAGGGCGAGCCGGACGAGGACGTCAGAGTCTTTACCTACCAGATGCTGCATACCGAGGTCTGCCGCTTTGCCAATGCCCTCAAAAAAATGGGGGTTAAAAAAGGAGACCGGGTTGCCGTTTATCTGCCCATGGTTCCGGAACTGGCCATCACCCTGCTGGCCTGCACCCGGATCGGCGCCATCCACAGTGTGGTTTTTGCCGGTTTTTCAGCACAAAGCCTGCAGAGCCGGGTTCAGGACTGCGAGGCCAAGGTGCTGGTTACCGCCGATGCCGTTATCCGCGCCGGAAAAACCATCCCCCTAAAACCCAATGCCGACACCGCCCTCGAAGGGTCTGATTCCGTCCAGAAGTGTATCGTGGTCAAACGGGCCGGCAATGAGGTCAAGATGAAGGAAGGCCGGGATGTCTGGTGGCACGAGGTAACCGCCCCGGGCAACGTCACCAGCGACTGCAAGGCCGAGAGCATGGACGCCGAAGACACCCTCTTTATCCTCTACACCAGCGGCTCCACCGGCAAGCCCAAAGGGGTGGTCCACACCACCGGCGGCTACCTGACCTATGCGGCCCATACCTGCCAGACGGTTTTCGACCTCAAGGATAACGATGTCTACTGGTGTACCGCCGATATCGGCTGGATTACCGGCCACAGCTATATTTTGTATGGACCGCTCGCCCTCGGCGCCACCTCGATCATGTTTGAAGGGGTGCCCTCCTATCCCGGACCGGACCGTTTCTGGCAGATCTGCGACAAGTTCAAGGTCAATATCTTCTACACCGCGCCCACCGTTATCCGCGCCCTGATGCGGGAAGGCGCCCAATGGACCACCAAACACGATCTCTCCTCGCTGCGGATCCTGGGTTCGGTGGGCGAGCCCATCAACCCGGAAGCCTGGATGTGGTACCACGAGCATATCGGCAAAAGCAAACTGCCCATTGTCGATACCTGGTGGCAGACCGAGACCGGCGGCATCATGATTTCCGGCCTGCCCTACGCCACCCCGCTCAAACCCGGCTCCGCCACCCGGCCCCTGCCGGGCATCGATGCCATCATTCTTCGGGAAGACGGCTCCGAGGCCGGCCCCAATGAAGGCGGCCGCCTGATCATCCGCAAACCGTGGCCCGGCATCCTGCGCGGCGTGTTCGGCGACCCGGCCCGCTACAAAAAAGCCTACTTCTCCAGCTACCCGGGGATGTACGACCCCGAAGACGGGGCCCGAAAAGACGAGGACGGCTATTTCTGGATCATGGGCCGCCTGGACGACGTAATCAATGTCTCCGGCCATCGCCTGGGCACCGCCGAGATCGAATCGGCCCTGGTCGCCCACCCGGAGGTGGCCGAGGCCGCGGTGGTCGGCGCCCCCCACGAGATCAAGGGCCAGACCATTTACGCCTATGTCTCGCTCAAAGCGGGAATCGGCCCGAGCGAAGAACTGCGCGCCGCCCTGCGGGTCCATGTCCGCAAGGAAATCGGCCCCATCGCCACCCCGGAGATCATCCAGTTTGCCGACGGCCTGCCCAAGACCAGAAGCGGCAAGATCATGCGCCGCATCCTGCGCAAGATCGCGGCCGGTGAAACCGAAGCCCATGATTTCGGCGACACCTCCACCCTGGCCGACCCCTCGGTGGTAGAGGTCCTGGTTAAAGGCAGCAAGGAATTTGTGAAATAATCTTGCGCAAAACCAATCATTAATAAAAAAAAGGAGCCGGGATCATCCCGGCTCCTTTTTTTATCGATTTAAGCGTTATGAATTACCGCCCTTGACTCCTCACCATCAAAACTTATCGGCCAGCTCGGTAACCACCATGGCATAGCGGTTTGAATTGTTCCATTTGGTGATGGCCTGAAAATTAGGGTAGCCCGCGACATAGCGGGTTTTGCCGTCGGCCAGCTCCAGCCCGACAATGGTAACATCCCGGTTGTCCGGCGTCGGCTCCATGCCCACCCCTTGAATCTTTTGCACCTCCCGCCAGGGCACCAGGCCTTTCCGTCCTTTCTTATAGGCGGCCACCAGCTTCTTGTCCTTAAGCTCCTCGCCGAGTTCCCAATAGACCGGGGCATCGAAGGTCCAATGGAATTTATGCAGATAGTTGGCAATACTGGCCAAGACATCGGGCACTGACCCCCAGACATCCCGGCGGCCGTCGCCATCAAAATCAAGGGCGTAGATCCGGAAACTGGAGGGGATAAACTGGGTCTGGCCAAAGGCGCCGCCATAAGAGCCGGTAACCTCCAGGGGATCAACCCCGTTCTCCCGACAGAGCAGCAGATACTCGATCAGCTGCTTGCGGTAAAAATCGCTGCGCCGGGGGTAGGCGTCAAACATGGTGTTCAGGGTCTGAAACATGCTGAAGGCGCCCTTATGCTGGCCATACTGGCTTTCGATCCCCCAGATGGCGACGACAATCTCCCGCTCTACCCCGATTTCCTTTTCGATCCGGTCCAGAACATCCTTGTATTTGTTGAGCAGCCGCCGGCCCTTGCTCACCACCTGCTTGGTGATGAACCTGGGATAATACTGATAATAGGGCTTGGCCTCCCACTGGGAGTCCATCAGCTCCAGCACCCGTTTTTTGATGGTTACTCCGGTAAAGACCTTATCCAGTTCCGGCTTGGTAAAATTATGCTTGGTCTGCAATTCGGCAAACAGGGCCTGATAACGGGCTGAGGATAAATCGATCACCTGATTGTCCTGCACCAGGTCCGCGGCCAAGATTTTCTTTTCGGCAAAGGCTGAAGGGCATAGCCCCAGAACCATTACAAGTATCAACAAACCTGACCAGCCAGCCTTAAAAAAAATCATCCGGAAAACACCTCTGAGAAGGACTCAAAAAATTTATCCACCTGATCCAGGGGCAGGGCATTAATACCTGCCGCGCCGGCCCGGCCTCCCCCGGTGGGAAAAGAGAGACATAAGTTATCCGCGCCCTGGCGCCGGTTAAGCGGCGCCCGCACACTCACCATCAAGGTGCCGTCATTATTATCAACCATCAGGGCATGGGCCTTATTTTCCATCTCCCGGGCCTTTTCATTAGAAAACACCCCGGCAACCCGCCTGGCCCAGGGCTGACCCGGAAATTGATAAATCCGGCCATGCTCGGTATCGTGTAACGGCAGCACAGCCCGGGCCTTGGCGAAATCATCATTAAAACCCTCCCGCAACGCGGCCGGGATTGTCGATCGGGCGCAAAACTCAAAAGGATCGGCATAGGGCTTGACCGCCAGGTACAGCTCCTGGGGGGTAAAGTGCAGGTCAGCCATGGTTTTGCCGTAGCCGTTGTAGTTCATCAACTCGCCGAGCTCCCGTAACCGCAGAACCTCATCCTCGGCCAATGCCAAGCCGGCGGCGACCTTGCGGGCGGCATCGTGCAGATTATCGCCAAAGGCGGCGACCACGGCCCAGGCGCTGAACTTCCCCCCCAGAATCCGATCGACGATCAACGAGGTGCAGACATCGGGACTGGGATCGATGTGGGCGGTGAGGTTTGCGCTGTTCGGGATATCCCCGGCAAAATGATGATCAACATAAAATACGGTACAACTCGAGAGCAGGGTTTGCAAGGGCTCCATATTGGAATTCATGGAAATATCAAGCACGGTTAGCGCGGCGTTCTCGATGCCGCCAAGCTTGGCCAACAGCTTGATATCACGCTTGACCCCGGTTACCAGCTCGGCGTCACAAGGGTCGGCCAGCCGCAGCTGATGCAGGGCACAGATGCCGTCGGCATCCCCATTAAAGACATCATACTTTTTTCCCGCCACGTTCAACTCCTGTTCCGCCTGCTACACATTACCCTTGCCCCACCGGAAAGCCCGGCCGATGCCGTCCAGGGAGAAAATAATCATCACCCGCCGCTCTTTCGCACTTTCCGTGGTTTCAAACTCCACCATCCAGCAATGGGGTTTATAGGTAAGACCAAAGGCGGACTCCACGGTATGATCGGTGGAAAAGGATTTGTTGATATAACCGGTGGCCTGCACGGTATCGGTCAACCGGGCGCTGAACCGGGCCTCGATATCACTGCGGGAGTCGCCGGAATTGGTATAAAAATAGGGGGCGGCCATGGCGCTGTTGCGCAAGTACTCATAATCAATGGCGAAACTATGGCCACCCGCCAAACTGTATTTAGTCACCAGCTCATAGCGGGATATCTTCTTGTCATACATGCTGAGATTGGTCTGGTAACGAACCTGCCATTGTTCTACCGGAAAAACCTCAAACTCAAAGCGCAGATCCGACCACTCCCGCCGCCGGTCGCCGACAGTGACGATTTCGCGCCGGGCCTCTTGGAGATTATAGGTCTGCAATATTTTCAGGGTTCCGAAATTGCGGTTCCAGAGATCGCCATTTTCACCGGCGCCGCCCACCCCGAAATAGTTGTTTAATTCCCAGGTCAGCCAGTTCTTCATGGCCAGGCGATCCGCGCCGTCAAAAGAGGGCAGATCCTTTTCCTGGGTCCGGGTCACATACTCGTACAAAAGATTGGGCCGGACCATGTGCTCCAGCCAGTCGGCGGAACCAAGCCCCAAATCAAACTCGCGGAGCAGGGTGGTGGCGATATTGCCGGTAAAATCATTGGCCAGCCGCTCCTGAAAACGGTCATGGGCCCAGGTGCTCTCCCCATGGGTTGTCACCTGGTACTTAGTTTCCCGCAATCCGCCGGTGAGCATGCCCTCAAACCAGCCCCCTGCTGGCAAAGAAGTGATAAGCTGTGGATGCAGATCCAGCCGATGAGCACTCAACCCTTGATCCCGCCAGTAATGCACATACTCGCTATCCCAGGCAAGACTCAACGGAGTACCGGCAACAGGGGTTCGCCCATTAAATTCGATCCGGGGCAAGACCTGCAAGGGGCTGGTATTACTTCCAGATACGAAAGAATACTCACCCTCATCAATCATCCCATCCCCATCATCAGTGCCTAGCCTGATATCATGTGCCGTATCCTGCTTGTTTCTAAATTCGCCGGTCAGCACCATGTTCGACCAGGATTTGATAAACTGCAACGATGATTCACGCGCGGAGATCGTTTCCTCCTGCAGGTCACGACTGAACTCCTTAAGAAAAAGATCGCTGCTCATCTCATAGCCCAGGGACCCGCCGTCCAGCTCCTGCAGATAATCCTGATCCGAAACCAGATCGAGATCGAGCTTGGCAATCAGGTTATTACCGAAATCATGGTCAGCCTTGCCCCGCAGCCAGTAACGATTTTTGGTTCTTCGAAGCAGATTATCCCTTTTATAATCATCCTCAAATTTAAAGCCATCTTCAACCTCGACCAATCGATCCCGAAGATGGCTGAACATAAAATTACCATGGGATCCTTCAGCGGCCACATAACGGTATTGCCCACCATATAGCATCCCCCTGGTATCATAAAAACCAGGATAGAGCGTCACATCGGAGCTCGGGGAAATATTCACGAAAAAGGGAGTCATGAACCCGAAGCCGTCACGGCTGGAATGGGACCATTCCGGAAAAAGGAAGCCGGTCTCCCGCTTGGTTTTGGCGGGAAAGGTCAGAAAAGGAGTATAAAAAAGAGGAAGACCGCCATCTACCACAAAATGGACATTGGTGAGGCGGGCCATCCCGTCAACGGTCAGCTTCGCCCTGCTGCTTTTAAATATCCAGGGAATATTTTTGCCCTCTTCAGCCCGGCAGGCCGAGACAGTGCCGTTTTTCAGGTCATAGGTGAAATCACCGGTTTTCACGACCTCATCCCCGGTGATGAACATATGGGTATCGGCCATGAAAATGGTGGAATTATAAAAGGTCCCGGTTTTGCTGTTCAGATCGA
>Ga0224496_10001927_pt1 | contig 12584 bp, 6 predicted proteins | sample SF_Jul11_sed_USG_2_FD_168127 | JGI IMG/M metagenome (GOLD analysis project Ga0224496, IMG submission 168127) | Sediment microbial communities from San Francisco Bay, California, United States - SF_Jul11_sed_USGS_8_1 | ecosystem: Environmental > Aquatic > Marine > Sediment | place: USA... | reverse complement strand
ATAGCCATCCATTACGGGCATTTGGCAATCCATCAGTATCAAATCATAATCACCTTTAGCTGCATATTCGACGGCTTCAATGCCGTTACTCACGACATCAACGCTATGGCCCAGGGTCGTTAGTATCTGAACCGCAAGACGTTGATTGGTTAAATTATCTTCAGCCAGTAATATTCTCTGACCCGAACCCGGATTAACAGTGGAAGCTTCCAAACCTGTTGAATCCATGTTTTTCGACATGGAAACCTCCATGCTGGAACCTGCAGGTAGTTCTATCCAGAAGGTACTGCCTTTATGTTCGACACTCTCAAAACCAATACTGCCGCCCATAGACTCAACGATACGTTTTGAGATAACCAGCCCAATACCACTTCCTTCTACGGTCCCGGTTTCTCTACCCAGACGATCAAAGGCGATAAAAATACGGTTCTGCCTGTCTGCAGGGATTCCGACCCCATTATCAACAACAAGAATACGAATCCTGTCGTCATGAGATTCCAGGCGAAGGGATACTTCCCCACCCTGAGCACGATTATACTTGATTGCATTAGACAGAAAATTGATCAGAATCTGGCGCAATCGGGAAAAATCGGCCCGTACAGTCGTTACTTCTTCCTCGTCAATTGCATTAATAAGTCTAACGCCCTGTTTCTGCGCCAGTGGCGTAACCATATTCAAACTGTCACGTACCACGGACTTTACAGATACTGTCTCGATTGAAAAATCCAGCTTGCCATCTTCAATGCGTGCCAGATCAATCAAATCATTAACTAATGATAATAAGTGATGACCAGACCGCTCAATTTCATGAGCCTGGTCCAGTACTTCTTCAGGAAGCTCTGAATTTAAGCCTAATAACTGGGAATAACCAAGTATGGCATTCAGTGGCGTTCTCAGTTCATGGCTCATGCTTGACAGAAACTGGGATTTTGCCTGACTCGCCTGTTCAGCAATATTTTTTGCTTCGACCGCTTCTCGCGTACGCACTTCAACCAGCCCCTCCAGATTCAAGCGGTACTGTTCCAGTTCATGTTCAATGCGCTTACGCTCGGAAATATCTTCATATAGTCCCAATACGCCTATTACCTTCCCGGTTTCATCGCGCAGAGGCGTTTTAGATGTGCGTACACTGGTCGTACTACGCCCATCCGGTGTTGTCTGTGATTCTTCGTAACCCAACTTGGCCTGGCCACTCTCCATAACTTCTCGATCATCCGCCTGATAATTGGCAGCTTCCCTGGCCCAGATGACATCATAATCAGTTTTCCCAATCAGTTCATCGGGATGATTTAATCCCGCATCTTCGGCAAACGCCCTGTTACATCCAAGATAAACACTGTCGCGGTCCTTCCAGAAAACCCGAATGGGTGCCGTATCGATAACCGTCTTTAACAGCGATTTTCCTTTCAGAGTTTCTTTTTGTGCCGCAAGCAATAGATCGCGCTCTTTCAATGTTAAACTTTGCCGAATAGTCGCCAGCACCACCACCAACAAACCACCAGTCAATGCTGTAATTTGTGCAAATTCAGTCACACCCGGTAGTATCAGTGAGGCAATAATGCCGGTCGCTGCCAGTATCACCAGAATTAGCGGCAACATACGCAAAAAGCCGATACAGAATGAGTCCCATCGCCCGTCAACCTTTGGCTCCAGCTGCCAGATGAAAGCGCCCAGTCCTAAAAGAATAGCGATGGGAGAAAACATAATGTTTACAAAAGAACCGTCAATCAGTGCATCTGAAAAAATGCGTAAATTCCACACATTCCACAGAGCAATATCGGCCAGCGTTGCGAAAATGATCAATAAAGATTGAAAGTTAAATCGCGCTCGCATCTCCAGCATCATCATCAGACCCAGACTTGCGGCCGACCAGAAACCAATCGGATATGCGGCCATGACACACAGCTGAAACAAGGTATGGTTACCCTGCCGTGGCAGATAGAGAACGATGGTAGCAATCAGCATAGTCAGCAGCAGAAGCCCTGCATCAAGCAGAACAATGCGCCACTCGGCCTGAGAAAAATGAGGCCGTCCATAAGCGTAAATACCGGCTGCAAAAGCCGGACCCAGCATTAAAAAAAACGGGTCTGAAGGCCCCGGAAAAGGCGTCCAGTCTATATAAACCTGAAACGCCCAGATCAACTGCGCTATGGTATAGGAAACCAGTCCTAGCGTAAAAAACCACCAGGGTGTAGATGGTTGGCCTTTATTGCGAGCAATGCGTACACCTTGCCAGGCAAACAGGGCTCCCACTGAATACCCGAATGTCCAGTGCACATTGTCAAAAACCTGTGTCCATGAAATATCTTCAGCGATTAATACACCGGTAACACCCATCAATACACCAGCCAAACCAATGATGATAAGTTGTCGCTGAATCCAGGGAATATCATGAAATACGGATTTGAGTTTGATCATTAACATTAATCTTCTATGAATATGCTGAAACGTTTGGCCCACACTCTACTTCGAGTAATAGTCAACAATTTCATCCTGACTATATTCCCTGACGTTTGAAGTATAGAATAGAGCGCAATGAAAATCAGAAAAAATAAACCCGTAGATTAATTTGATGATTGTGATAAGTATCTTTTCGAGATTAATATAAAACAAACAGCTATTTTATTTAGTGCATTATTCAAAAATATAAAAAATCAACCCGCTTTCTTTTTTATCAGAATAACCCTGCTCTTTGCATAGTTAAATGCGAAATAATTTTGTCTGAACATTCCTGATGACTTTACTAATTTGATTAATAACTTCTCACTCAGCTTTTTCTGTAAAGTTTTTTCAGTGCAGTCGATTCAAACAAGATTCATTCACGCAGTCTATCAATGCCTGAGAAAAACCAGTTCACTAAAGTCAGACAATCATAATGAGTTATTATCTTCTCGATGTACCCAGTCGGCACCCAGCGTACCTTTGAGTTTTCCAATATAATTTTCACTGGAAGCAGCTTTTATCATGCGTTCGGCCATCTGCAGATGTGATTGTAAATCGCGTCGTTTATCACTTTCTGATTCCAGAGTTTCAGCCAGCTTTTGCTGCAAATAATTACGATTCATACTCCACAGTGATACATCACGTTTTTGTTTAATTTTAAGTCGCTCCATATACCAGTCACTCTGAAGCAAATACTCGGCAGTGAACATCTTACGAATATCACGATCATTAATCGTCTTGCCCTCATACTGACCGCTGGCCATAATATGTAATAAAGCCTGCAATGGCGGGCAGGCATCATTGACACTGCCATCGTCAATATAGGCCTGAGCAACACCCTGCTGTGCTTCAACGATATTATTAATACCATCAACAAAGGCATCCATATCCTGTGTTTCCGGACGCAGCATGGCCTCATCAAAGACGATCGTTGGATTATCAAAAATCTTGCCGAAGTAGGCATGCACAAAATCTTCTGTCACACGATATCCCAGTCGGCTGGCCTGAATATGTTTGCCCTGATATTCAAAATCCTCAACTTTTTCCAGATAACCATTTTCAATAAGAAAAGCAGGTTTACGTTCTCGCACGGATAAACGACACCAGATTTCAGGAATCAACATACTGATATCATGATCAACTCGGCGTTTATGTCCGATATAACCCGCCGCAGATGAAAAACCATCATGACCACAGAGAATGAATGTCACCAGAGCATTATTCAGATCGGCCGTACTGGAAAGCGCATTGAACGGCCCTTTGGTCAGCGCCCCTTCGGAACCCGCACCGGTGGTCGAAGGCGATTTACCGGTGAGACTGCAAATCAAATCCATAAATAATTCTGGCAACTCCTGATAATGAATAGGATTAAACACCGCCAGTGGTCGAATGCCCCGCACCTTATCCTGAGGATTGTTTCGTCTCCCCTGCAACACGGCATTGACCGGAAAATACACCGGGTCCTGCAGCGTCAGGCCACGGGCCAGTCGCGTCGAGGTCACGGCCAGATAATGTTCAATCGGATTAGCGACATCGGGACGTAACTGGAGATAACGAACATTGGGTGATGGCTTGCCATCTACCAGTCGAGGCTGTGCTGATGAGACAAAATAACTACCCGCTTCAGCCCTGGCTGCTTTTTTAATTAACTTACGCATCGGTTCTGTAAATTCACCAAACGTCACCACATCTTCAATCAGTTCATTGGCATCTTTGGGCGTAAGCGGCTCAAAATTTGAGATAAAGTTATCATCACCTGCCAGATCTGATTCAGTCTGTTTATCCAGTCCGCGATTAATGGCTTCATCAGGACGCTGGAATAATCGTGCTTCACAATTTGTCGTCAACTTAATGCTGGTGCAATCCGTATATTCCGGATTTAAACCCCGAACCGCTTGTACCGATACCACCGTAGAAGCAGTAATGTCATCTTCCATCTGAACCTTTCCCGCGGCCACAAAATCCTGACGTAATTTGAATATTCTCCAGGTACTATCACTGTGCATACCGACACGCAAATAACTGGCCTGCAAGGTGCGTCCCCTGTATTTAAGTTCATGACCGGGATAGCCATTCACTTCATCGACAGTAAAATATTCACGCCAGTTATTGCCCCAGGCGGGTTTATAAAACCGCTTGATCATGTACACCAGGGCAAGAATATTATTGGGTATAGTTGCCAGCCATTGATTGTACTCATCGGTGTATTCTGCCAGCGATGGGGTCAGTAGTTTTATCACCGAACCCAGTGTACGTCGGCTACTCAGCAACCCCCGGTCATCACTTTTTTCAGCATCACGAAATCGGCTGGAATAATCATAATTAAAAACCTTGCTTACCTGATCAAAGTCTTCTTCATAATTTTTTACAAAGATGGGGCCAGAGATCATTAAGTCCTGTATGGATTTTGAAATTTCTGATTTACCGCCACCGGATACGGTACTGGGCTTATGACAGAAGGTTCCTTCACCTAAGGTACCAATCAGTCTCCAGCTGGGGGCATAGGGGTGCTTGCTTAACTGCACATAAAATCCGCTGGGATAAACATAAATCTGGGTAGCTAACAGTTTGATGGCCTGCTGCTCATTCTGATGCATCCAGCTGACCTGCATTGTTCGCATGTCGATACGGGTGTCCTGGGGTACATAAATAATTTTTTTATACCGCCGGTCAATGGCATAACCCTGAGGTTTAATATCAATGTCATCAGCCAGTTGATAACAGAGCTTTTCAAAGGTTTGGCCGCTTGCAATATGTACATCCTGAGGTAGATACAACTCCCCCAGATTAAATCGTGGAAACGCCAGTGCACCACCAGAATGTTCTTCTTCACATCCACCAAAAAGATTGGATGAATAACTGATCTGTGACTTTACTTCCTTTTTACTATAGCCAAAATAATTATCGGCAATGATAGTGACAATGACACCATTCATATCACGGCAAACGACTTTGAATGCCTGGCCATCATTATATAATTCACTTTTATCTTGCCAGCACATACCATCTCTACGCTGACGTTCGCTTGCCTGATCGTAGTGAGGCAAGCCCAGTGAATATTTAGTCAGCCGGGTCAAATGCGGTGCGAGAATGATACAACCACTGTGACCAGTCCAGTGATGTATATCCAGTGCCGCATCATTTTCGGGTAAAAATGGATCACCACCGTTACCAAAAATAGACTCCACAAAATCCAGATTAGCCACCAGACTGCCTGGGGCAAACATGCGTATCTCCAGTGACTTCTGTGGCAACACGCCTTCGACTTCAGGACGCACCACCGGTCTTAGCAACAACGAAACCCAGATATTAACGGGGCGCTGCATAGCGCTGGTAATCGGCAACTGCATCAGCTCATCAGGCGGCTGTAAGGCGGCCTGCAACAAATTAGCATAGGCCGCAACGGGAACCGCTCGCTTATCCAGGGGCACGGGCAAGCCACCTTCGACAATATGAAACACACCTTTGGTGGTACGACGGTCACTCTTGGGATTATGCAAAACCCCCTGTATCAGCCGGTAAGAAGATAACAGGGGTGACTGATAGAAATTTGCCTCGTAGGGTAAGGACATTTCACGGGCAAGACCCGATTGAAACAGACTGAAGGTTTCACCGGGTAGATTTATACTGACATCAACACCATTGCGTTGTAGATAATCATTAATAAAATTCTGAATACGTTGATCGGCCGGACAACGATAATCCACCAGCAGACGTCGATGTTGATTGTAATTTTTGAGCAGACTATCCGCGACAGATAAAAAGCCACGATCCGTATTCATCTCACAATAGTGCCCCAGGGCAGCCAGCTGAAGACAAATATGCTGTAATTTAATCTGACGCTTATCTATACCCCTTCTTTCGGGTTGCGAGTATTTGTTTGAATAATCTGACACATTTTTCCCCATTGTTAGGCATCTGATTAGTCACACCCACCACCAGTCAGCATAAATAGTCAACCAAGGCCGGCAGTATGTCTACATGAAACTTATCATCGTTTACAAGCCTGGCAATGGATTAATGTCAAAAAAAGTAAAACTATGCCAAGAACACCCCTTTACGTCATAGTTCTGCGTAAGACCCTGACCAGTGGGTAAAATGTTCGCTTTCATCCTGAATGTACGACAACACAATGTCGAAAAATAATTGAATATCTTTTCAGAAGATAATTCAGCCCATCTATGATTTTGCAAATTTAATTCATCGATAGTTGCCATAGCATTTATCTTCATTATGAATTAACACCTTAACAGGTCATATATGAATGTTAACAATCATGTTTGCATCACTCAGATGGCATACGTTATTTTAATAAGCAGATTTCATGCCACAATAATTTCCCTTAAGCCTGACAACCAATGAATGACACCATACTGATCTATTCAGATGAGAAAGATAATAAATAACCGTTGTCACTAAGGTATTCGATCAGGATTTATACAAAATACCGTCTGTTAGTTCATGGTGAAAAGCGATAAATATCCAGAACACGATGTAATTGAAGATAATATCAGCCGTGAAACTGCACAGAAAAGCAGCACACGCCAAATGCTGAGCACCAATAATATACAAAAATACGCTACAACTGTGTACAGATATTTTTAATTAAAGTCTTTTGATTCAACCTGAGCCATGAGAAAGATGAATGTTATTAACCTGGCATAACGGGTAAACAATTGATAAAAATACCGTACAGTCATCACCTGGCAATACAATGGTGAAAACGCTGATTAATCGGAAAATTATAATTTATTGTTTTCCTTAATAACTATACGTGTAAAAATGCCATCTGGTTTTAGTTAAAATATTGAAACACGGGGTAACAACATGCCAAGCTTTGATTATGACCTGCTGGTCATAGGTTCAGGTCCGGGTGGAGAATCAGCAGCAATTGCAGCTGCCAAACTGGGGAAAAAAGTCGCCATTATTGAACGTAAGCCTTACGTCGGTGGCGTGAGTTTGCAAACCGGCACTATTCCGAGCAAAGCGTTGAGAGAAGCCGCGTATCTTGCTAACCGTTCATCCAGCTGGGGAATGCGTCGAAGTTTACAAAATTGCACAGCCAGTAAAAATGGTTTTCTGACTGATACACTGAGACTGATAAGCCAGGTCGTGGATCATAAAGAAGCACAGATACTTTCAAAATTAATGCGGCATGGTGTAACACTGATTCCTGGTGAAGCCAGTTTCATTGACACGCACAGTTTACAGGTAGTCGGACCTCATGGCGATGAACAACACATAACAGCTGCCTACATCATACTGGCCACGGGTTCACGTCCACGCCGACCGAAATCGGTTCCCTTCGATAAACAGGTTATACTCGACTCATCATCACTATTAAAAATTGCCCATGTTCCTGCTTCACTTATCGTCGTGGGTGGCGGTGTTATTGCCTGTGAATTCGCCAGTATATTTGCATCGTTTGGCAGCAAGGTCACCGTGATTGATTCCCATGCTCAGTTACTTGCTTACATGGATGATGACATAGTCACTGTGCTGAGTGATGAATTTAAGGCGATGAATATCAAGCTGTGTATGAACACCCGTCTAAAAGAAATCACACGTACCACAGAAGGCGTTAAGGTGACCACCGAAACCGGCGATACCCTGCAGGCCGACACCCTGCTTTATGCGCTGGGTCGCAAACCCAATTATGGCTTGCTGAATCTGGATAAGGCCGGGTTATTTGCTGATGATCAGGGCTGGGTACGCATTAATGAACATTACCAGACATCTGAACAACATATTTATATTATCGGCGATCTCGCCGGGCGACCTTCACTGGCATCAACAGCCAAGGAACAGGGCCGTATAACGGTACACCATGCATTTGAAGGTAAGGTACTGCACAATACCGGCCCCTTACCGATGGCGATTTACACCATTCCTGAAGTATCTTATGTGGGCGAAACAGAACGTGAATTGCAGCAGCGAAATGTGAATTATATTAAGGGCGTGGGTTATTATGGCAACACCGCACGCGGACAGATTATTGGCGATGAGCAGGGTTTAGTCAAACTGCTGGTCGATCGAGATAGCCGTGATATTCTCGGCGTACATATCATTGGCGAATCTGCCAGCGAACTCATTCATGTTGGACAAATGGCAATGACCTGCCAGGCAAAAGTTGATGTCCTGGCCACCACTGTTTTCAATTATCCAACACTGGCTCAATGTTATAAATCGGCTGCACTGGAGTGTCTGCAACAGCTTTAATGAATGCCTTGCTACATCAGTCATTACTGAAGACAAATATTGCAACTGGTAATCGGCAGTCATTCACATTATTGTTCATCATCAATATGTTTGCATGCCAGTGAAAATAACTTAACTATCAAGGGCCGACTTTATGAATGAAAAAAAACTAACCGGCAGTTGCCTGTGTGGAGAAGTCACATATCAATTCGTTGAAGATATAAAAGTTTTCCAGTATTGTCATTGCTCTCGATGTCAGAAGTTTACCGGCTCGGCCCATGCCGCAAACATTATCATCGATCCGGAAAACTTCCGCTGGCTCAGCGGTGAGAATTCCGTGGGTCGGTTTGAATTAAAAGAAGCCAGACACTTCGCCACGTCTTTCTGTAAAAAATGCGGATCTTCTCTACCCTGGCTAACACAAACCAAAAAAGCTTATGTTATTCCCGCTGGCACACTCGATCAGAACCCGAGTATAAAACCCATGCACAATATTTATTATCTGGATAAAGCCGAATGGTATGAAGATGTTTGTAAATTAACCCAATATGACGAATTACCTGTAAAGTAATCAGCAAAATTATCCGGAAATAACCCATAGAATATTAGTGAGCGCAGCTTAATAACATATCTGACAACCTGAGATTTTCTGGCTTACCCAAATAGCTTGCCTGTGCCAGCAATAATTCCGCGGTAGCCACTGCATCCGATAATGCATTATGCTGCATAACATCAGGTAACCCGTAACGTTGACGACATTGCGCCAGTCTTAACCCTTTAACATTGCCCTGTAAATGCAAACGTTTTTTTTCTATCATCATGGTGTCAACATAACTGAATAACAGCGGGCATCGAAAATTCTCAACGGCTGCTTTTTGCAAAAAACAAAGATCAAGTGAGGCATGGTGAAACACCAGCACACTACCGGGTATAAGTTTCATCAACAACATTAACACCGTGGCCACACTTTTGGCACCTGCAATATTACTGTCAAGCAAGCCGTGTATTTTACTACTCTCGCCGGTACCTCTATCGGCATGAACAAGAAGATGTTTTGCAGTGGCATTTACAATACGCCCATGCTCTATGATGACCCAGCCAATACTGAGTAATTGACACTTTTTAGGATTCAGACCGCTCATCTCGCAATCAATCACCAGGAATCGTGTATTTGAAAATAATTGTGATCGGGAAATAACCGGTTGCTGATACAATGGCCCAACAGGTGTTACATTTGCTTTCTGACTGAAACGCCAATGCTGCCATCGGTAAATTAAATTATATAACACCACCACCAAACCTTGTTCGCAATGCAGCCTGTGCATCTCGAACTACATTAAATGCATCTTTAAGTTGATGACGTACCAGCGATGACAATTCTTCAGGATCCAGATAATTATTCACAGGCTGATGATCACGGTACTGCTTGGCCTGTGCTGCCAGACGTATACCGGCGATAAACTCATGCGCATCAATCAGACTGTATGCCATTTCGTGTGACATCAGGCCTGTTTGCGCCATCGCCTGCAGACGATCTATTGTATTCAACGGATTTAAACTGGCCGACAATACATAATTACGCGCAATATCAACAATAGGTATAGTGCCTCGGGATTTTAGATTAAGCGTATTGTTATGATCACCGTCAGTCTCAAGCACAAATGTTTTAAAGAAACCTAACGGTGGTGAATGCAATAAGGCGTTATCACACATCATGGCAAGAAAAATAGTATTCGTTTTTGATCTTTCCAGAACATATTGACGCAATTGTCTGGTGAGTTCTGCATTACCAGAAATATGACGCATGTCAAAAAATATACTGGAGTGCATAACGGCATGAGGCGAAGGTTCTTCAATCCAGCCGACAAAATATTTTTTCCATATATTTAATGATTGCCGCCATTTATCATTTTTAGCCATGACATCACCGGGACAATAAGGCATGCCGCAACTATTGAGTCCATTGTTTACAAATTCGGCAAGCTGCTTAAAGTAAGCATCATCAATATCAATATTATCAGGTAACAATATTCCATTGTCCTGGTCTGAGCCCAGAACCTGTTCCTGTCTTGCCTGCGAACCAAAAGCCAGCCAGGCATAATCACAGGGTGGCGCGCCAAATTTACGTTCTGCTAACTTGAGCAGGCGTTTAGTAACACCATCCGAAAAAGCGGTAATAATTTTACCAATCTCCAGAGCACGTGCATGACGCTCAATTAATTTCACCACCAGATCGGGTAATTTTTCAGCAACCGCACTTAACTCATTAACTGTATCCGCTCTATTGATTGCACTGATTAACGACAGAGGCTCAGTGTTATTCGCCCGTAATATGTCACTTAAGGTAAGGATACCAACAGGAAGACTATTGCGGGTCACCGGAAGATGATGCACACCCTCAGACATCATTTTTAAATAAGCATCATATAGTCGACCGTCCGCATCAATACATTGTGGCGATTTTGTCATCACAACCTTGATCGCTTCAGCATCTGATACACCTTTTGCCAAAACCCGTGAACGAAGATCACGGTCAGTCACTATACCAACCAGTTTATCGTCTTCCTGTATCAATAAAGATGAAATACGGTGAAGCTGCATTAAGCCGGCAGCATTGCGAATACTGGCATTAGGGCTGATGCTAATAAGATTAGTCGACATCACTTCTTTAACCAGCTGACTTAGATAACTGTCATTAACCAGCTGATCAACATGGGGTTCCGTCGAGCTGACAACATTAGTCGCCGCAGACTGAACATGGTGTGTTTTATTACTTTCGAGAAGAATCGCTATTTCATTAGATGATGAACTTAATGATCGAAGTGCATAGTCAGTTAATTCGTAGTACAAACAATCTTCCAGTACCACGACATGCCAGGGATCACTCTCGTTCCTGGTAATCATATCAGCCAGTAAATAATCACCACTACTCAACCGATCAACCAGTTTACCCTGAGCTGTTCTAACTTCCAGGCTTCCCGAGCGAACGATAAGCATACCCACTTTATATTTTTTTCCTGGCACACTATCCAGCAAAAGCTCACTGCCTGATTTACTAAATGCAACCAGTATATTGCTACTGGCATATTCAAGCTGTGTTTTTGATAATTCATTGAATGGCGGATGCTGGACGAGAAACGCCTCTACATCATTTCTTTCGCTAACCATTTCGAAAGCACTTATATTTGAAATATTTTATATTATTTACGATCTTATAACGAAAACGCATTATTTAAAAACCGATATTATCAGACTGCATATACATTTTGAGAATACCTCTTTAAATACATCTAACATGAACCACAGTTATCCCTGTGATATCAATTAGTAAAACCTTGTTGAGAAAAAGATGTTTCGTAATTAATAAAAATCGTTGTTGTTTCCGCATAATACAAAGTATCAGAAACATTAATTGCCAGACGTAAAATGCTTTTATCAGAAACGGATTTATCCATGACTGCAGTCCAGACATCTGATTGCTGCTGACTTTCTGTCATAATGGTTGGCTCGGTATTTTCACCTTCATTAACCAGTGAAACCAGCGCACTCCGCAAAGGCACAACCGAACTCAGAATTATTTTGAGCTGATTATTATCAATCGTTTCAGCACGAAGCTTCACTTCAATATCACCATTTTCGAATGTACATAGACCGCTTTTATATCGGCAATTTGACTTGGCTGCAAGTTTATAACTGCTTCCCTGAACTGCCACATGGGGTGTTTCCGAGACAAATTGATCAACAGCATAGTAAGCAATAATTGCAAGAACAGGTGCTATAAACATTGCCATAATCAGGTGTTTATTCTTTAGAAATTGCATTACAAGTTCCCACAAGCTGATTTTTTAAAATAATTGATCATCAGCCTGAACTATACCTGACTGGTTATGAAAATGCTAAAAGCACGCAGACAGAACGTCTGCGTGCTTTAAACAGATTGTCGA